>JAEEGK010012482.1_pt1 | contig 19289 bp, 8 predicted proteins | sample 8958771 | NCBI WGS metagenome assembly JAEEGK01 (sample SAMN16246547, study PRJNA631951) | gut metagenome | biome: gut microbiome; feature: rumen; material: SC-attached | host: Bos | place: Iran: Karaj | collected 2018-10
AAAAATTAATTATAAAAAAAATATAAAAATTAAAAATGAAAAAAATGATAAAGAAATTTATAAAACTAATGAAAATAATTTTGAAAATCAAAATAAAAATGAAAATAATATGAATATAATTTATGAAAATGAAGAAAATGATTTGAATAGTTCAATTAGTGAAAAAGATTATAAAATAAAAGAAGAAAATCATAAGGAGGAAAATAATAATGATAAAACGAATAGAGAAGTTGGAATTGGAGATAATATAATTAAAAAGAAAAAAAGAGAAACTGATGAAGAAAGAAAAAAAAGAATTGAAGAATTGAAAGAAAAAATAAAACAAGAAGAAATAGAAGAAGAAATAAAAAGAGAAAAAGAAAGAATTAAAGAAAATGAAGAAATGCAGAAAAGAAATTATGAAAAAGATTTAGAAAGAATTAAAAAAATTACAAAGACATTTAAATTAACATGTATTGAAATTGAAAATCGTTTAAATTCAATTTATTATTCTAAAAAAAAAAAACTAAAAGAAAAGAAAGAAAATGAAGTCACAAATAATAAAGAAAATAATATTCAAAAAATAATAAATAAATATAAAAATATGTCAAAAGAAGCAAGAAAAGAATTAGATATTGCTATGAAAATAAATAATATAAATGAAATAGAAAGTTCATTAATTTATAAAGAAAAAATTTATGACAATCTAAAAAGTGAAAATATATCTTTAATGAAAGTTAAAGATTCTAATTTGGAAATTATTAATAAATATAATAATGAAGTTAATGAAAGAGAAGAATTAATTAATTTAAATCATAAAATTTCAATAATCAAAGAAGAAATAAAAATAAAAAAAGAATTTTTAAAAGTTCATCAAGTAAAAATAAAAAATCAAAAAATGCTTATTGAAAAAATAGAAAAAAAATGTAAATTAATAAATGAGAATATTGGATATAAAAAAAAGCAAGAAATAAAAAATTTAGAAAATGATAAGAAAAAAGATGATGAAGAATTAAATTATAGTATATTAAGTATTGATTACAAAAATAAAAAAAACAAATTTTTAAAAAATGAAAAAAAATTAAAAAATTCAATAGCAGAACAAAATGAATTAATGCTTAAACTTAAATCAGAATTAGATTTATTATATGATCAAATTGGGCAAACTCAAAAAAATATTAAAATTTCTGAAAAAAAAATTGAAGAAAATTCAATTAAAAAAAGGGAAGCTTTAAAAACTTTTTTTTCATATGAAAATGTTTTTGAAAATTCAAATAAAAAAGATTTATTTAAAACAAATAATAAAATAAGAAATTATAATTCATTAGAAAAGAATTATTATCCTTTTAATCATAAAAATAAATTTGAAACTCCTTTTATTATAAAACCAATTTTAAATAAACATAAAATTTCAATTCAAAATGAAAATAAATTATTAAAAGAAAATATGTACAGAGAAATTGAAGCTTTAAAATTTAGTATTCAAAATACTTTAAATAAAGAGAATTTAAGTGATAAATATACTCAAATATTTTATCAGAATAAAAATAATAATATTCCTTTAAATAAAAGATACATTGAATAAAAAAAAGAAAATATAATTTTAAAAGTAATATATTTAAATTGTTATTAATATGTTATTTAGAAGTGTATAAATTTTAAAATTTAAAATAAATATTTCATGGTGTTTAAATATATATTTTAAATTAAAATCATTAAAAAATTTTTTATTTATTTGAATTAAAATTATTCTTTTAAAACTTATTTATAAAGGATTATTTATTTTAGGTAAATAATATTTTTCTTTAGGAGGAGGAGAATATCTATTAAAATCTTTATCACAAACCCATTTTTTTTTATTTTCTTGAGCTGCAATATATTCTTCATTTCTAAAAGGTTCAATCATAGGAAAAGTTTGAGTTAATCCAATATTAGAATAAGCATAATAATGATTTTTATCTTTACAATATTTTTCTCTTAAATTATGAAAATAATTTTGATAAAAATTTTTTTTTAAACCAGAATAAAAATAAATAGGTTCATTATATTCAGTTTCATGATCAGGTAAACAAAATTTATCCATTCTTTTAATTTTACCTTCATTAATATCAGTTTCTAATTTTAAAATATAATCTTTATTCTTTTTTATTGTTTGAGAAATTGTTGGTTTAATTAGATTTTTAATTGTTTCTTCATAATATAAATTATGAGTATCTAACTTAGGTCTTATTTTCATTTTTTCACTTTTTTCTTCTTCATTATCTCTAATTTCATTTAAAGTTAATTTAATAGTTGGTTCTCTAGTTCTATCATTATTAAGTGATAAACTCTTAACAGTAGATTTATCCATTAAATCTTCAACACTTTGTCTTTTTTTTCTCTTTTTAACTTTTTTAATTCCAGTCATATCTTCTTCAGTTAAAATATCCGCATATTTTCTTTCTAAAAATAATAAAGAATCAGCATCAGAAAATAAATTTTGTTCAGCAATATCTTTCATAGTATCACATTTTAAAATAGAACCATAATTTAAAAATGCATCATAAATTGGTCTATATTTATTTGCTTTTGTATAAATATCATAAGTTGTTAAAATATGATCTAAAGTATCTCTTAATTTAATATACTTTAATTGTAAATCAAATTTTGAATATATTCTTTTATTAAATAAAACATTTGAATCTGCAAAAATTTTAAATTCATCATTATTCATTTGATTTTTTGGAAGAGCATCTTTAAATTTTTTTATTCCTTTTCCTGTTATTCCTTCAATTATTGTAATTCTTCTTTCTTTATCTAAAATTTGTACTCCACTTACATAATCTATTTCATTATTATCTCTTTCTTCATCTGTTAATGCTTTTGTGTAAATTTCTTTTACTGAACGTAATTCAAATGCAGCTTGATTTATTTCTTCAAAGAGATCTCTTATTATTTCCATTGATTTACTATCTGAATATGTTGTTACGTGAATGAAACGTTCTAAATTTTTCTCTTTTTCTGGTTGTGGTTCTGGCTCTTGTTCTTCTACTACTTCTTCTTGCTTTTTTGGGTCTTTTTTTGTGTCTTTTGGTTTCATTTTTTTATTTTTTTTTTAATTTTTTTTAATTATTTTTTTAATTCTTTTTATTTTTACTTTTAATGATTATTTAAAAGTGAATGTTAGTTTTTTGTAATTTTTTTTATTTTTGATTTATTTTATTTAGATAATTACTATTTAATAATTTTAAAATTGAGAATATGAGTTAAAATAAGTTTATTTATAGAATTGATTCTCTAATATTATATAATTAAACAAACTCTCTTTAATTAATATATAAAATAATAATTCTAATAAAAACACTAAACCTATAAACATATATGAAAATTGGAATAAAAATAAAAAAAATTTATTTTGAAATATCAAATAAAATTATAAAATAAATAAATATACAAATAAAAAAAAGAAATAAAAAATGACAACCGATCCAAACTCTTTACTTCAAGGTCATTATAAAATAAAATTCAATCCAACTGATAAATTTAACTATACATCAATATATCAAGAATCAATAGGATTGTTTCTTCATCAAGAAGTTCCTGAAGGTTACAATTTTATTGATCCTCGTTTATCACCAAATGAAAAGTATTTATCAATAATAGGAAAAGGAGATTATAATGATATAGTATTAATATATAATATTGATAATTTATTAGAATATAAATTTATATATAAAGAAGTAAAAATTTTTGGAGTTGACTTTGCTCCTGATTCAAGAAGTTTTGTTATTATTTATAAAAATCAACCTCCTATTCATTACAATATTACTTCAGGGAAAAAAATTGCTATTTTTAAATCAAATAATAGAGAAAAAAATATTCCAATTGCTTTTACTTTTTCTGCTAAATGTAGATTTTTTGGTTTAGCTTATGATTATGGTTTTTGTATTTGGGATACTTTAAAAGGAAATGTAGTTAAAGAAATAATTGAACAAAGTGATAATAAAATTATAAGAGATAATTTACTTATTTCAGTTAAACAAAATTTAAGTATTAATATACATGATTTTGGAAATAAAGATGATAAAGTTATCAAAACTTTAAATATTGGAGATAAAAATATAAATTATGATGATATTTTAGCAATGATGCTTTCTCCTGATTTAGAATATATTTATTTTGGTAATAAATCAGGTATTTTTAAAATGGATATTGAATCAGGAGAATTAGAAAATATAATTGGATTTGAAAATGATGCTTCAAGTATTAAATTAAGTCAATCATGTAAATTGGGTGTATCTACAAATTATAAAAATATTGATTTTTGGAATTTAGAAAAAAAAATAAACATAGGTTCTTTATTTAAAGAAAAATTTAATTCTTATTCATTTAATTTCCAACAAGAAAAATTAGTAATATCAAATGATTATTGTATAACAATATTAAATTACAATGATGGTGAAACAGAAAAGTATATTTGGTTAAATAAAAATCCAGAAAAATTTAATAATTTTACATTTTCACCTGATTTTAAAGTTTTATTAGCATATATTGATGATAAAAATGCAATATTATATAATTGTGAAACAGGAGAAATAATTCGTAAATTTCAAAATAAAGATTTATTATTATGTGAAATGGTTCCTTCTTCAAGTGATTATGGAGTAGTTGCAACAAAATCTGATAATGAAATAATTAAAATATATAATTATTCAACTGGTATTGAATTAATGTCTTTAAGTGGTTTTAATACTTTTTCATTTTCATTTTCTGAAAAAGGAGATTTATTATGTTGTGGTTGTGTTAAAGGAGAAGAAATTTGTAGAGTTTGGAATTTACAAACAAATAAATTTTATTCTTATGTTTATGGTGAAGGTGATAATAAAAATACTTTTGTTACTATTACTAAAGGTGATCAACCTAAAATTATTTGTGCTTCTGAAAAACAAAATCCAATTGTTTTTGATTTTGAAAGTAGAAATTTATTAATTGAATGTGAATCACCTTTTATTTATGAAAAAATTGAATCTATTTCAAGTTCTCTTCAAAATAAATTTTTTATTGTTAAAGGAATGGATAATTCTGGTCAATCACAAGCAGTTATTTTTTCACTTGATGATGGAAAATTAATTGAAGAATTTAGAAATTGTAATTATATTCATATTGGAAAAGAAAATTATATTATTTCAAAAAGTGAAAATAAAAATGGTGGAAAATTAACAATTAGTGATTTAAGTGATTTTAATAATATTCAAATTATTAATTGTGAAATTGATGCTGAAATTTCTAATTTTTTACAAGATAAAAATGTTATAGTAAGTCCTTTTGGTTCTGAAGATAATATGAAATTTGTTTTGACTAGTGTTTCTGATGGAGAAATTATTGGTGATATTGAATATACAAAATTAAAAGGAAAACATGCTGAAATTGATTTAAGTGCCAATCCAGAAGAAAATACTTTGATTTTTACTTATATTGAATTAATTGAGAGAGTAAAAACTAATTAATCTTATATTTTTTTTTTTTTGAAATTGATTTAATTTTTAATTTAAAATAATTTAAAGAAATATTAATAATTATAAATTATATTTAATAATCCTTTTATTAATAAAAAAATTATTAATTAATAGAAAAAAAAAATAAAAATTTAAATAAAAAAAAATTAAAACTAGTATATAAAAGATAATTTTTTTCTCATTTAAATTTTATCAAAAAACACGAAATGTCTCAAAATCAAGATAATATAGAACAAATATTATCGAATGCCTTGAGTCCAGATAAATCAATAAATCAACCAGCAATGGAAGAAATAATGAAATTATCTCAATCAAATTTTTCTTATTTTCTTCATACTTTAGGAGATATATTATCAAATGAATCAAAACCTAAAAATATAAGACAATTAAGTGCAATCTTAATAAAAAATTCATTAATTCATTTTGAAAATTTACAAAATAAATGGAAAAATGAGTTAACAGGTGAAGATAAAAATAAAATAAAACTTTTAATTTTATCATCTTTAGCATCAAAATATAAAGAAATAAGATCAAGTGCATCAAATGTAATTGCTTCAATTTGTAAAATAGATCAACCAATAATGACTTATTGGCCTGATTTAATTGATTCCTTAACTAAAAATTGTTTTAATGAAGATATAAATTTAAAATTAGCTGCAATTGAAACTTTAGGTTATATTTGTGAAGAAATATCAATAAAAGGAATTGATACTAGTACTGTTGATAATATTTTAAATTCTTTAATTCAAAATTTAATTAATTGTAATGATGTTAATGTATGTATTCAAGTCTTAAAAAGTTTGTTTAATACTGTTAAATTTGCTGAAAAAAATTTTTCAAGTGAAAAAGATATTAATAATATTATGAATTCTATTTTTTCAGTTGGTGAAAAATTTCAAAATAATGATGAAGTACTTGAAAAAATTGCTATGTTATTTATTGAAATTATTGGAATTTCTAATTATTATGATTATATTAATCCTTTTTTTGAACAAATTATTAAATTTGCATTTAATATTATTTCAAGTAAGGAACAATCAAATGAAAAATTATCTCTTTTTGGTATTGAAATTATTTGTTCTATTGGTGATGAAGAATCAAAAAGAGAAAATATTGATAATATTTCAATTAATGATTTATTAAGTGGAAATTATAAAAATAAATCTCAGAAATATTTTAATAGAATCAGTGAAGATTTAAAAAAAATGATTATTAAATATGTTAAAGTTCCAGAAGAAGATGAAGATGAAAATGAATGGAATTTATCAAAAGGTTGTTTATATATTTTAAGTGTTTTAGTTAAAGTTGTTGATTCAAATACTATTAATGTATTTTTTAAAGAATTAGGTGAACAAATTAAAAATTGTAATAACATTAATGAAAAATGTAAATGTTGGTATTTATTATCAAGTGCATTACATACTATTTATAGAAATGAAATGTTTTCTTTAATTCAAAAAAATATAAATAATATTTTTAAAGATTTAAACACTTTTTCAGATATAAAATTACAAAAAAGTTCATCATATCTTTTAATACAATTAACTAAATTATATCCAAAAGTAATTGATTCAAATAAATTAAGTCAAGTAATACCACTTTTATTAAATTGTTTAAATTCATCATCTCCTTCAGTATCACAAAATATATTTTTAATATTACAAAATATAATTAAAGCAAATGGTGATCTTCAAACAAATAAAAGTTCAAATGTCTTAAGTAATTTCTTTGATGATATAATTAGAAATATATTTATTCCAGCAACAAAAGAAGCAATTTCAAGTACAGAAAATACAAAATTAGCATTAAGTAGATTAATAACAATTGGTACTTTAATTGATTATTCTTCACATGATAAACAAGAAAAAATAATAGAAATATTAATGCAATTTTTAATAGAAATTGAAAGTACTTATACACAATTTAATAATATGATATCAAATGGTGCAAATAAAGAAAAAATATTTCAAATACAAGATTATTATTATACTTTATTAAGAATAATATTTAATAAATTAAAATCTCAAATTGATTTAGAATTAGGTAAAAAAATTTGGACATTAACATATAATATATTTAAATTTAGAGAAACAGTTTTTGAAGAAGCAAATTTAGCATTAGGTGCATTGGCAACAAATATGAAAGAATCTTTTACAGAAATATTTATAAATTATTATCCTTTTATAGATTATTCAATTAAATCTTATGATATATTATCACTTAGTAAAAGTGGTTTAGTTGCTTTATCAAATTCAATACAATCAATAAAAAAAAATATAGAAAATAATGCAAATGATATTATAAAAACTTTAATTGAAGTTTGTACTTCAAATGATGTTAAAAGAGTAAATAAAACAATTGCAATATCATGTTTAGGTGAAATTGCTTTTAATATTGGATTAAAATTTTCTACTTATTTAAATACTGTTATGCAATTATTATTTTCTGCTTGTGAAATGGGAATTAATATTAGTGAAAATGATGATGAAGAAACTATTGAATTTATTAAAAATTTAAGATATGAAATTATTATGACTTTTACTTGTATTGAATTTTCTGTTGAAGATATAACTGAATTATTAAATCCTTTTATTCCTAATATTTTTACTTTTTTTAAAACAATTGTTAATGATAAAGTTTGTATGAATGATAAAATTTTAATAAGTATGTTATCTTTTGTTGTTGATATTGTTAATATTTATGGTGATGATATTAAACAAGTTTGTGATGAAATTTTTATTTCTAATTTAATTACAAATATTAAAAGTTATAAAAGAAGTGATTATGATTGTGAGTTAAGTCAACATGAACAATTATTTAAAAAATTATTCCAACATTAATTAATTTTTAATAAATGAAAATAAAAATTTTTAAATTAATAAAAGATTTATATATTATTGTATATTTTTTTTACTTTTTTTACTTTTTATAATCCTATAAAACAACTAAATAAAAAAATTATCATTTATCTCATATAACAAAAAATATAAAAATTTAAACATCAACATCATCAAAATTAGCAAGAAATTTTTCCATATCACCAGGATTAATTTTATGTTCATGATGTATAGTTTTATAAGTAACATTATCAAATTTATTAAGAGCACCTTCTTTAATTAAAGTATCAAAATTCTTATGAGAAAAATTCATTTGTGATTTCAATAATTCTTTTTTATTTTCTAAAGCTTCATCAGTATCTTTTTCTTTAAATTTCTTAGATCTCATTAAATTTAAATTAATAATATTATTATAACTTTTCTTAGGCCAAAATGAAGTAGTAGCACTCATAAATTTTCCATTTGGATAATTATTCATTTCAAGACTTTTATCATTAATTATATAAACACTTTTTCTATCAACATTTTTTTGCATATAAGAAGGTAAAGGAGAACCTTTTTTAGAAGGACGAGAAGTCATTAATTTAAAATTAGGTGATTTACTTTCAATATGATTATTAACTTTATCAATAACTAAATCAGGATTAAACATAATACCAGAATGAACACCTTTCATATATTTTACTTTAGATCTTACTGGAACAGGTTTATCATAAACTGCCATTGTTAATGCTCTTTCACGAACTAAAGAATAATTAGGCATTACAAAAGGAATTGCATTTGTTTTAAATCCTTTTACTTTTTCTCTTTGTTCTCTACTTATTGTCTTTCTAAAATCAGGAGCTCTATTTTCATTTGAATAATGTGGTATAATATTAGGATTTGTATAATTAGTATTATTTGTATTTGTTAATACATCAACTGATTCTGAATCAATATTTATATTATTTGATTTATTTCTAAATTTTGTATATGTTTTACTAAATTTTAAATTATTATTTGTATTTTCTGTTGATATTTGATTTGTTGTTGGTATTGTTTTATTTTTATTATTTTTGATTGTATTTGGAATGAAAGGACAATCTGTTCTTATTCTAACATCATTTCCCATATTTGAAAAATCACCTCTTATTGTTGTTTTATTCATATTTACTAATGTTTTTGCTTCTAAAACTGAACTTTTTCTATAAAAAAAATCTTTAGTATCTTTTGGTGTTTTTTTATATACTCTTCCTTTTACTATTTCCCATTCTGGACCAGTTATTAATCTTGGCCAAATATATTCATATCTTGGATAATATCTTGAACATGATTCACCTGATTTTTTTTTTCTTTTATTTAAATCATTCATATGTTTATTATGATATTGAAATTTATCTTTTTTTATTAATTTAATTAAAGGTTTTTTATTTTGAGATTTTGATATTACACCTATTTTATCTTTATTTTCACTTGAATATACTTTAAATATATCTAAATTGTCTTCTAATGATTCTACTTGTTGTGGTTCGTCTGGAGTGAAAATATCTTTTATAACTATTTTTTTTTTTTCACCATTTAAAATTTCTTCTTTATGTACTATTATATGATATTTTTCTGCTGAGTTTCTTCCTGCTATTGAATAACTACCAAACCAACCTTTTGCATCATTTTCAAACATTTTTTTTTGTATTAATTAATTATTTTTTAATTTTTTTTTTGTTGGTTATTTTTTAAATGTGAATTAATTTTTTTTATTTTAATATTTTTACATTTATATAATAAATAATATTCATATATATATATAATATATATAAAAACAATTTAGAAATAAATAATAATATTTAAAATAAATCAATAATTTAAATTATAAATATTAAAACAATATGTCATTAAATTCAACTCCTTTAAAAAATGAAGAACAACAGGAATTAAATGAAATATTATTTGATATAACTTCATCAATTAAAAAAAACCAAAATCAAGAAAATATAAGAGAACAATGTTCAAAAATATCTCAATTAATAAAATCAAAAATAAATAATAATCAAGCAATAAATTTCATAATAAAAAATATATCATCATTTATAACATTAGAATCAATAAATGGAAATCACAAAGGTTTTAATTTATTAGATTCTGTAATTAAAACTTTAAATCCAGATGAAATGATAATTTTTTTATCAGAAATTTTAACTGCTTTACAAGAAAATATTGCAGATGAAAATATTCAAGATATTGAAAATAGTTATTTAAATATTTTAAAAGGTTGTCATGAAATTAAAGAAAATTCTGAAGTATTTAAATTATTAAATGGATTTTGTGTTTATAATATGAAACAAAATAATTTATGTTCTCAAGAAATTGGAGTTAAAACTTTTTTAGCTTTAATTAATTTTTTAAGTTTAAATAATACAAGTGATAATAATGATTTTGATGTTCAAAAAATAATTTGGGAAAATATTTCTGATTTATTAGAAGATAGTAATTTTTTAAAAAAATATGAATTATTAAATTGTTTAAATGAATTAATATTAATTTCTGAAAATAATTTTGAACAATTTGCTGCTGTTACTTTATACAAAATTTTAGATTTTTTAAATGATGAAAATGATAATAATAAAATAATTACTTTAGATATAATTAAAAATTTATTAATTTATTGTGAAAATTCAATTACTCCTTTAAAAGAACAAATTCAAAATTTTCTTGAAGTAATTGAAAATTCATCAAATGAAAAAATTGAAGAAGAATATGATAATATTTTAAAATTATTAGGAGTTAATGTTGAAAAAAAGAGAATAAAACAAAGTCTTATTTCTAATGAAAGTATAATTAAAGATGAAAATAATATTAATATAAATTCAAATTATAAAAAAGAAAAAGAAAGTGATATTGATTTAAATAAAAATCAAAATGATAAAATATTAATGAATAATATTAAAACAAATCAAAATCCTTTAAAAATTACTGATTTAAATAATGAAGAAAAACCTCAATTTATAAAAAAGAAAATTCCTACTTCAAATAAAAAGAAAAAGAATGTGAATAAACAAATAACTAAAACAAAATCTCAAAATGATAATTTTTCAATTAATAAAAATTATAATACTGAAATAATAGAATCAGAAATTAGTAATACTGGTAATTTATATAATAGAAATATAATTCCTGAATATGAAAATAAAATTTCAATTCTTCTTTCTCAAATGAAAACAATGTCAGATAAACAATTATATTTATTAGACGTAATTTCAAATATTCAAAATTATTCAACAGAACAAATAAATTTATTAAATCAAAAAATTGAAAATTTAGAAAATAATATTTTAAAACCTAAAAAAAGTAACATTAATAATAATAATAATTTATCTCAAAATGAAAATATAATAAATAAACAATTAAAAAAAAGTATTTCTTCAGGTGATGAATCATCAATAATTAATTGTATTTCAAATATAAATTTAAAAGATATTAAAGAATTAGAAATAAATACAATTGAAAATACTTTATTAGCAATTTGTCCAATTTTATCAAAAGGAAATTATATTCATGAATGTATTACTTTTATAAAAGCAATTTTAATGTCATATAATAATCAATTCAAATTAAGAGAGGTTACTTTAAAAAATATAAATGATATTTTATTGTATATAAAAGATAATATTAATGAAATAAAAGATGAAGATTCAATTGATATTTCTCTTTTAGTTTCTTATTTAAACAAAAAGTAAAAAATTAATAAATTTTTTTCAATTCATAAATAAATAAAATTTAAATTTAAAAAAATAAATAAAGAATAAAAAAATGTCAAATTCAAGTTCATTTGGTTTTGTTAATAAAATAAATTTATCAGATGTTCCAAATATAAGAAAAGAAAAAATATATTCATTTATTAATGAGAATCAAATAAAATTTAACAAAGATGAAAATGGAGATTCTTTTGCAATGGTAAAATTTGAAAATCCAGAAAATTCAAATTCCAATATAACAAAAAATAAAAAAGAAGATAAAAAATATAATTCAAATATCTCTGCAGAAATTTTAGCAAAAGTTTATTTCAAATTTATTTCTTTAGTTAAACCAATGGTTGGAATTAGAGCAAAAAAAATAACTTTATATGATTTAAGATATTGTATAGAAGAAATTTATTCAGTGGCTTTTGTGAAATATACTCAGATTTTAAAAATGAAAATTAATGAAAATAATGAAAATATTTTCCCATCTTTTCCTTCTTTTGTTTTTGAATTTATTGTAAATAAATGGGCAAAAAAACAATTAATTGATCAAACTTGTATGAATATTTTATTATCTTTAGAATATTTTAAAATTAATTATGAAGATATAAGATTATTTTCAGATTTTTTAAATGAAAATTATAATAATGAAGATTTTATATTCTTTTTATTTCTTCGTTCAAATATAGAAAAAAATTTAGGAGTTTCAATTTTAGAAAAAGCAAAAGATGATACAATAATACAACATAAAGAAGATAAAGAAGAAATTTTTATGAATTTATATTTAAATCCAAAACAAATATCAAAAATAATAACAACAATATATAATTGTGATGATGAAATTTTATTAAATCAAGTATTACAAAGATTAGAACCTTTTTATGAAGGAAATTCTCAAAAATATATATTTAATATTTATATATTTTTAACTTGTTTAACTGATGATTATCATTTATCAAGAGAAAAATATGATGAAAGTCAAGGAATAAATAATATACCATTTTTTTATAATAAACAAAATGAATTTTTTGATTTATCTGGAAATGCAGAAGGAAATGAACATGAAATGTTTATGAATATGGTTTATTATTTTAATAGTCAATCTTTTGATTTTCAAGATACTTTAATTAATATTATTATTACTTATATTAAAGAAAAAGAAATTTTTGTTTTTTTTGAAAAATATTTTGTTGGAGAATTTCCTAATAATGAATCTAATGATAATATAATTTATGATTTTAGAAATTCAATTATGAAAAAAGTTTATTTTCTAATTAATATTGTCTTTAATGAAGATATTAGAAGTTGGAATGCTTCTTTTGAAATTGAAAATAATGATATTCCTGAAAATAAAACTTTTTCAGATTTAATTCAATTAAAAAATAATCTTATGAATTCTAAAACTATTGTTGATATTAATGAAAATCTTTTAGAAAAATTTTGTATTACATTGTTATCTGATCCTCTTTTACTTAATCAAATTTCAAAATTGATTTCAATTAAAAAGCAAAGCTTATTTTCTAAAAATTAAATAATACATTAAATTAAAAATAAATATATAAATTAAAAATAAATATTTATTACTTCAATATTATCTTAAAATCATGAAATCAAAAAGAGATAAAAAAGATAAAATCTTTTTAAATTATTTTCAAGATATTCCAAAAAAAAATATAAATAAAATATCAAATAATGACAAATCAATATTTTCAAATATAAATAATAATAATGATAATAATATAAATTCAAAAATAAATAATATAAAAGAAATACAAAAAGAAAAATTAGAAAATAATCAAAATAATTCATCAACATCTTCATTAAAGTTTCAAATTAAAAAAGATATAAAATTAGTTTATAATCCAACAGTAAATTATTATCAAGAATATTGGAAAATGTTTTATGATAATGAATATTTATTAGCCCAAATAAAGGAAAATGCATATGAAATAAATTCAATGAAAGCTCATATTGAAGAATTATCAAAGAATTAAAAAAATATATTATTTTATTAATAGAGAAAGAAAATTTATTTAAGTACCATTGAATTTAAAATCAATAAAAATAATCATATTTTAAAAAAAAATAATTATATTTTTATTTAATTAATTTTTATTTTTTTTGTTTGTTAGAAAAGAGTTAGTAAAAAAAATTAAAATATATCATTGCAAAAAATTTGAAAACAAATTTTTAACATTGAAGATCCATTAATAAAAACAAATCAAATAATATGAAGAAGTTTCATATCTATCATAAAAATTATCTAATAAAATCTATTATATATAATATTATAAATATAAATTTATATAAATATTATAAAATTAAAAAAATTTTCAGATAAAATGGATCTACATAATGCTCTCCCACAATATATTCCTAATGAAAATCATATGATTAAAGATGATTTAATGAAATCAGAAGAATATGATAATATAGATGTGGGAATAGAAAAAGTCTTTACTTTTCAATGTCAAAACACTTCTGATAAAGAAGTAGATATTTTATCTGAAAACTTTAACAATGAGGATGAAAAAATATTTCTAAATCCAGAATTTAAAGAGGAAAATTTATGTAGTGATGTTCCTCAAATTACAATAAATATATCTCAACAAGATTCTATGACTACAAATCCATTTACCCCAGAATTACCATCACAAAATAAAACTGATCCTGTATTTAGAGTTCAAAAGCCAAAAAATAAAGGTCGAAAAAAAAAAGAAGATACTTCTATAATTATATATGAAACTAATAATACACAAACTGAAAATGTACATTCAAAATTTAAAAAAGATAATAGGATAAAAACAATAAGATTTCATTTTATTTTATTTTTTATTGATTTACTAAATGATTGCATTATTAAAGAAAATAAGAATAAACAAAATATCATAATAAAAAATATTTGTAAAGAAGTAACTTCAAATCTTTCAATTAAATATAATAATGAATTATTAGAAACTAAAATTTTAGATATTTTATCCAATAACCCAATTAGAGACACATATAAAACCGAAAATAAATTTTTTAATAAAAACAATGTCGAAAAAATAATTGAATTAAAAGAAATTTTCCCTTTAACAAATGAATTATTGAATTTTACTTTTAAAGATTTTTATTCTAAATTTGTTTATACTGAAAAACAACATTTAATTGACAAATATGGATTAAAAAAAGCAAAAAATTTTAATGATTTTTTAAATGATCTTAGAATAAAAAAAAATAAAAATGAATATTTAGAAAAATTAGAGGAAGCAGCAAAAGATTTTCTATCTTTCTTCGAACCTTCAAGAGCAAGAAAAAAAAGAAACAAATTTAAAAAATAAAAAATATCCAAATTATTTGATGTAAATAAAAAACTCTGGAAACAAATTTATTAATGATTTAATTTAATCCTTTATTTTTATTCTTTATTTTTTTTTTATTCTTTATGTAATATTATTTATAAAAAAAATATGGAGTAAACTATTTTTTAATTATTTAACAATAAATATATTAATAATTATTAAATATAGATAAAAAAAAATCTATTTAATATAAATATAAATTTAAAGTTCTTTTATTAATTATTTTTATTAAATTATTTAAATTTAATTATTTTATATTTGATTAATTATTTTATATTTTATTTATTATTTTTATTAAATTATGTATATTATTTTTTTATATTTTAAAATATTTCAGATAAAAACAAAGAATATTTAAACTAAATATCAAATAAAAGTGGTAAAATAAAACTATAATTCAATAAAAAAAAGAGTATAATAATATATAACAAATCAAATCTTAGAAAATATTTTGTTTTCATTTTTTTTAATACTTTTAGCTTTATTTTTATTAAATTTTTTAACTTTTATTGAAACATTTTTCACAAATATTTTTACAAAGTTTAACAGTTTTTAAAATTTTGTTTTATTATTAATTGAAATTTTTTTTTCCATTTTTTACTATGATTTTTGTTAAAATTATTATTTTAAAATATTTTGAAAAGATTTTTTGAAATGAAGCAATAATTGAGTTGTTATATAACTATAAAAAAATAATTTAATTACATTATTTTGATTAACAAATGCATAAAACTTTTTTATTTAATAAAGAATATTTGAAAATAATAATTTTAATTATAATAAAAAATTAGAGTTAAAAGCTAAAAAAATCAAAAAAACAATAATATAATTATATTAAATTTTATTAAATTATTTAATATAAATATGATAATTTTAAATTATTTTATATAATATATATAATTAATAGAAAAATTTATAAAACAGATAATTTATTTAAAATTTAAAATATTTGTTGCTTCTTGAAGAATTTGTTCTGAAATTTTCCAATTATTTAATCTTATATCTTCAATTAATTTCATTATAATATTATTATTTTTTTTCTTTTTGTTTGAAATTTCTTCAATTAATATATTTTCTTTAATTAAAGAAATATCTAAGAATAAATCTATTAAATAATTATCATCATTATTTAATTTATTTTTTGCTTCATCATATAAAGAAATTTTATGATTAACATCTGATTTTTTGTCATTTAAAATTTTTTTAATTTTATTATGATATTCAATTTTATCTAAAAAAATACTATTAATTCTTGTTCTTTGTGCCATTAAATCTTCACAACTTTTATTTTTTTTCATTCTACTTTTCATATATGAAAAATTAAATTTTTTATATAAATTATTTCTTTCTTCATCATCAATTATTTTACATATATTGTTATTTTTAAAATCTTTTTCACTTTCTTCAAATGAAGATAATATAATTTGTTTTTTTTGTTCATATTTTTCTTTATTCATTATTTCTGGTAAAATATCATTTTTCTTTACTAAATAAGGTTTTTTATTTTGTAAAGAATCTAAATAATGTCTTATTAAATTATTTTTAGGATTTTCATTAATATAATCATTTTTCTTTAATAATATATTTTTCATACTAAAAACTTTTTTATTATTAAAATTCTTATTAATTGCTAAAGTAGATAAAATAGAATAAGAAGACTCTTCATTATTATTTTTATCAATTAAATTAGATTTACTAATTAATTTAGAAAATTTTTTTATAATTTTTTTATTTTTAATTCCAGTCATATTTACTTTTTTATCTATATTTTGTAATTCTTTTTCATCATTACTATAATGTCTCCTTTTAACATTATTTAATATAAATTCTTCTTCATTTGACAATTCTTCTCCTTTATTTTTCTTTTGATAAATTAAAAAAATTTTTCTTGAATTACTAGCTTTTAATTTTCTTCCTTTTTCTTCTTCTTCCCATTTAAGTTTTAATTTATTTTCATGATTTATTTTTGAATTATTTTTAATAAAACAAATTAAGTTATTTGTAAATATTGTTATTTTCCAATATATATTAGATAAATCTTTATTTTCAAATGTTTTTCTATCTTCTATATAACATATTAATAAATATGGTAAAATAATTTCATGAGGTTTTTTATTTTTATTTTCTTTTATCTTTTTTTCTTTTTCTTTATTATTAACATTATTTTCTTCTGTGATTTGTGTTTCTATTTTAATTGTTTTTGTATAATGAAATGGAATATTTATAATTACAATATCATTACAAAAATCCCATTTATATAATAATTCTCCTATATCAGAATAAGAAAAAATAATAGAATTATTCTTAAAATCATTATTAGGTTCATCTTTTAATTGATATAATTCTAAAATTAATCTTATTTCATCGTTTTTAAAGATTTTATTTATTCCTTCAATATTATTTCTTATATTAATAACCATTGTTGATAAAACATCAATTTCTGAAGGATAAATATATTCAGAAAAAATTAATCTATTTTCTTTATTTTCTGCACATTTATCTTCTATATAATATGGAATTAAATCATCAGATAATTCAAAAGAATAATTCAAATTATTATATAATATTATTATATCTAATGAATCAGGATTTAATGAAAATTCTGGTTTTATACTTAATATTATATAATATTTTATATTTTCTTCAAGAGTTAAATTTATAAATTCATCATTTGATATAATTTTTCTAGTTTTTAATTCATTACTTTTTTGAATATATATATTAATAAAAGGAATTATTGAATTAATTGGATATTTAATATTTATTTTAAATTTTAATTCATTTGGTTTATAATCAATTTTAGTTTCAATCTCATCTATATTTTCTACATCATCGTTATTATTAGTTATTTTCTCAGGATTATCTATATCAATATTTTTTTTAATATTATCTTTAATTTTATCTTTATTTTTATTTTCCTTCTTATCTTTATTTTCTTTCTTATCTTTCTTATCTTTTTTTTCGTTTTTTGTTTTTTTATTATTTTTATTCTTTTCAGCTTTTTGTTTTTTTCTTTCAATACCATTTTCATTTTTTTCTATTGAAAATCTTCCTAATAACCAAAAATTATCTTTTTCAATTGAAGGAAAATCAATTGTGAAATTTTGTTCTTCATAATTTAATAAATCTTGAAATAAAACATTTATATTAATATTCTCAATTTCAAAACCATTTGACAAAATTTGAATAATAAAACCAACTGGAAAATAACCATTTTTAATACAAATTAAATAATCAGAATTTCCCTTTAATTTATCATCAAAATAACATGAATATAAATAATTTAAAGTAATTTTTTCTTTAATTAAAGTCATTGGATTTATTTTATATATTTCTATAGTAATATATGGAGCTAAATATTCTTTAAATTGTGAATAATTAAAATCTTCAATATAAGGTTGAAAATTTATTATTAAAGAATATTCTTTTTCTTTATCAGTTATATTTTCACTTGATAAATAAAATGTTTTATTTTCTTCATTTAATTCAAATAGATCTGAATTATAATTATAAAAGTTATTATCACAATATAATTCATTTTGATAAAATGAATCTTTATCAATAATTAATAATATTTTATTAAAATGATTATTTATTGTTTCAAGGTTTAACCAATTACCTATATTATTATCTTCTTTAGGGTTTATTATTTTTTCTTTATTTATATTACTTTCTTTTATTAGATCATCTCCACAAATTTGAATATAATCTTCTTTAGAAAATTTATATATTTTATTTTTAGTTATTTTTTCCTTTTTTTTTTCTTCTTTTTCTTCTTTTTTTATTTCTTCATTTTCTTCTTTTTTTATTTCTTCATTTTCTTCTTTTTTTATTTCTTCATTTAATTCTTCTTTTTTTATTTCTTCATTTAATTCTTCTTTTTTTATTTCTTCATTTAATTCTTCTTTTTTTATTTCT
>JAEEGK010012484.1_pt1 | contig 19288 bp, 9 predicted proteins | sample 8958771 | NCBI WGS metagenome assembly JAEEGK01 (sample SAMN16246547, study PRJNA631951) | gut metagenome | biome: gut microbiome; feature: rumen; material: SC-attached | host: Bos | place: Iran: Karaj | collected 2018-10
AATATAATAAAAGATAATAATAATAATAATAATAATAATAATAATAATAATAATAATAATTTAACTAATATAGAAAATAATAATAATAATAAAAATAATAATCAAAATTTTGCTAATAATAAAAATAAATCTGCAAATTATTTTCGTATTGTTGATATGAATAATAAAAAAAGAATAAAAACTAGATTTAAATATTTATTTTAAAAAAATTTTTTTAAATAAAGTTTAATTTATCTATTTATAAATATTTTAATATTATTTATATAAAAAAATTAATTTAATTTTTTATCCACAACCAAACCAACCAACATTATCAATTTTTTCATCATTTTCAATTTGAAAATTTCCTAAATTTCTCATTAAATAAGGATTATTAATATAATTTTTTAAATTCTTTCCATAATTTAAACAATTTTTTCTATTATTAATTTCAATTAATTTTTTAAATTTTAAATTATTTTCTTTTAATTTATTAAATTCATTTATTAAATTTTCATTTTCTTTTAATTTAATATTATTATTAATTAAATATTGACAATTTTTATTAGATTCAATAAGTTCATCAATTTCATTAGCAAAAATTTGAATATTATTTTTTAAAATAATATTATCTCTTTTAATAATATTTTCATTTTCATTATTGAATTTATTTAAAAATTCATTATTTTTTTTCTTTTGTTCAATAATTTCAATATAATTTTCATTTTTTTTAGTTTCATCAATTAATTTTTCTTTAATTTTCATATTTTCTTCTTGTAATTTTTCTATTTTTTCTAAACCTTTTTGAATAGGTGTTCCTAAATCATAATGAATTTCATCTTCAAAAGTTGGATTATCTCCTACAATAGAAAGTAAAATATTTATCCAATTTTCATATTCTTTTAATAAATTATTTTGTGAAATTAAACGAATTTTTAATAAATTTATTTCATCATCTTTTAAAAAATTATTATTATTATTTTCATCATTTTCTTTATTATCATAATCATCTTCTGATGAAATAATAATATTATTATTTTTTTTATTTAAAGAGAACAAATTATTTTTTTTATCAAAATTTTTTTTCATTTTTTTTATATTTTATTTTATTATTAAATTAATAACAAAATTTAAAATAATTTATTTAATTTATTTATTTATTTAAAATAAATTATTATTATTAAACCAAATTTAAATTAAAAATCTCTCATATTTTGATAATCATCATCTTTTTTATATTCATTTGAATTATGAATTAAATAGTTATTTTCATTATTGATTCTATTTTTATTAATTTTTGAATATTGTGTAGCATAAATGAAAAGTCCAATAAAGCAAGAAAGAATTAACATTCCAAAGAAATAACTGAACATTGTAATTTCAGGTGGTTTAATAACATTTTCATCATTTTGATTTGTTTGAATTAATTCAATTAAATCTTTTTTTAAACTTTCATCTTTTTTATCTTCTTTTGCTTCATTTTTTGCTTCTTTTTTTGCATCTTTTGCTTCTTTTTTATTTTTTTTCTTTTCATCTTTTGCTTCGGCACTTTTTTCTTTTTTTTCTTTTTTTGCTTCAGAATTTGCTTCTTCTTTTTCTTCTTTGGCTTCAATTTCAGCTTCTTTAATTTCTTCTTTATCTTGAATAGCTTGAACTTTTTGTTCGGATTTTTCTTTAATTGCAGCTAATTTTTCTTCTTTAGAAACTAAAACAGTAGTTGAATTCTTATCATCTGTTTTTTCATCAACTTTTTCTTTTTCAATTTCTTTTTCAACGTTTTCTTCATTTAAATGTTTATGTTTTTTTTCATATTTTTTTTTGTATTCTTTTACTTTTCCTTTATCAGCTAAAAGTGCTTCAACTTCAATTTGAGATAAACTCGTTTTAAGAATGTATTTGTATTTAGGAGCTTTTTCAGGTTCTTGAGCTAAAACAAATACTAAAAAGAATAAAGCAAATAAATAAAAAGATTTCATTTTAATTTATATTAAAATATTAATTATAATTATAAAAAGAATATTAAAAATAATTTTTAATATATTTTTAATTGATTTATATAAACATAATATTAATATAATAAATAATTATATTTATACTCATTTAAATATTAAATAATAATTTATTAATAAATAATAATGTAATATTTATTTAAAAAATAAAAATAAATAGTTTATTTATATAATAAAAACTAATATTTTAATCATAATACAATTATGAAATATCTTAATTTAGATAAAAAAAATTTACTTAATTTTTGTTTTTAATTATCTTTATGTTCTTTATGTTCTTTATGATCTTTATGTCCACTTTCTTTATTATTTCGATCTGCATTTTGTTTAATAATCCAATCAAATTTTGAAGTATCCGGATTTAATTTATTATTTTCACATATTTGTCTAATAACATTTTTTAAATATGAATAATCAGGTCTATCTTCGAATTTCAAATCTCTCGCATAATGAATAAATGTTTTAAATTCCTCAGGTAAATCTTTACATAAATCATCTAATGTATAACTTATTTTCTTTTCTTTTATTTTTTCATATTTCTCTTTCATATTTTTCGCTTTCAATCCTTGCCATGGTAAATTACCTTTCATGAAATATACTAAAATATATCCCAAAGCTTCAATATCATCTCTTCGACTTTGTTCGATACCTAAATGAGTATTAATACTAGCATATCTTGCTGTACCTGTTAGACTCTTTCCATCTCTATATGGTATATGCAATCCTGTTCGCGGGTCTCTATATCTTTTTGCTAAACCAAAATCAATGGCATATATTTGATTTTTTTTTGAACCTCTTCCAATTAAAAAATTATCGGGCTTAACATCTCTATGAATAAAATTTCTTGAATGAATAAATTCTATTCTACTTAACATTTGTTCAACTACTAATAAAGTAGTTAATAACGTAAATTGCCTTTTACAGTAATTGAAAAGATCTTCTAAACTTGGGCCTAATAAATCCATTATTAATATGTTATAATTTCCTTGAGAGCCACACCAATGTAATTTTGGTATACCTATTCCTCCCTGCAAAGCCATATATAATTTACTTTCATAAAATAATTGAGGATGTCGACTTCGAGTTGGCTCTAATTTAATTGCAACTTCTTCGTTTAAACGAATGTTTCTACCTAAATATATATCACCGAAAGCTCCGCTACCTAATTTCTTACGAGCATCTAATTTATATGTATCTCCTATTGGAATTTCATATTCTTTTAATTGTTGAGATTCTTTTGATGTGTTTTTATCTACCATGTTTGTTAATATTTAGTTTTTTTTTTATATAAATTTTTTATTTTTATTTATATATTTTTTATTATTTATTAATTTTATTTAAAATTTATTCTGGTTTTAATAATATTTTTTTTTAAATATATTATTAATAATGAATGGAAATTATAATAATAATTATAATTATAATTATAATATTGAAAATAATTTAAATAAAAATAATATTCAACATCCATTTGATTTTAATGAAGATTATAATAATACAAATATAAATAATAATAATTATAATGAAAACGAAAATATAAATAATAAAGAATTAAATAATATTATCAAAAGATTTGAAAAAATAAATGAAAATAAAAACAATTTTTTTCAATCTTTTGAATTTTATACTAATAAAACAATATTAATATTATTTATATTTTTTATTTTTATAGAAATATTTTTTATAATAATTGTTATACTTTCTAAAACAATATTATTTAAAATATTATCAATAATAATCTCAGTTTTAATAATAATATTTTTATTTATTCCTTATGGAATAATAATTTCTTATAATTCAATGAATAAAAAAATTTTAATTCACAAAAAATGTATTTTAGATTGCATATGTTATAATAATTTTAATAAATATTATGATATTCAAAATATAAAAATTTTCGTATTACAAAAAATTGAAGGATGTTGTATTTTAAAATATCAAATTTTATATACATTAAAAACATCAACTAATCATAAATTATTATGTTCTGTTCAAAATGAATTTTATAGTAATCAAAATTTTGAAAAAAATTTAATGAATAATATTGAACAAATGAATAAATGGATTTATTTATAATATAAATTATAAATTTTATTCTTATTAATTAATAATAAAATATAAATAAAATTTAATATTAAAAATATTTTTTTCTCAAAATAATTTATAAAAATTATTATTTTATTTAACTTTAAGAATAATGTTATTCGAACAAAATAATCTTATTATTTTATTTCTAAAACAATTTTGGATTTTTTGGTTATTTCTTTTATTATTCATATTTAATTACATAAATTTGATAGGAATAATAATATTATATTTATTATTTTGTTTATATCACAAAATATTTTGTAAAACACATTTATTCTTCAACAAAAACAATCAAAAAATGAATTCAATATTAAATAAATGTCCAACAATAACATCATGTAACTACAAACCACCTTTTTTCTTTCCAATTAATCCTTTGCAACTATTGAATTATAATCGTTCAAAAGTAACACCAAAAGTAAAAGTAACAGTTAATAGAGAATATGTAGGTGAAAATGGTGTTGTTTTAGATTGGGTAAATTACGAAGGAATTGATACTAAAAATAAACCAGTTTTTGTAATTTTACCTGGATTAACTGGAAGTGTAAAAGATCCATATGTTATTAATGTTGCTGATAAGGTTATTAATGAATTAGGATTCAATGTTGCTATTTATCAAATGAGACTTTTAAATGAAAATGTAAAAATTCCTGAAAAAAGACATTTATTTTTAATTGAAGATGTTGATGAGGCTTTTGATTATATTAAAAAAAAATTCGGAGATGAAATTAAAATTTATGCTTGTGGATTTTCATATGGTGCGAATCAAATAGTAAGATATTTAGGAGAATATAATTATATAAATAAAAAAATTGAAGCTGCGGTTTCAATTTCAAATCCTTTTGAATTTATAATTTCAGCTCGATTAGGATTAAATAAATTATATGATAGAATGTTACTTAAATTTTTACAAGATGTTTTTATAAAAACTCGTTCATCATTAGAAAAACAAAAACATTTAAAAATGAATTTTGATTTAATTCAAAATACAATAAATTTAAATGAATTTGATAGATATTATACAGCTTATATTTTTAATTTTAATTCTCCTGATGAATATTATAGAAATGTGAGTTGTGTAAAATTTATTAAAAATATTAATGTTCCTTTGTTATGTATTAATGCATTGGATGATCAAATTACTAATAAATTAGCTATTCCTTATGATGATATTGAAATGAATGAAAATATTTGTTTATTAACACCTGATTATGGAACACATTCATGTTTTTTAGAAGATGATAATTTTTTTGGTGTTAAACAATGGAGTGTTAAACCAATTGTTGAATTTATAAATAGTGTAAATTTTTTAAACGAAATTAAAAATAAGGTATATTAGTTATATTTTTCTTTTATTTAATTGAATATATCATTATTATTATTATTATTATATAAATATATGATTTATTTAATGTTTTTTAAATATTTTTTTATTTTATTTTTTTTTTCAATATAAAATTTTTAATTTAATCTGATTAATTTCATTTTAACAAAAACAAATTTAAAAATCAAATTCAAAAAATGTCTCATTTAAAAGCTTTAATAAAAAAAAATTTTTTAATATCAAAAAGAAATATAATAGCAACAATATGTGAAATAGCCATACCTATATTATTAATATATATATTATCAATTCTTCGAAAATTATTTAAAATAAAATCTCATATTTATTCAAACGAAACAACAGATTCAGATTATTATTATTCAAATGGAACATCAATTTCCAACATTTTTTTTGATTACGATCTTCCTTATAGAGGAGCAATATTTCAATGCATATATTATCCATATATAGGAATAGTAGGAAAAATTCCAGATTACATAAAAAACCGAATTAACCACCATTTCAAAATAGAAATTTATTTTTATTCAAACATAAAATTCATTGAATTCGATTCAATTGAATCATTAAGAGACTATGTAAGTTCAAATAAATATGGAAGTTCAGAAGAAAATCCTGAATTATGTTTTGGAATTTATTATAAATACGAAATTAATATTCATACATTTGAAATTCTTTATCATTCTGCAATTACTGATGGTTATCCTTCATTTATTCCTTCAACTAATGTTGATCCTTTGGATTTTTTTCAAAGACAACCTGATTTAAATAGTTATGAAAAATATATAAACAGTGGGTTTTTATATATAATGAAGATATTTTATGATTATATTTTAAAATATGAAACTAAAGATGAAAATGCAGCTATTAATTTTGGAATAGTTAATAATAAATATGATGTTATTTATGAAGATAAATTTAAATATTTTTTGGGATTTTTATTTGCTTTTTTTATGATAATTGCTTATGTAATTCCTTTGAGTTTTTATGTGTTTAAAATAGTAAAAGAAAAAGAAAATAAAACAAAAGAAGGAATGAAAATTATGGGAATGTCTGAATTTAATTATTTTTTAAGTTATTTTATTCAATATTTTATTGAAAATTTAATATATTCAATATGTAATTCATTAATTTTATATTATAAAATATTTAAACATGTGAATTTTTGGTTTATATTTTTATTATTTTTTTTGTTTGGAATGAATATTTTTTCTTTGATAATTTTTTTTCAAAGTTTTATGAATAAAACACGATTAGCAATGATTTTAAGTATTTTATTTTATTTTTTAATGTTTTTTATTTCTAATCCAATTTCTAATGAAAATGTTTCTCATTTTGTGAAAATTATTTTTAGTTTTTTTCCACAATCTGCTTTACAATTTGGAATTGATATTTTTAGTAAATTTGAAGTTAATTTTATTAGTTTTAATAAAAGTTATTTAAATATGATGTTTGGAAATTATAAAATTATTGATTTGTATGTGATGTTAATTGTGGATTTTTTTATTTATTTGATTTTGGGAATTTATTTTGAAAATGTTATTTCTCATGAATTTGGAATTAAAAAAAAATGGAATTTTTTTTGTGATAAAAAATTTTGGAAAAAAAATAATTTTAATGATGATGATGAAATAAAAGATGATATTAATATTTATAATGAAAATTCTATTATTAAAAAAAATGATATTTTAATAAATGAAAATATTGTTAGTACTCCTAAATTAAATTTAAATAAATTAGATTCTTCAATAAAAATAAACGAAATAAGTAAAAATAATAATAATAATAATTCAAATTTTTTTCAATCAGAAGAAAATTATCCATCATCAATTGAAAAAATTCAAATAAAAAACATAGAAAAAACCTTCGACAACGAAAAAAAAGTTTTAAAAGGAATTTCATTAAATTTATACAAAAACGAAATATTCGCATTATTAGGTGAAAACGGCGCTGGAAAATCCACATTAATTTCAATATTAACCGGATTATACGAATCATCAAAAGGAGAAATTTATTATAAAAACAAAAACATATTAAAAAACATCAGTGAATTTCGTAAAATCATCGGAATTTGTCCGCAAGAAAATGTTTTATTTAACGATTTAACAGTCGAAGAGCATTTAAATTTATTTAGTATTTTCAAAGGAAAAAGCGAAAATGAATCTGAAATTGAAAAAACATTAAAAGATTTTTCATTATCATCAAAACGTTCAACAATAATAGAAAATTTATCAGGCGGAGAAAAAAGAAAATTATCAATAGCAATTTCATTAATTGGTGGAAGTAAAATAATTTTTTTAGATGAACCAACAAGTGGAATTGATATTTTAAGTAGAAGAAATTTGTGGGAAAAATTAAAAAATTTGAGTGAAAATAAAATTATTGTTATTTGTACCCATTTTATGAATGAAGCTTCATTTTTAGCGAAAAGAATTGGAATTTTAAATAATGGAAAATTATTGTGTGTTGGAAGTCCTTTTTTTCTTATTGAAAAATATGGAAAATTTATTTTGATTAATGTTGTTGTTGAAAATAATTTTTTTAATGATGAAAATAATAAAAAAATTATTGATTTTGTTAATGATAATTTAAATGAAAAAATTGAATATGAAATTTTATTTAATGAAATTTTATTTAAAATTCCTTTTGATAGAAATAATTTTAATTTAGAAATTTTTTTTGAAAAATTTGATAATAATATTAAAAATTTGAATATAAAATTTTACAATGTTTCAATATCGAATTTAGAAGATGTTTTTATTAATGTTTTGAAAAAAAATACAAATGAAAAAAATTTTAATTTTGATGACTTAATTTTTGATGATAATTATTATAATAATAATTCAAATAAATTTTTTCTTGATCTTAAAATTTCAATAAAAAAACGTTTAAAACAAATTTTCAGAGATTCAAAAACTTTTATTTTAGAAATTTTATGCCCAATTTTATTAATTTTAATTGGTTGCGGAGTTTCATCAATAGAATTTATAAAAAATAACAAATCATTAGAATTAAATATAAATAAAATCACAAATGAAACACAAAAAATTTTTTATTCAAACAATTCAAATTTTCCTTCGAATTTTTTTAATGATTCAATTAACAAAAATTTAATATTTTCTGAATTAAAAAATGAAAATAACAATAATGAAATAAAAAAAAATGTGATTGATTTTATGAATAAAATTTATAATTTAAACGATTCTAATTTTTTCTGTGGTTATTATTTAATAAACATTGATGAAACAAATAAACATTTTGATTTTATTAATATAATAAACACTCGTTCAAGACAAGCAACAATAATTTATCCTTATTATTTAATTCAAAAAGCAATTCAACATTTATCAAATAATAATAATTTAAAAATAAAAATTATAAATCATCCTTTTCCAATGACAAATTCAGAAAAAAAAGATAGAAAAAAAAGAAATAATTTAACATTAGCTTTTTTTTTAAGCATTTCTTTTAGTTTAATTCCTGCTAATTTTATTACTATTATTATTAAAGAAAGAGAAAATAATTCAAAACATTTACAAATAATAAATGGAATTTCATTGTTTAGTTATTGGTTAAATAATTTTATTTTTGAAATTATAAAATATTATTTCATTGGTGGAATTGGAATTTTTATAATTTTTCTTTTTAATTTTTATGTTAAATATTTATTTATTTTGTATATTTTTTATGGACCTTCAATGATTTTATTTACTTATTTATTTAGTTTTGTGTTTAAAAATGAATCAAATGCTCAAAATTCGGTTATTTTAATTAATTTTATTTTTGGTGCCTTGTTTGGAACTGTTGTTTTAATTATGAGAGTTTTTAAAGAAACGATAAAATATGCGAAAATATTAGAAAAAATTTTTAGAATTTTTCCTAGTTTTTGTTTTTGTTATGGATTGAATTTGTTATTAAATTTTGATAATATAGTTTTAGCTGATTATGAAATTTATAAGGAAAATAATGATATATATGAAAGTTATTATGATTATTATTATAATCAAAAAATATTAAGTTTAAAATTTGTTGGATTAGATATTTTTTTTATGTCTATTGAAATTATTTTTTATTTATTTTTATTAATTTTATGTGAAAATAATGTAAATTTATTTGGAATTTTTCAGAAAAAAAATGAAAATGATAATAATAATAAAAACATTGAAAATAATTCAACTATTGATTCACAAATTCAAAATGAAATAAAAAAATCAAATTCAATTTTTAACTCAGAAAAATATTCAATAATCATTCAAAATTTATCAAAATATTTCAACAAAAATTTAATATTCAATTGTTGTAAAAAAAATAATAAAATAAAAGCAATAAACAATTTAAATTTAAGTTTAGAAATTGGAGAATGTTTTGGTTTTTTAGGTACAAACGGTGCAGGAAAAACAACAACATTTAAATTAATTTCATTCGAATATTTTCCAACAAAAGGAAAAATTTTTATTAACAACAAAAACATTCATAAAAATTTCAATGAAATTCGTAATTTAATTGGTTATTGTCCACAAACAAACGCAATTTTTGATTATTTAACAGTTTTTGAAAATTTAGAATTTTATGCAAAATTAAAAAAAATTAATTCAAATAAAATTTCAATGATTATTAATAATTTAATGTTAGCAATGAATATGAAAAAATATGAAAATAAAATATGTTCGAAATTATCAGGCGGAAATAAAAGAAAACTTTCAGTTTGTATTGCAATATTATCAAATCCAAAAATAATTTTATTAGATGAACCAAGCGCAGGAATTGATCCAAAAGCAAGAAAATTAATGTGGAATTTAATTCATAAAATTACTATTAAAAATAAAAAATCTTCTGTTATTTTAACTACTCATTCAATTGATGAAGCTGAAAATTTATGTCAAAGAATTGCTTTTTTAATTAATGGAAAAATTAAATGTTTAGGTTCGAGTAATTTAATTAAAGAAAAATTTGGAGATGGTTTTGAATTAAATGTTAGTATTAAAAATTTAAATGAAAATGAAAATAATTTAAATGATTTTTTTTATTCGAAAAATGAAATTGAAAAGTTTTTAATTAAAATTAATAAAAAATATTTTATTAATGAATTGAATGAAAATCGATTTGGACAAAAAATTATTAAAAATTTGGAAATTTTTAATAAAATTCATATTAATAAAATTATTTCTTGGCTGTTTTATATTGAAAATTTAATGAAATTATTTAAATTATTATTAAATTATTTTGATTTTATTTATTGTACAAATTTTATTGAAAATAATTTTGAATTTAAAATTAAAAAAAATAAAAATAATCCTAATGAAAAAACAATTGGATTTTTATTTGCTTTTATTGAAAAAAATAAAAATAATTTTAATATTGAAGAATATAATTTACAACAAACAAGTTTAGAACAAATTTTTAATAAATTCGCAAAAGAAAATGAAAATAATAATAATAATTTAATTAATGAAAATGAAAAAAATAATAATAATAATAAAGTAGAAATTCAAATTAATTTAGATTTAATAAATAAAATTTTAGAATAAAAAAAATATTGTAAATTTATAAATAATTTGTATAATAATATAAAATTAAATTAATATTAATAATAATAATATTATTATTATTTATAAAATGAAAAAAAATATTAACATCCAAAATATTTTCCAGAAATTCCATTAAATTTTTTATTAGTTTTTATATTCATTTTTACTTTCAAAAATTTAGGTTTTTCATCTTTTAAAATTTTGGCCATCGACAATTCAATTAAATCTTTTTCTTTTTTATATTCAATAATACTATTATTAGATTCATCACTATTATTATTCGTATTAATTAAATTTTTATTTTCTTTAAGAATTTTCATTAAATTAATTGAATGATATAAATTATTTTTATATAAAACAGATTTTTTAACAACAAAATCATTTTCATTTTCATTATTTTTAATATTATTATTATTTTCTTCACTATCGCTACTATTAATTTCTACATAATCATTATTATTTAAATTAGTTAATTTTTTACTTAAAATTTTTCCTTTTTCTTGAAATAATTTTTTTAAATTTTTATATTTTTCTTTTTTAATTTTTTCATAAATTCTTTCACTTTTTTCATAATTTTCACTAATGCTTCTTTTTTTTTTAATTTTACTAAATTTATTTTTTTTATTTGAATTATCATTTTTATTATTATTATTATCACTATTTAAAAAAGCAGCATCTAAATAATTTAAATTTTTATAATCATTGAATCTTTTTAAAATTTTTTCAGTTTTTTTTTGAATTTCTTTTTCTCTTAATAAATAAAATTGTTCATTTATTTTTTCTTTTTTATAAGATTTTTCAATAAAATCAGAAGAATTTTTTTCATTTCCTAAATCTCTAATTAAATAATTATTAACTGTTGAATGTTTTGTTAAATAAGGTAAAATTTCATTTACTTTTTTATTATTTTCTAATAAAATATTTGATTTTAAATGAAATTTTTTATCTTTTTGAGGAAGAACATGAAAAATACTTTTTTTTTTTAATAATTTTTTACCATTAATAATTAATATTTTATTATTATTTTCATAATCTTCGTTTTCTATTGATTTAATTAAAGATAAAATTTGTGTTCTATCGATTGATTTTTGTTGAGTTTGATTGAAATTGTTTCTTTTTGAATAAGATTTATTAAATGATGTTTTTGTTGTGTTTGAAATTGTGTTAAAATTTGTATTATTATTATTAATTGAAATGTTATTTGATGCGTTTAATAATATTGAAAGTTTTAAATTTTTATTTGATTTTTTTGACATAAAAAATTTTTTATTTTTTATTATTAATTTTAATTATTTAATTTTATTATTTTTAATTTAATTTAAAATTATATAAATAAATTATTATTTTTCATTTATAAAAAATAATATTTTTTAATTTTAAAAATAAAATGTATGTTTATATAATAATTACTATTTTTAACTATAATAGATAAAAATTTATAATATATTTATTATAATTTAATCATCATTCTAAAATATAAAAAAATTAAAAATATAATTTATAACTTTCTATGTATAATAAATAATAAAAAATAAATTCATTGTCTATTTATTTTTATGTTTTTTTTATATATATAAAATATTTTATTTATAATTTTAATTAAAATGTCAACAACTCAAAATTATCATGATGAATCAAATATTAATCGCAATAATAATAATAATAATAATAATAATAATGATGTTCTTGATTTGAATACAATTTCATTGCAGAATATTAATAATACTGAAAATGTATATTATAAAAAAAATAATTGTTCTCTAAAAAAAAAAATTATTATTGGTGTTATTATAGGTTCATTAATTTTAACATGTGCAGTAGTAGCATTAATTTTTATTTTTAAAAAAAAAAAAGATGATAATAATTCAAATTCAATTTGTAAAGAAAATTCAGGTTTAAATTGTGAAATAGATTCAAGTTCAGAAAGTGAAAGTTCAAGTTTTAAAAGTGAATCAAAAAGTAAATCAAAAAGTGAAAGTTCAAGTTCAAAATGTTGTGATTCTGATTCAAGTTCATCATCAGAAGAATATGATATTAAATATTATAAAAATACTTTATTATCTTATTCCGCAGAAAAAAAAGTAAATTCAAATCTTTCATTAGAATCTCAAACATTTTCATCAGAAAATAAAATAAATTCAGAATATTTACTATTAATTTCTGATGAAATTAGTAATTTTAATGAAAAAAAATATTTCGAAGCTTATGCAATAATAAAATCAAAAACAAATGAAAAAGAAGATTTAAATAATTTTGATAATACAAATTTTATTTTTGATAATAATTTAAATTCAATAAATTCAAATAACGCTTTATGTAAATTATATTTTTATAAAAATGGAACAATAAAAGAAATTCAATTTCATGAAAAAATTTCATCAGAAAATAAAAATGAATTAAATGATTTTATAAGCGGAATCATTCCAATTATAACAAAAAAATATTATGAAAATAAAAGAAATTTAAATGAAAATAAAAGAAATTTAAATGAAAATAATAATAATATTAATTTTATAAAAGATGGAAATAATTTAATAAAAGAAATTTCAACAAATTCAAAAGATGAATTAAACACACAAACAACAACAATAAAATCTTCAATTAAAAATAAATTTATTAACAAAGTTGAAATAAACGAAAAAAATTTTTTTAATTCTCTTTATTCAACAAATGAAGAAGAAAATAATGATTATTATAATAATTTAAATAGCAATATTATTAATAACAACGATTCTGATGAAATCATTCCAACAATTGGAAAAGAATTATTGACTGGTTACATTAAAAATTATTCATCTGAAATTTCAAATTTAATAAATTTTAAACAAAATTTAACAGAAAATTCAAATATCTCAAAAATTATAAATAATTTAGAAAATTTTTTAAAATCAAATAATTTTATTTCACAACCAAAAAAAAATTATAGAAATTTAATTTTTTATCAATCAAAATCTTTAAGTCAACCAATTTCATTAGGACATGAATTATTTTCTTTAAATTTCATGGGAAATAAAATTGCATTAAAAGTTCATATTCATTGGGTTACTAATGTAGATGCCCTTCAATTTAATATTTATTTAAACGACAATTCAAACAACAACAAAATTTATTTACTAAATCAAACAATCGACTCTTTAGGTTATAAAGATATTTTAAGCAAATATGATTTATTAATAAATATTATTATAAAAGTCATTGAAGAAAGTATTATTAATTTAAATCAAACAAACATGAATGAAATTAAATCAAACATCACAAACGATTTAAATAATATTAAAGCTAATATAGATCCTTATATTTCTATTATTAATGGTATTGGTGATTTATTTTTTGAGAGATTCATTTTTTATTTAGAAATTGCTAAAAATCAAAGTTATAATTGTATGAATTCAATTCATAGTGAATGTAGAGGTCTTAAATTAAAAACTGATGCTTTTATAGTAAATAAATCAAATGATGATATTCGAAATCAAATTAATTATACTCAAATGATTTTAAATGAAACTGAAATTTCATTGAAAAATTTAATAAATAATGAATTAAATAAATTAAATAATACTATTGATTTACTTAATAATTTTACTTCATTAATTCAATCAAATATTAATAAAATTAATGATTCAGATTTTCTTTTTAATATTAACTTTTTATTAAAAAAAATAGAAAGTTTGTTTTTAAATTTCGAAGATAAAATTAGAAAAGCTTCTTTAATAGAAAATTATTATTATCAAAAAAATACATCTGAAATTGTTTTTGATACGGAATTAGAAAAATATTTAAAAAATGCAGATGAACTTTTTGAAATTTTTTATTTCAATAAATATATGACTGATTTTATTACTGATAATCATGATTCTGTTATTATTTATATATTAAATAATATAAGAAAAAATATTACTCTTATTAAAAATGTTCTTTTAAATGATGTTGAAGAATTTTATGAAGATTATTTTAAAAATAATTTCAATAGCGAAAAAAAAATAAACGTTGATTTAAATAATTTATTAAAACTATTCAATCAATCAAAAAATAATTTAAGTAATATTATCAATCAACAAATTAATTTTAATAATAATGAAAATATTTCTATGTATTTAAATAATTTAAATAATTTGCAAAATATTTTTAATGTTTTAAATGAAAATAGAGAAAAATCTTTTAATACATTTTTCATTGAAGTTTTTAATGAAATTGAAACAAACATTTTTACTTCGAATGAATTAGAAAATGAAAAGAAAAATTTAAAAATTTATTCAAATAATATTATTTCAAGTATTAAAAAAGATAATATATCTTCATTATTAAATTACATAACCGATTTAGAATTAAAAATAAATGATTTATTAAATTTCGAAAGCATAAATAAAATAATTATAAATAAATTTTTTAATCGAACTTACATTCAATCACAATTTGGAAAATATTACAAAGAAATTTTAAATTATTTTGATAAATATGAAGAATTAATTAATAATATTATTAATAATAATTTGAAATATTATTTAAATAAACCGGATGAATTAGTAAATCAATTAATTAATATTAAAAATAACCAAGAAAATATTATTAAAAATTTAAGCGAAAAATTAAGTGATTTAATCGTTTTTTATATTAAAAATAATTTCTTAAATTCAATTGGAAAATTAATTGGAATTATTAATGATATTTTTAATGATCTTAAAGCAAATTGCATTAATCATTTGACCGGATTAAATAAATATCTTTTCAGTGAATTAAATAACTTTTTCATTGAAAAAATGGATAAAATTTTCGAATTATATGAAACTTATATTGAAAATAGTTCTAAATTATTTATGTTAGAAAATAAAAATTTCATTGATAATATAATTAAACTTTATGAAAATGATATGACAAATAAATTAAATAATTTAATAGAAAAATTAAATAATAATATTGATAAAATCTTTTGTCAAAATTCTAATGAATGTATTAATATTAATTATAATCAAATGCAAGACAATGAAAAATATCATTATAATTCTTCTTTATTACGTTCTCATATTGAAAATTTATTCAAAATTTCAATTTCAACAGATGAAATTATAAATAAAACTAATTTAAAAAACGTTGAAAGTAATAAAATATCAGAAGCATATAAAACAAATTACAATTATGATTATAAAACATTCGTTTCATATGTTTTATCATATTTTAATTCATCAAATGAAGAGACATACAAAAATTTAACCGAACATATCGAAGAAATTAATTCAACTATTGATAATAATTTCAATGTTTTAAATCCAGAAAGTTCAAAAAGTTTATTAGAAATTATAATATACAATATATTTAGTAATTCTGAAATATTAGATTATAAATTATATTTATTAGGGGAAAAAATGAGATCTATAATATATGATGGATATATAAAAGATATAAACTATTATAGAAACAATAAAATTAAACTTAATATATCTAAAGATATTGATAATACATTTCATTCAATGATGGATGAATGGATGAATGAAATAAGAGATGTCGTTAATAATATATCAAATAATTTTATTATACCTCAAAATTTAATTGAAAGAATATCTAATATTTTCATAGATGAACATGAAAAAAGATTAAGTGAATATAAATCAGAAGTTGAAAACTTCTTTAAAAATTATTCTAAAAAAACTTGCGTTTTATTAAACTTTTCTTTATCTGTTGAAGATATTGCTCTTACGAGATTAAAGACATTAAAAGAAAGATATAAATCAGATATTAAAGATTATATAAATGATGTGTTATATTATTATAAAGAAAATGAAATAAAATCTAAATGTGAACGATTCATAAAAGAATTAAATAAATCTTATGATTATTATTATCAAAGTTATTATATATTTTTAACATCAAATGATGTTCATGATTATACTTCTGGAAATTATACTAATAATTTAACTGAAAATATTTATAAAGGATTTAAAAATGGTATTAATCAAGTAAAAGAAGATATTAAATTAATTTATAATAATGAAGGAATAAATGAAATATTCGAAGAAAAATATAAAAAAGTTGATTTATTTAGTCATTTAAAAGAAGATTATTCTGAATTAGACACAAAATTAACTTCAACAACAAATGATTTAACTTATATTTGCGATAGTAATTATTTATTACAAGAAGAAAATTTCAAAAAAGAAATTTATGAAATTTTAGAAAAAATTTTTAATTCAAGTATTAATACTTTTACTAAAGGTTTAGGAAAAAGTTATTTAGATTCTATCTATGTAGCAGATTATGATATAATAAAAAGTAAATTATCTATTTTAGAAAATAATATTATTCTTCAAGATAAATATATAAATGATATTAATGACAAAGGTTTTAATAATATTTCAAATAATTTATATGAAATTTTATCAGAAAGTTATGAAAATTTAAATGATAATTTAGATAAAAATATTGAATGGAAAATAGAACCAATGATATTTAAAAAATTAGATACATTAAAAGTAGATAGTTCTATTGATATAGCTGAATATTTTGAATATATTACACTTAATATAATAAATACTGAAAATTTAGATAAATATTTTACTGATTCAGTTGTTAGTTTATTAAAAAATAATTGTTCTACTATAACATATAGTTTCATATCAAAATTAGAAAGAATTTATAAAAGTATTTTTGATGAAAATATTTTAAATAATATAAAAAATGATTATAATACATCCATTAAAAATTCAATTTCATCTATTAAAAACGAAATTAATTCAATGAAATTAAAAACATTGAATAAATTTAATCAATTCGAATTATTAAATAATTATCCATTAAAAAGTAATTATTCTCAATTAAATTCAAATTATAAATCATTAGATAATATTTATAAATTAGAAACATCAACTAATAAAATTAATAAAACTGATCAATTTTTCATATTAGAATATTCTCCATTAAAAAGCATATTAAATTTATATAAAGGATGGACAAGAGGAATAAATAATACTGTAATTGAAGCTATTAGTAAATATTTTGAATCTGATATTGATAATATTATTCAAAATAAAATCGTTTTAGAAAATTCTGATTTTTCTTATGATAAAATTAATTCAATTTATAATAATTTCACTGAAGAAATTTTATCTTTATTTGATAATTTCACTGAAAAAGTAAGAAATGAAAGTAATTCAATGAAAAGAAATTTAGATGGTGATTTTCAAATATATAATATTTATCTTGTATTAGAAAATTTCAATGATAAAGTTAAAACTTTCGGAAATGATTTATTAAATTTAGCTCATAAAACAATTTCTAAATCAAGAGATCATTTAAATAATTCAATAGCAAATGGATTTAAAAATTTAGACATTAAAATAAAAAATTTCTTAAATGATTTAAGTTTTTATTTAGAAGATTACAATTATTTTGAAACTAAATTAAAAAATTATAGAGATGAATTATATGATAAAGCATATGATTTTTATCTTAATAAAAATATTATTATTGGAGAAACAATTTATCAATTATCGAATTTAAAAAATGCATTTGAAATTAAAAAATCTGAAATTAATAATATTGTTAATAATACTTTAATTACAATTTTAGATGAAATTTTAAATAGATTTTCTAATATTTCAAAAATTGAAAGTTTTACAAATGAAACAAATAAAGAATTTTATCATTTTTCTAATTATTTAGGAGATGAAATTGATTTTAGTTTGTTTGTTAATGAAATTAAATATAAATGGGCTTATAATTTAAAAAGATTTAATGATAATTATATTTTTTTGAATTTTAATTTAAGCTGCGAAGCTAATGCAAATGTTTCTTATAAAATAGGTGAATTAGAAACCAAAATTAATGGTGTAATTGCAAAAGGAATGATTGGAATTAATTCAACTAATAATTTTGTTAATCAAACTGTTAATGCTAATTATTATTTGAATAAAAATGAAATTGAGTATTATAAACATTTAATTAAAAAACATTATAAAGAATCTAATAATAAAATTTGCCCAAATTTATTTAATGATTATTCATTTAATTCTTTAAATGAAAAAAATGTTTGCGTTTATGATGAATATTTAAATAGTGAAACTATTAATGAAAGTGAAAATAATGTTAATGTTAATAGAGTTTTTTAAATTTATTTATGATAAATATTTAATACTAAAAATTAAAATTATATGTTATTTTTAAATATGTTATTATTCATTTTTTATAAATTAATTTAATATTTATAAAATATTTTTAATTTTTAATATATTTTAATAAAATATTTTTAATTTTAATAAAATATTATTAATAAAAATAAATATAATAATAATTATTATTTTAAACTAATTGGGGATTGGGGATTGGGGATTGGGGATTGGGGATTGGGGATT
>JAEEGK010012485.1_pt1 | contig 19285 bp, 12 predicted proteins | sample 8958771 | NCBI WGS metagenome assembly JAEEGK01 (sample SAMN16246547, study PRJNA631951) | gut metagenome | biome: gut microbiome; feature: rumen; material: SC-attached | host: Bos | place: Iran: Karaj | collected 2018-10
ACATACTCCAGATAGAAGTGCTTCAGGCAGCGATACCCAGAACCATGAAACAATATCATGATCAGCATGACTTCTGCCTTGGAAAGCGTCCCGTCACGGTGATATGGACGCTTATTGGGGGCTTTTACAGTATATTTTGCCATCATTGCATCATAAAATTTGGGAGCAGGGCAGCTATGCCGTGTGGAAGGCCACCAAAGCCAACGGTCAGTACGACCTGCGTACATTCGAGGTGAAGGCGCGACCGGTAGAGGCTGTCGAGGGCTTGCGTCCGGGTATGAGCGTCATCATCAAGTGATCTTAAATACCCTAACGCCCTAGGCCACCGTCCCTCAGACATATCTCAAGGCGTGTGCGGCGCGAGGCTGTAATATATAATAAAATAAGGTACAAGAAGAATCCGGGAGGCTGTGCGCTGGCGATTTGCAGCGTCGGCCTCCCGAAGTTTGTTTAGTAATGAATCAGTAACCTGTCTCCGTGATTACTCCCGATGCTTCTACTACTGATTTATAACCATGTAACGGCATTTTAACGGATAATGATTCGCTCCCGTATCGAAACTGCTCCACTTAAAAGTCATCCTCTGGGGTGGCTTTTATTATTATTCAGTCCGAAAAAGCTAAGGCTCGCGCCAGCATCTTCAGTTGGCGAACGAAATCGGCTCCTTTCAGGATGTGGAGCCGCGCAAGTTCCAATGCTATGTCGTATTCTGGCATAAGGGTTATCTCATCAAAATCGGATGCAAAGGTACGAAAAATCTGATAGACGGCAAAGGTATTTGAAGATTATTTGAGGTTTATCGTATCGGTGTGCATCCCATGTTCACCGTATCACAGTGCAAAGGTGCATCACGTCATCGTCAAAGGTTTCTTTGTTGATCGCTTTGTTCTTGGTGACGGAGCGGCAGTTGTAGATGGTCTGGTTCGAGAGGAACAGCAGGCCTGCTATGTCGGCAGTGCTCTTCACACCGAGACGGATGAGGGCGAAGGTGCGCAGTTCGGTGGTCAGCGTGTGAGGTGACTTCTGCTGTATGCGGCCATCCTCTGTGAGCAGGGCATTGAACTCTTCTACAAAGGTGGGATAGAGTTCGAGGAAAGCCTTGTCGAAACGGGTGAGGAAAGTGGCGGCATCTTCCTCTGAGATGCGGGTCGAAGATATAGTCTGTAGCAATTCCTGCTCCTTATGGGCCTTGATCTTGCGCTTCACGAGTGTCTGGTATTTGGCCAACTTGTCGATGTATTTGGCACACAAATCGATATAGATGCTGGCCAGTCCCTCGCGGTGCTTGTTGGTATATACCAATCGCTGGTTCAATTCCTGTAGTTGATTGTTCAAGTCTGCCTGTTGTTGGTTACTCTCAGCCAGTTGTGCGTTTAAGTCAGTCAACTGGTTGTTGCTTTCGGCCAGTTCATAGCGGCGGACGTTCAATTTGCGGTTCTGGCGGTATATATAATATGAGTTGAGCAGCAGGCCGATGACCAGCAGTGAGATGAAGCCGATTGCGTAGCGCAAGTGGCGGTTCTGCCGCTCCGTTACATCCTGATAAGAGGTCATGATCTGGGGCAAATTGCGGGAAATCTCAAGGATGCGCAGCCTATTGTTGTAGAATTTGGCATCCTCCATCGAAACATTGATATACCGCTCAGCCCGTTCAATATTCTCTTCACCTTTCTGAAAGAGAAATACGGCTAAGGTCTGCAAGGCCAGATTCTCCATTGTGCAACTCTTCAGGTCGCTGAGTGAGGCCTTGACAAGGTACTCCTCATATTTGTCTTCATCACCACCTACCATATAGTTTCCTGCCAAAGCGTATGAGGCCATTGCATAGATACGGGAGCCTTCAGGCGAGGTGTCCATCACGCTCAAATAGAATTTCCGAGCCTTCTCACTGTCTGGTTCCAAATACACTATCCTTTCTCCCTGATAGAATTTGTAAAGCGGGTCGTTCTCACTGGCATATTGCATAGCCTGGCGCAGATAGTCGTTCGCTTTCTCACGATACAAGGGTGAGAACACCTGATCGTTGCAATAGTCGCTCCAATAGGAATAAACGGAGAAATAGCTGTAGTACAGCTTAAACAGCATATCAGTTTCGACAGTAGAACGATCTATGTCATCCAAATGGTTGACAGCTTCGCTATACATGCCACCAAGCGTCAGAATCTCAGCAAGATGAATGTAGAAGAGCGTCATGTAATGCTTGTCATTCCGTTTAATGGCCAAAGCCATTCCTTTGTTGGCGTATGTCATGGCAGAGTCGAACTTGTACACATAATATTCCGTATAAAGATCATCCAAAATCTTTAGGATGGCAGTGTCGTCAGTAGCTGATGCCTCTTTCCTCTTCAAGAGACTTATCCTGTCTTCCTTGGACTGGATATAAGCCGTCTTTTGGCTGATGGCTTCATCAAGTTTGTCCAGGAGTTGACGATTGTCGGCAAAGGTGGTGGCCGACAATAACAGAAGGAGGGTTAGCAGGCTGAATCTTCGCATATAGTTGAAGTTTTGACTGCAAATATAGTAAATAATCACAAATGAGTAATGTTTACTATGTACTTTTTAATGATTATTATAACTTGCTGTCTTTCAGATGGGTTTTGGTAAGTTCAGATTTGCGATAATTTACTATAGCCTTACCACGAGGAACAACCTGAGGCAAATATGCCTACCTTTGCAGCAGATTTCCGAATCAGTAACAAAAAACAACTAAAAGTATGATGAAAATGAAACAACCTCTGAGAAAGTGCTTGATGCTTGGCCTCCTTGCGATGCTGATACCATTAAGCCTGCTTGCACAAGACATCAAGGTGCAAGGTGTTGTGAAAGACCAGACGGGTGAGGCCGTCATAGGTGCTACTGTTATGCAAAAGGGAACGAGCAACGGAACTATTACCGATATTGATGGTAATTTCTCTCTGTCCGTTCCCTCGAATGCTACCCTGAGTGTTTCCTATATCGGCTTTGCTACACAAGACATTGCCGTGGGTGGAAAAACCGAATTTACTATTGTTTTAAAAGACGACGCACAAGCGCTAAGCGAGGTGGTCGTGGTAGGTTACGGAACGATGGATAAGAAAGAACTGACCTCTGCCATCTCGCATGTGGGTGAGAAGGACTTTCTGACCGTGAGTTCACTTGACCCTTCGATGATGATTCAAGGAAAGGTACCTGGTGTGTCAATTACCAACACGGGAGCTGGCGACCCCAACAATCAGGCCAGCATTCAGATTCGTGGTGTCAGTTCGCGTTCTGCCGGATTGGGCCCCCTCATCGTCATCGATGGTGTGCCTGGTGGTAATCTGACGAACATCAATCCTAATGATATCGCTTCGTTTGATATCCTGAAGGATGGTGCTGCCTCGGCTATCTACGGCACGCGAGGCTCTAACGGAGTAATTGTGGTTACAACCAAGAAGGGCAGTAAGGATGGTGCCACGCATGCCTCCTATTCCAGTCAGTTGGCTTGGGACTTTATCAATAAGGAACTAAAGATGATGGATGCTCAGGACTACCGCGACGTGCGTCTGGGATGGGGTGACACAGGTGTTGATTTGGGAGGTAACATCGACTGGCTCGACGAGGTGAGCCGCACGGGGTTCACCCAACAGCACACACTGACATTGAGCGGTGGTAATGACAAGAGCAACTATCGAGTCAGTGCCGACTACCGTAATGCACATGGAATAGACTTGCGCTCAGCGCGCGAGGAATATGGTGCACGTGCAGCCATCATGCACACAACGAAGAATGGACTGTTCACGTTTACTGCCAACGTAGCACCGCGTATCATCTATCGCGACGGGGCCGACTGGAGTGTTTTCAAAGATGCCATCGAGGCTAATCCTACAACTCCGCTCATGGACCCCAACGACCCGGTGAGATACTATAACTTCATGGGTCAGGTGGTAGGCAGTAACCCCGTAGAGCGCCAACTTCTGGAGACGGATCATGCCGACACAAAGCTGCTTGACTGGGATGCTACCGTAAAATTGAACATTCTGCCCCTGTTCCAAAAGGGGGAGAAAAGCAACCAGACGCTTACTACGCAGCTGATGTTTGCAGACCACCAGTACGACAATAATAACAGTTGGTTCCGCCCATCCGTAAGTACCCAGGCCGTGAACAATGGCCGTGAGGGAGAAGCCACGCGCTCCTATGCGAAGGAGAGCCAGTATGTAGTGGAATGGCTTACCAACTATATGGGCAGTTTCGGCAAACATAACATCAAGGGAATGGTGGGCTATTCGTATCAATATTCCCGCTACTCGGGCTTTAATGCAGAGAACAAGGATTTCCCCAATGATGGTCTCGGAGCCGACAACTTAGGCTCAGGAGAATATGCCAAGGAAGAAGGTGAAGTGCTGATGGGCAGCTATAAGAACGATTCCAAGCTGATAGCCTTCTTGGGTCGTGTGAGCTACGACTACGATGGACGTTATCTCTTCACTGCCTCACTGCGCCACGAAGGTTCGTCGAAGTTTGGTGCCGACAACAAATGGGGTAATTTCCCCGCTGTCTCTGCTGGTTGGCGTATCTCGTCAGAGAAGTTTATGGAAGGCATCAAATGGATTGACGACCTGAAACTGCGTGCCGACTTCGGTGTAACGGGTAATCAGGATTTCGGCAGTTATCTCTCGCTGAACACGATGACAGGGTTTGGCTATTACTTCTACAACGGCAAGTATTTCCAAGTGTGGGGACCTGCCAAGAACGTCAACCCCAACCTAAAATGGGAAAAGGGCAAAAACTGGAATGTGGGTCTCGACTTCTCGCTTTTCAACGGACGACTCTACGGTTCGTTCAACTACTTCAGCCGCCGACAGCAAGACTTGTTGGGTAACTACAAGGTATCGGTGCCGCCTTATCTTTTCGACGAGACCTTTGTCAACGTAGGAACGATGAGGAATACGGGATTTGAGTTCGACTTGAACTTCCGCGCCGTCAACACCAAGGATTTCGGCTACGACATCAGCCTCGTGGGCTCTACAATGAACAATAAGTTTGTGGATTTCAGCAATTCAGAATATGTAGGACAGGATTACTACGATGTGGCAAGCACCGAGGATCCCTATCCTTTCTACAATCTGCAGCGCATTGAGAAGGGCGAGTCGCTGGGCAACTTCTACATGTGGAAATACGCCGGACACACCACCTCAGGCGAATGGCTCGTATATGATAAGGACGGTGATATGATCCGTGCCTCGCAGGCCAGTGATGACGACCGCCAGAAGGTGGGCAATGGCATGCCTAAGTTCACAATGTCGATGACTCACACTTTCCGCTATCGTAATTTCGACCTGTCGCTATTCTTCCGTGGTGCTTTCTTCTACGACATTTTCAATATCCATGATTTCTACTACGGCACTCGCAACTTTACAGGTAACCGCCTGCAAAAGGCATACGCCAAGAACTTCGATATAGCAGGGACTGCCAATCCCGTGGTGTGTGACTACTTCCTGGAGCGAGGCGACTATCTGAAACTCGACATGGCAACGCTGGGTTATACCTTCCGTCCCAAGGATTGGCGCTTCATTGACCGCATACGTATCTATGCCACAGGTAAGAACCTCCTGACGCTGACTAAGTTCAGCGGTGTTGACCCCTCAACCTATCAGGTGAACGGACTCACACCCGGAGCACAGGGCTCACGCACCTATTTCCCCTCTACACGCCAATTCATTGTAGGTCTGCAAGTGGATTTTTAAGTGATAAACGACAATTGATAAATGATAAATTGAAGAACAATGAAACCAATACGTTATTATATATTAGCCACAGTCCTTGGGCTCTTTCAGCTGACGAGCTGCACCGATCTGGAAGAGACGCTCTATGACCAAGTGGGAACCCAAAACTACTATAATACGAAGAACGACGTGGTGAGGGCTACGTTCCGCCCCTTCGAACATGCTTACTGGAGCATACAGAGCCGCCACGTGCTCAACGAACTTACTGCCGACCAGCTTATCACGCCCACACGTGATGGATGGTGGGACGATGGCGGCCGCTGGCGCCGACTCCATTATCACGATTGGAATGTAGAGGATGGCGGCGACGCACAGTCGGAGTGGAATGGCTGCTTTCAGGGTATCATGCAGTGCAATTATGTAATCGAAGACCTGCAGCAGCTTGATGCCTCCCGATTTGGATTCTCCGCTGCCGAGTTTGACAATCTGACGGCACAGTGTCGCGTATTGCGTGCCTGGTTTTACCTCCGTCTGCTCGACGGATTCCGCAACGTCCCTCTGGCTGTAAGCTATAGTGATGTGAGTCAAAACACGGAGACTCAGGTGGAGCCACGCGTGATTTTCGATCTCATTGAGACCGACCTGACAGAATCCTTGCCGCTACTGGCAGAGAAGACATCGCTGGGCGGCAACGGTTCGCTGCAGGGACAATGGACCAAGGCCGGTGCTGCTGCGCTCTTGGTGCGCCTCTACCTGAATGCAAAGGTCTATATCGGAGAAGAGCGCTATGACGATTGTGCCACGATAGCCCAGGATATCATCAGCGGAAAATACGGCCAGTATGCCGTGGCTGACCGTTGGGATGCTGCGTTCGATTGGGACAATGATCTCTGCGATGAGGTGATCTTCGGATTCCCTGGAGCCCCGGGTTATAGCTATTGGCACTATCAGGGTGACACCTATTGGTGGACAACCCCCGCCCGTGCCCGCTACTACCTGAACGACTCCAAATGTAAGGCTGGTGATCACAACACGAAATATGCTGCCTCTCCCAGTTATGCCCCCAATGGCGAACTCTATACTTATGAACTGGGCATGCCCATCCAGAAATTCCGCAAGTATGACGGCGATGTCCGTATGAAACTCTACCGCAATCTGGGTAACAGCCGCCGCGAGGGAATGTTCTTCTATGGCTATCTGGAATATACCGACGAAAGCGGCACTACCCGTCGCGTGAAAGCCCCTGAGGTGGACTACGAACTCTATATACGCGATGCCGTGGGCAAATTCCAAGGGCTTGATCCAAACCGCTGGCTGACGGCAACAAGCAGCACACTGCGTGACGGAGACCACAACTCGGGTTGGCATTTCGCGAAGTATCCTTTCTATAGCGACGAAGATGCCCACCAGATGGAAAGCGACTATACTGAGATTCGTCTGCCCGAAATCATCTATTCGCTCGCTGAATGCCGTCTGCGCCAGGGCAAAAAGGCAGAGGCCGCCCGTCTGCTGAACACGGTGCGCCGTCGCTACTATGCTGCCGAAACGCTCAGCACTGCCCTCTATGCTCCCGAAGGGCAAGCCAATCTCGACATGCAAGAGATGCTCGACGAGTGGGGACGTGAGTTCTTTGCCGAGAGCCGCCGTCGCATAGATCTTATTCGTTTCGATAAGTTCTGCAGCGGCTCATGGTGGGACAAGACACCCGATGCCGACGACCATACGAAGATCTTCCCCATCATGCGCCCCATCTTGAATGCCAACCCCAAGTTGGAGCAGAATCCTGGATATAATAAGTGAAGATTGAGAAAATGAGAGATTGAGAAAATGAGAAATTGAGAACCAACGGTCGCTGGCCGAAGGAAAAGCAAAATGAGATAATGAAATAATGAAAATCGAATTATGAAAAAGATATTGTTTTCCGCCATTGCCGGAATCGTGATGGCAGTAGGTCTGACATCTTGCGAAGGCGAGAAAGACCTGAAGATCATCGAGGGCGATCTGCCCATTAAGACTTCAACGCTCTACATGGTGGGAGATGCCACGCCCACGGGATGGGACATTGGCAATCCTACAGCTCTGAAGGCTAGTGATGCTGACCCGCTGACGTTCGGATGGGAGGGTGAGCTGCACGCAGGCGAAATGAAACTCTGCCTGACCACTGGCAGTTGGGATGCTCCCTTCATACGTCCTGTGGTGGCTGGAACGGAAATTGGCAAGACTGTCATCACCGATGCTAAATTCTCCATGCATGCAGGTGATCCCGACGACAAGTGGCGCATAGCCGAAGCTGGCAAATACCGTCTGACATTCAATCTGCGACAGTGGACCATGTCGGCAGAATATCTTGGCGAGCCCGACGCTCCCGTCATTACTCCTATCGAGGCCGAGGCTCTCTACATCGTAGGTGATGCCACCCCCACGGGCTGGAACATTGACGCACCTACTCAGCTCACCCGACAGTCGCAGTACATCTTTGTCTATGAAGGTATGCTGAACGCTGGCGAATTGAAAGCCTGCACACAGACTGGCGACTGGGGGGCACCATTCGTACGTCCTGCATCGGCAAGCTGTGTTATCAACAAGAATGGCGTGGCCAGTGGCGACTTCGTGTTCACCACCAACCCCGACGATAAGTGGAAAGTGGAGGATGCAGGCAATTACCGACTCGTCTTCGACCTGCAGCACTGGACCATTACCGCAGAGTTTCTCGGCGAGCCTTCACAGCCCGAAAAGGAACCTATCGAGGCAGCGGCCGTCTATATCGTAGGCGACGCTACGCCCAATGGATGGAGCATTGATGCCCCCACGCAACTTACCAAACAGTCGCAGTACATATTCGTCTATGAAGGCGAACTGATGCCTGGCGAACTGAAGGCTTGCACACAGACTGGCGACTGGGGTGTGCCGTTTATCCGTCCGTCGTTTGGCGGCTGCAAAATCAGCCTGTCCGGTGTGGAGTCATCCGACTTTGTGTTTACCACCAATCCCGACGATAAGTGGCAAGTGACAGAAGCAGGGCAATATCGCCTTACGTTTGACCTGCAGCACTGGACTATCAGTGTGGAATCACTCAGTGGCAAGGAACCGTTAAAGGCAGAGGCCGTCTATATCGTAGGCGACGCCACACCCAATGGCTGGAGTATCGATGCTCCGACACAGCTCACGAAAAAGTCAGAATATGTGTTTACGTATGAAGGCAAGCTGGCAGCAGGAGAGATGAAAGCCTGCTTGCAGACAGGAAGTTGGGACGTGTCTTTCATTCGCCCTACATTTGCCAATTGCGCCATTCGTAAAAGTGGTGTTGAAAAAGCAGATTTCGTCTTCACGGCCAGCCCTGATGACAAGTGGAAGGTGGAAGAGGAAGGAGACTATCGCCTCACCTTCGACTTGAAATCTTGGACACTTAAAGCAGAACCGTTAAATTAAGAACCCTTAAGAAGATATTAAAATGAAAAAAATGACGATATTGACAATGATGGTGAGCGCAGCCATGCTGATCTGCTCATGCAGCAAAGACATTGAAATGCGTTACCCGCCAAAGTATGAACTTCCCGAGCTGCCCGTTGTCGAAGGCATCCACGAAGGACAGAAGGCTCCACTCTATTGGAGCATCTACGAGTATGCTTTCATGCAGGAACAAAGCGGGGTTAGTGGTGATGCCATGGACTACACCGAGGCACAGTGGGACCAGACCATCGATTGGGTGGCCACCAACCTGAAGCCTTATGGCTACGACATGGTGTGTACCGACGGCTTTATCCCCATGCTGGCCAAAGATGCTTCGGGCTATATGACCCACTATGGATCAACGTCGCTGAAGGACCTTGCGGCCAAGTGTGCTGCCAAGGGTCTCAAGTTGGGAGTCTATGACAACCCTCTCTGGATTCATGGCTCGCTTGACACTCCCATTGAGGGAACCAACCGCACCTTTGGGCAGATTGTCTATGATGGCAGCACACAGGTGCAGAACCCTCAAGCCCAGGATCAGTGGTTCACATGGGTGGTCAGCACCAAGGAGGGCGCACAAGAGTATATCGACGGATTCTTCAAGCACTATAAGCAACTGGGAGTCAGTTTCATCCGTATGGACTTCCTCTCTTGGTATGAAGATGGCAGAGACCGTGGCATAGGCATCGTAGGCCGTGGCTATGGACGTGAGGCCTACGCCCGGGCATTGGCTTACATCGCTCAGTCGGCTAAGAAATATGGAATCTTCACTTCGCTCGTCATGCCTCATCTGAACAACGATGCCGAGGTGGAGGCTCGCTATGGCAACATGGTGCGCATCGTGGCCGATACCGGTGATGGTGGCTGGCGTCACACCTCTGCTCATGACAAAGGACGTTCCTATATGTCGTGGCCCAACTGCATGAATCAGTTTGACGGTTTCAATTACTGGGCACATATCACAGGTCGCAACAAGGTTATTCTCGACGGCGATTTCCTTCGAATGAACAAATATGATACGGATGCAGAGCGCCAGACGGCAGTAACCCTTCAACTGATGGCTGGAGGCCCGGTGGCTGTTGCCGATCAGCCACAGACCATTGCCGACAATCTGAAGTTCTATACCAATAGCGAACTGTTGGCTCTCCGCCAGGATGGTTTTGTGGGACAGCCGCTGAACAGTCAGTTGGGGCAGCAGAGCGAGACGTGGTATGGCCAGATGAGCGATGGCAGCTACGTAGTGGCTCTGTTCAACCGCAGCGATTCGCAGGCCACACTCAGCGTCACGTTCAGTGAGTTAGGCATTAACGGACAATGGCAAGTACGCGATTTGTGGAGCCACACTGATGAGGGAACCCAGCAGAGTGCCGTTACGGCTAATGTGCCCGCCCATGGTTGTAAGGTTGTGAGATTGAGAAAATGAGAGATTCAGAAAATGAGATAATGAGAAAATGAGAACCAACGGTCGCTGGCCGAAGGGAAAAGCAAATTGAAATTGAATTATGAAAAAGATATTCATCGCCGTTATGGCTATGATGATGGTGCTGCATGCTGATGCCATCGAACAAAAGTCTCCCAATGGGAACATCGTGCTGAATGTTGAACTCAATGCGCAGGGCACACCTGTCTATCAAGTGTCCTATAAAGGGCAGGAAATCGTGAAGCCCAGCAAACTTGGCATAGAACTCAACGAAGAAAACTCGCTGATGGATCAGTTTCGGATCAACAAGACCTCCACATCTACTTTTGATGAGACTTGGCAACCCGTATGGGGCGAGTCTCGCGACATTCGCAATCATTACAACGAGCTGCTCGTTGAGATGGAGAAACCGTCTAACGGCCGGTTTATGAACCTCCGATTCCGTGTCTATGACGACGGTGTGGGATTCCGCTATGAGTTTCCTCAGCAAAAGTATCTGCCCTATTTCGTGGTAAAGGCTGAGCACACAGAGTTTGCCATGACCGGTGACCACACGGCGTGGTGGATACCCGGCGATTACGACACCCAAGAGTATGACTACATGGAGACGCGCCTCTCTGAGATCCGCACCCACATGCGTGAGGCTATCACCCCCAATGCCTCGCAGACACCATTCTCTGAGACTGGTGTGCAGACATCACTCCAGATGAAGACTGCCAACGGACTCTATATCAACATCCACGAGGCAGCACTGATAGACTATTCGTGCATGCACCTGAATCTCGACGACAAGAATATGATCTTCGAGTCGTGGCTCACACCCGATGCTCAGGGCAATATGGCACACATGCAGACGCCTTGCCAGACTCCCTGGCGTACCATCATGGTGAGTGATGATGCTCGTGACATCCTTGCGTCAAATCTCATCCTGAACCTGAATGAGCCTTGTAAGTTGGAGGATACCAGTTGGATAAAGCCTGTGAAGTATGTAGGTGTATGGTGGGAGATGATCAACGGCAAGAAACAGTGGTCATATACTTCTGAACTGCCTTCGATTCATCTTGGTCAGACCGACTATTCTAAGGTGAAGCCGCACGGACTGCATGCCGCCAACAACGACAACGTGCGCCGCTATATCGACTTCGCCGCCCGTCATGGTTTCGATCAGGTATTGGTGGAAGGCTGGAACGTTGGCTGGGAAGACTGGTTCGGCATGTCGAAGGACTATGTGTTTGATTTCCAGACTCCTTATCCCGATTTCGATATCAAGGCGCTGAACGACTATGCCCACTCTAAGGGTGTCCGCTTGCAGATGCACCACGAGACGTCAGCTTCCGTTCGTAACTATGAGCGCCACATGGAGGCAGCCTACAACTTGATGAATAAGTACGGCTATAACTCGGTGAAGAGTGGCTATGTAGGCAATATCATTCCGAGGGGTGAGCACCACTATGGACAGTGGATGAACAATCACTATCTCTATGCCATGAAACAGGCTGCCAAGCACCACATCATGGTGAATGCCCACGAGGCCGTGCGTCCGACAGGTCTCTGCCGCACATGGCCCAACCTCATTGGCAACGAGGCAGCACGTGGCACGGAGTATGAGGCCACCAACGGCAGCAAGCCATTCCACACCACCATCCTGCCCTTCACCCGCTTGCAGGGAGGGCCGATGGACTACACACCCGGCATCTTCGAGATGGACATGTCGAAGAACAACCCAAAGAATCCGAACCATGTCAACTCCACACTGGCCCGCCAGTTGGCCCTCTACGTCACGATGTACAGTCCGTTGCAGATGGCAGCTGACATGATTGAGAACTACGAGAAGCACATGGATGCCTTCCAGTTCATCAAGGACGTGGCTGTGGATTGGGATGACTCCCGCTACCTTGAGGCAGAGCCGGGCCGCTATATCGTGGCAGCCCGCAAGGCTAAGGACACAGGCAACTGGTTCGTAGGCTGCACCGCCAGCGAGCATGGCCACACCTCGACGCTGAAACTCTCGTTCCTCGACCCCGGCAAGAAATACGTTGCTACCGTCTATGCCGATGCGAAGGATGCCAACTACATGACCAATCCCCATGCCTATATTATTAAGAAAGGTGTGGTGACGGCTAAGTCTGCCTTGAAATTGACGGCAGCCTCGGGTGGCGGCTATGCCATCAGCATCATCGAGGCCACGAAAGATGACTTAAAGGGCCTGAAGAGCCTACCCGCAGTATGCCAGTAAAGAGATTGTTTTCATTCATACTTTAGGTTAGTTAGTATTGTTAGTAGGAAGGCACGGTGTTCTTGTAATGCTGTGCCTTTTTAAAAAAAGAAGATTATGCAACAGGAAATATATGTGATTGGTTTGGATTTGGGCGGCACGAACTCTGTGTTTGGCATTGTGGATGCCCGAGGTGAAATCAAGGCGACAACAGCCATCAAGACAGGTGGCTATAGCCGTGTGGAGGATTATGTCAGTGCTTCTGTCGAAGCCTTACAGCCCATCATTGAACAGGTGGGCGGCATGGAGTATATCAAGGCGATGGGAATAGGTGCCCCCAACGGCAACTACTACAAGGGAACGATAGAGATGGCACCCAATCTGCCATGGGCGCACGATTCTGTCGTACCCTTGGCCGACCTGTTCAGCGAGGCATTGGGCATCCCCGTGGCACTGACCAACGATGCCAATGCTGCGGCCATCGGCGAGATGACCTATGGTGTGGCGCGGGGCATGAAAGACTTCATCGTCATTACCCTCGGTACGGGCGTCGGCTCTGGTATTGTTACAGGTGGTCATCTGCTCTATGGCTCCGACGGGTTCGCGGGAGAGTTAGGCCATGTGACGATGGTACGCGGCGAGGAAGGCAGGCTATGCGGTTGCGGTCGGAAGGGCTGTTTAGAGTGCTACTGCTCTGCAACTGGTGTGGCCCGGACGGCACGCGAGCTGTTGGCAAAGAGCGACCGTCCTTCACTCCTGCGCGATATGAATCCCGATGAAATCACCTCTCTTGATGTCAGCATAGCCGCAGGAAAAGGTGATGCCCTGGCCAAAGAAATCTATAACTTCACAGGCAAGATGCTCGGTGAGGCCTGCGCTGACTTTGCGGCTTTCTCCAGTCCCGAAGCCTTCATCTTCTTTGGTGGCATGACCAAGGCTGGCGACCTGATTATGAAACCCATCAAGGAGACCTACAATCGCCATGTGCTTCCCATCTTCCGTGGCAAAGCACAATTCCTCGTCAGTAGTCTCGACGGTGCCAGTGCTGCAGTTCTCGGTGCTTCTGCCGTAGGCTGGGACGCCGTTGCATCAACAGAGAAGAAAGGCTAATGGCATGGAAATAAACAAGGAATTAGCCATGCCTTGATGCGTTTGGGTATTGTGGAGAATGAGAAGATAGCCGCTTTCTTGAGATGTTCCAAGCAGACGGTATATTCTTATCGTTCTCGCATCCGTTTACGTTCTCTTTATCCTGAGGATTTTGAAGAAAGAGTAGCTGAAATAGATTAAAATCTCTTTAATATATGCGAAATACCCTTTGGATAGGGTTTGTATTTTTCTCTTGTACTGAATGTCGTAAGTGCTTGATATTCAGTATGAGTGTTATTTGTACATATTTGTATTTTGGTGTACGGTGTTATAACTTATTAAATAAAGCCCTATCTTTGCAATCAACAATGCCGACAAGGCTGTATTTGGAACTTAAAATAACATAACTAATAATTAATGAACAATTTGAACATGAAGAGATTATTATCTTTCGTTTTCGTTGCTTGTGCTGCATTTCTTACGGTAACGGCGCAAGGAGTTGTAAGCAACAATCCTGTGGCTGCAACCAATGCTATCGTGAAATGTGGCAATGCTCGTTTCACCGTGCTTACTCCTGAGATGATACGCATTGAGTATAGTGCAAAGGGTACGTTTGAGGATCAAGCAACATTTACGGTTGTCAATCGTAATTTGGATGTTCCTCAATTTACAAAAACTGAAGACGATACCTATTTATATATAACAACATCCAACTTGAAGTTGAAGTATCGCAAGGGTACAGACCCTCGTACAATACCAGCTTCTTCCACGAACCTTACCATTGCAGTCAACGGTGACGGTGTTCAGTCCGTATGGTATCCAGGTAAGCCAGACCCATTGAATCTGAAGGGAACCTGCCGTACTTTGGATGGACTGATGGGCGATAGCAAGCGTTCAGAGATGGAAAACGGTCTTGTGTCACGTTCTGGTTGGGCAGTGATAGACGACTCTTGGAGTTCCTCTCGTGCAGATGGTGGACGTTCATACGCATTGGTGCCAAGTACGGAAGTTGGATATAGTTGGTGGGCTGACCGTGCAGACAATCATGCAATGGACACCTATTTCTTGGGTTATGGTCACAATTACAAGAAGGCAATAGCCGACTTTACAAAGATAGCAGGTGACATACCTTTGCCTCCAGACTATGTGTTTGGATATTGGTATAGTAAGTATGCCTCTTATTCGGCAGATGATTATCGCAATATCATGAAGGACTTGAAGACGAACAAGATTCCTACTGATGTGATGATTCTCGACATGGATTGGCATTGGAATGGTAATGCTTACAGTGGTTCGGAAGGTCGTGGAGGTTGGACTGGTTGGTCTTGGAATACAAACTTGATTCCAAATGCTACCCAATTACTTTCAGAGATGCACGAACAGAACTTTAAGACTGCTCTCAACTTGCATCCTGCCGATGGAATCAATGAGGTGGAGTCTCCATCTTATTTTGCGGCAATGAAGTCCGAATTGGGTGGCAAGTATCTCAATGATGATAAGAACACCATCAACTGGAGTCTTGATTATACAGATTTTACAAAGTCTTTCTTTAAGAATATCATCCGTGACCATGAAAAAGAAGGCGTAGATTTCTGGTGGATAGATTGGCAACAGCATCTTACGAGTCCATATACCAACTCTTTGAGTGAGACATTCTGGTGCAACCATGTGTTCTATAATGAGGCAGTGAAGCGTACCGACCATCGTCCTGTCATCTTCCATCGTTGGGGAGGTTTGGGTAGCCATCGTTATCAGATAGGTTTCTCGGGTGATGCCAATATCAGTTATGACGCTTTGGCATTTGAGCCATACTTCACAGCAACGGCTTCTAATGTTGGTTACGGTTATTGGGGACACGACCTGGGAGGTCACATGTATTCAAGCGAAGAACTTGTCAACAATCCTAACCTCGTGTTACGCTGGATTCAGTTTGGCGTGTTTACCCCAATCTTCCGTACTCATGCCACAAGTGATGACCGCATCGAACGTAGAATCTGGAAGTTCTCTAATTTCCCTACCATATTGGAGGCAGTGCGTTTGCGTTATACTTTGTTCCCATACATCTATACGATGGCTCGCAAGACATACGAAACAGGTATCTCTCTTTGCCGTCCACTCTATTATGAGTATCCAGAGGTAGAGGAGGCTTACACATACGATGGAGAGTATTTCTTTGGTGATGACATCTTGGTGGCTCCTATCACGGCTCAAGCAGGGAGTGACGGAAAGACCAATAAGGAAATCTGGTTCCCTGAAGGTAAATGGTGGAGTGCATCTACTCATGAGATGATAGAAGGCCCATGCAAGCGCACAATGACATTTACAGAAGAACAGATACCTTATTTCTTCCGTGAAGGTTCGGTCATTCCTTTCAATCCATCTGCAGTGATGAATGTTACGGAACGTCCTGATAACTTGGTGCTCCATGTGGTGGCTGGTGCCAATGGTGAAGGTTCTCTTTATGAGGATGATGGTGACAATGCAGATTATGCTATCGCTTATGCCAAGACTTCCTTGAAGCAGGTCTGTGATGGCAACAGAGGGGAATACATCATCTCGGAACGTCAAGGCTCAGTAAGCAAAGCTCCTCAGAACCGTTCTTATGTGATGCACATCTATAATACTTCTGCTCCTATCTCAGCCCAAGTGGATGGTGTGAGTGCAACTTTCAGCTATGATGAGGCTACTCATTGCACTACGGTGGAAGTACCTTCGGGAAGTTGTTCGCTGGAACGAAAAGTCGTCGTGGAGTATAGTCCTGCGACTGCAATAGATAAGATAGAGGCAAATAAGGTAAGTGTTGCTTATGACAAGACTGGTCAACAACTTGTTGCTTCATTCGTCAAACTTGCCCAACAAGTATCCTTGGTGGTGAGCAATGTCGCTGGCAAGACGTTGTTGACAAACAACTATAAGCAAGTAGATGGCTTCTCTGAAGATTTGTCAATGTTGATGCCACAGCTATATATAAGTAAGGTGGTGGCTGACTGCAAGACATACGTAAACAAGTTTATTAAAGAATAAAAGTGATATACTCATGAAAAGATTATTTTTGTCACTATATGCCATCTTGGCTGTTTGGGGAGTGAAAGCTGCTGATATGCCTTACTCCTTGGAGTTGTCGCAACTATATATCATTGGTGATGCTACTCCATACGCTTGGGATACCAGCAAGACTCCTGATATGGAAAAGATAAATGAGGGACTGTTTCGATGGACAGGTCACTTGGAGGCTGGCAAGGAATTTAAGTTCCTCAATACGAGAGCATTTCATAAGCATATCGTAGGTACTTCGGCAGACCAAAATATCCAAGTAGGTCAGTATTATGACCTAAACTTGGAAATCAACTGGGGATTGCCTGGAGACAAGGACTTCAAGTTTAAGCCAACTGTCACTGGAGACTATACCGTGTATGTTGATTTGCAAAGCATGAAGATGGTTGTTTGTGAGAAGGAAGATGAGGTGGAATTGCCAGAAAAGCTCTATGCGACGGGTACTGCATTGGGAGGCAAGGTAGTGGAACTCCCACAGTATGGCAATGTAGAGTTCAAGACGTTGCTTGATTTGCAACCGGGTAATCTCATTCTGCAAGATACACCAGAGGCGACATCATCTACGAAGTATTATACTTCTCTCTTTGAAGACGTGGATATTTCCTTTGGACAAGACTATAGCTCTTCCTTGAAATGTACGACAGATAATCAGACTGAAGGATGGAGTGTGAGCGTTCCTGGTAAATATACGCTTTATGCTATCAAAGACAAACATCAGGCATACGCCAAGATATTCAAGCCACGCCGTACACTCTATTTGGTAGGAGGATGCCTCAAGGAATATTGGAACTATTGGACAGACCCAGCTACTTGCCAATTGACTCCAAGTTCATCCAATCCAGAGGAATTGGTATGGGAAGGTTACTTATCTCCTACATGGAGCGATGACCGTCCAGAACCAAGCAAGTTGAAGATACTGACCAACCAGAGTTGGACATCGGAAACTTATCATCCATACGTAGCCGACACTCCTTTGGTTGGTGAAGGAAACTTCCGTAGTTCAGGTGGCGATGATGTGAAATGGGAAATCTCCGAGGCAGGGAATTATCGCATTACCATCAATACGGCAACAGAAACCATTCGTGGAGAACTGTTGGGTAGCAATGCCAAGGAACTGAATGCCGTAACAGAAGTTCGGAAGGTAGAACAGGATGCTTCTGTACAGGTCGTTTGTGGCAAAGGAACGATATACGTGAAGTCAACAGAGAAGCCTGTTACAATATCGGTGTGTTCGATAGATGGCAAGCAGATCGCTTCTTACTCAAACATCCAAGAGGGTGTCGTTGCAGAAGGCTTGGCAAAAGGAGTATATATCGTAAAAACCGTAGGCGCAAGAACTTCCTGTCCCAAGAAAATCATGATAGATTAATTAAGGTTACTAACCGAAAAGTATATATATTAACTTAAAAGTAAAGCAAATGAAAACATTCCTAAAAAAGACAACCGCACTGTTATGCTTGTGCATGCTGATGCCTCTTACGCTTTTGGCGCAGGAAATGCTGAAAGTGCAGGGTACTGTCACTGATGCTTCTGGTGAGCCTCCGATAGGTGTAAATGTAAGGACATCTTCTTCCAAGGCAGGTGCCGTTACAGACATGGATGGTAACTATACCATCGAGGTTTCTCCTAAGGCTACCTTAATATTCTCATACGTGGGTTTTGAGTCTCTTACCGAGGCGGTAAAGGGACGCAAGAATATCAATGTTACCATGAAAGAACATGCTGGTGTGCTCAATGAGGTCGTTGTTATCGGTTACGGTACGATGGACAAGAAGGAGCTTACCTCTGCCATCTCTCACGTAGGTGAGAAAGACTTCCTTACTATTAGTTCACTTGACCCTGGAAAAGCCACTCTACTTTGACCCCTTTGGGCAAATAGAATTTGCTCACTTTGGTCACAATAGGGCACCTCTTTAGCAAGTTGCTTTCTAGTATGGACTCGGTGTACTTGCCAGTTTGTCACATAATCGGGTGAATCCTGTAGATAGTCAGGTTTGTAGGTAAAGCTGAGAAACACATCATGCGTTAGCTGAACAGGCATATAATCTCGTGCCCAGACATCCAATGTATTATAGAGAAGCTCCCCATTACGAGCAAACTTCAAGATATTTTCTTTCAATTCAGAACGGGTATCAACATCAAGTCCCCCTGTTTCTCCATCTATAAGGCTTGAAATAAGTACTTTATTCGTCTTGTTGTCTGTTATAAAGTTATCAGCTGTTATTCTTTCCATAATCAGTTATTATTTAACGTGAGTTCGACGAATTCAGAATAGTGTGAGTTGTGTGTCTATGGCTCTTTCGCAAGCGATGCTTGGTTTCTTTGGAAAGAAACAATATGCAGCTAAAGCTCCAAGCATATTGACAATGAAAT
>JAEEGK010012486.1_pt1 | contig 19285 bp, 21 predicted proteins | sample 8958771 | NCBI WGS metagenome assembly JAEEGK01 (sample SAMN16246547, study PRJNA631951) | gut metagenome | biome: gut microbiome; feature: rumen; material: SC-attached | host: Bos | place: Iran: Karaj | collected 2018-10
GGTTTCGGAGTTTTTAAAAATGTTATAGCTAAAGGTAATGTTGTCAGAGGTCTTTGCATAACAGGCGGTGCAAAATTTTCAAGATCCGAAATTGACGGACTTACAAAGTTTGTAGGTGAGTTCGGTGCAAAAGGCCTTGCATGGATGAAGATAACCACTAACGGTGCAGAATCAAATATAGTTAAATTTTTCACGAAAGAAGAAATAGATACAATAATAAGTAAACTCGAAGCTAAAGACGGAGATTTGGTGGTTTTCTTGGCTGATGAAGTTGATATTGTTGCTCAAGGTCTTGGAGCATTAAGATTAAAGATGGGTAAACAGTTAGGACTTATAGATAAGAATAAATTCAATTTCTTATGGGTAGTGGATTTCCCGTTATTTGCTTGGGATAAAGAAGAAAGAAGATGGGTTGCAAACCATCATCCGTTTACCGCAGTTAAGGATGAAGATGTAGATAAATTAACTCAAGAAAAAGCAGGCCAGGCTAAAGCCAGAGCTTACGATGTTATTTTGAACGGAGTTGAGCTCGGCGGAGGTTCTATAAGAATACATAAATCAGATATGCAATCAAAGGTATTTAATCTTTTAAATATTACCGAAGAATCCGCAAAGGAAAAGTTCGGATTCTTGCTTGATGCATTAACTTACGGAGCACCTCCACACGGCGGTCTTGCAATCGGATTTGACAGATTATGTGCATTGTTAATAGGGGAAGAATCTATAAGAGAAGTTATAGCTTTCCCGAAAACACAAAAAGCTATATGCCCGTTATCGAATGCTCCGGCTGAAGTTGCCGAAAAGCAGTTGAGAGAATTAGGTATAAAAATTAATCAAAAAAAACAGGTTAACGCAGAAGAAAAATAGTGAAAACTTTAAGAAATTGGTTAAAATCAAAGATAAAAAATTTTCTGTTGTTTTTAATAAAACAATTGGATAATGATGTTCCTATTGTTCCTCAAATAAGATTATCCGGTGACAATATATTTAAAAAAGAAATAAATGTCCCGATACCATTAACTATAATAGTTTCTTTTCTTTGTATTTATTTTATGTTGGTAATGCAAACTACAGTAAATTATTTGGAAATGGTCGGTGTGTTTGTAGCTCTTTTATCTATATTTGCTTTTGTTATTTTTTATTTTAAATATGAAGCAAGTAAAATAAATTTAGATAGTATTAAAGTCTTAATAATATCTTTTATCACGGTAGTTTCATTGTTATCATTCCAAGTTTATACAAGTTTAATGTCTCAAATTTCTTTTCCGTTGTCGGCATTTACTGTTTTATTAGCTTTATTAGTGTCCGTTAGAGTAAGTGTTGTATACACTTTTACAATGGTAATATTTTTTATTTTAATAAATGATTTTTCAATAATAGTTCCTTTGTTTCATATTGCCGGAGGGTTGGTATCGGTAATAAATGTAAGAAAAATAAGAAGCAGAACAGGATTTACAAGGGTAGGAATAAATATCTTTTTTGCAATGCTTGTCCCGTTGATGGTTTTTTATTTCTTTAACGTTTTAACTCTTGATGAAACAATAGAAAATATTGCTTATGTTGCAATGAATGCCGCTTTATCTGTTCTTGTAATATTGGCGTTGCTTCCTATTTTTGAGACTTTGTTTTCAAGAACAACAAATATAAAACTTATAGAACTTTCGGATTTCAACAGCCCGTTACTAAAAAGACTTATGGAAGAAGCTCCGGGTACATATCACCACAGTTTGATGACAGCATCAATCGCGGGAAATGCTGCCGAAGCTATAGGGGAAAATGCATTGCTTGCAAGAGTTTGTGCTTATTATCATGACATAGGTAAATTAAAAAATCCCGAGTATTTTATAGAAAATCAAAACGGTGCAAAAAATCCTCATGATGAAATTTCTCCGTCAATGTCGGGTTTGGTGCTGGTATCTCATGTTAAAGATGGTGTTGTTTTGGCAAAACAATATAATATAGACAAAGTTATAATTGATGCCATAAATCAACATCATGGTACATCTTTGATACAGTACTTTTATTATAAAGCATTGGAAAAAGACAGCAGTGTTAATGAACAAGATTTCAGATATCCCGGTCAAAAACCTACAACAAAAATTGCAGCAATACTTATGATATCGGATTCCGTGGAAGCTATATCAAGAACCTTAAAAGAAACTTCAGCGGGAAAGCTTAAAGAAACGGTGGAAAAAGTTATAAATAATAAATTTGCCGACGGACAATTTTCCGATTGTCCCATAACATTAAAAGATTTGTTTGAAATATCCGAAAGTGTTACAAACACTTTGTGTTCTATATACCATGCAAGAATCGAATATAAAACAGGTAATAAAAAATAATTATGAAACGAAAAGAATTGATATTTACGGGTTTTGATAAAAAGATAGTTCCGTTGATGAAAAAGACGGCTGAATTTGCTTTAAAATATGAAAAGGTAAAACAATACAATATAAGTTTTACAATGGTAAGTGATATCGACATAAAAAAAATGAACAGAAAGTACAGAAAAGTTAACAGAATAACCGATGTCATTTCTTTTCTTGTGGATAAAGCTCTTTTTATGGGCGACATTTATATATCGGATAACAGACCTAAAAAAAATGCAAAGAAATACGGTTTTTCTTACGAACAGGAGTTATGTTATCTTGTAATACATTCAATTTTACATTTGGAAGGATATACTGATTATACTCCGGAAAACAAAAAGAAGATGTTTTCCAAACAGGATAAAATATTCAAATGTATATTTTCTTAGAAATACTTTTATTAGCCTTTTTTTTAATGCTTTCGGCTTTTTGGTCGGCATCCGAAATAGCATTGAATAGTCTATCCAGATACAGAGTAAAAAAACTTATAGTCCTAAAAAAATCAATAGCAGAACCATTGTTAAGATGGCTTAACAGTCCTTACTATTTGTTAACGGTTATATTGACGGGTAATGTTTTATCCGATATGATGGTGAGTTTCTTGTTTAGTTCATTAGCCGTTACGATTTTTTATATGGTAAACAGAAATGTTTTAGATGTTATTACATGGATAGTTGCAACATTTACAGTTTTGATAATAGGTGAAATTACACCGAAAATTTATAGCAGGGCAAATTCACAAAAAGTAGCATTGTTAACAGTTCCGTTACTTTCACAAATAGAACATGTTACAAAACCTTTTCTTTATCCGATAATGAAAATATTGGACTTAATGTTTAATAAAGATGATGAAAAAGATAAGTATCCGGCTCTTACCAGAGAGGAAGTCGAGACTTTAATTTCCGAAGCCGACAAACAAGGTATTTTCGATAAAAACATAAGTACAATGTTGGAAAAATCAGTCGGCTTTACGGAAACTATTGCCGTAAAGATAATGACACCGTTTAAAGATATAGAAGCAGTAAATTTCGATGATGATAACGAAAAGTTTATAGATATGATAGTTGAAACTGCAAGAAGCAGAGTTCCTGTTTATAAAGGAACAAAAGAAAATATTATAGGTTATGTTCATATTAACGATATTTTATGGTTGTGGAAAGAGAATAAAGAAAATCTTATAAAAAAATCCATTAAACCTGCATATTTTATAAGTCCTGATAAAAAAATAAGTGAATTGTTAAAAGAATTACAGGAAGGAACAACGCACATAGCTTTTGTAAAAAACAAGAAAGACAGAATAATAGGTATGGTAACGTTGGAAGATATAGTCGAGGAAATAGTCGGCGAAATACTCGACGAATATGATGAAGAATAGGAAAAAATGGTACAGATAATTATAAAATTTATAATCTTTTTGGTATTTATGTTTTCAGCGGCATTTTTTTCCGCTGCTGAAACTGCGATAACCAGCCTTACAAGTTCAAATATAAGAAGAATGAAAGAGAGATATAATAAATTGTACAAATACATTGCTTATTGGGAACAGTATCCCGATGATGTAATTACCACAATGATAGTATGGATGAATCTTTCGGTTGTTGCAATCGGAGTTTCAACAACTTCCATGGGGCTTGATATTATAGAAAGATACCACTTGGATAAAGCTTTATGGATAAGCATAATTCCGGTAATAGCCATAGTTGTAACATTGATATTTACAAACCTTATACCTAAAGCTTTCGGCAGATATCAGGCAGACAAATTTGCAATAAAATGTTTACCGATAGTCATAAAGTTTACGTCCATAACACGGCACTTAAATATATTTTTGGTTTCTATTTCCAACGACATTCTTAAAGTTGTCGGAAGACGAACGCAGGAACCGAAATTAATACAACCGGATGAAGTGGAATTCTTATTATCTAACGAAAACGTATCTCCGCTGTCAAAAACATCAAGGAGCATCATCAACAGAATTATAGAATTCAGAAAAACAAAAATTACTCAAGTTATGATATCGAAATCCGAAATTTTGGCTGTAAATATCGAACAACCGAGAGAAAAGTTAATGAATGAAATTATAGATACACAATTTTCAAGGGTTCCGGTATATAGAGATTCCATAGATAATATTATCGGAATAGTTACGGCAAAAGATATTGCAATGGCATGGAGAAACGGAGAAGTTTTGGCAATAGAAGACTTAATAAGGCCGGTATATTATGTTCCGGAAACCGCATATGTAAAACAGATTTTGACTGAATTTAAAAAAGGTAAAGATCATATGGCGATAGTTGTAGATGAATTCGGTTCTACCATAGGACTTGTAACAATGGAAGATTTACTTGAAGAGATTGTCGGCGAGGTGTGGGATGAATACGATGAAAAAGACGGTAATATAAAGATGTTAACCGACGGTAAATATTTAATAAACGGATATGAATCAATATCGGATGTAAACGATGAATTAAAACTTAATATTCCCGAAAATCATTTTTCTACAATAAACGGTTGGGTGTTGGAACATTTCGGATATATTCCTAAAAGATACGAAAAATTTACATGGAACAATTTGGAAGTTGAAATAGAAAGTGTGGAACCTAAAAAAGTTAAAAGAATTATTTTGAAGATAAAATAAAATGTATTACAACATAAAAGCATTAATACTTAATACAAAGTTGGCTTCCGAGGCAGACAAAGTTATTACCGCTTATACGGATAAGTGGGGGAAAATTTATGCTATTGTCCCGAGTGCAAAAAAAATAGTTGCAAAACTTAATGCAGCTACCGAACCGATTACAGAAAGTGAGTTGATAATTTATCAAACTTCACAATATTCAAGACCTACGGTAACAGGTGCAAGAATTTTAAATAATAATACGGCAGTTAAACAAGATTTTCACAGAAACTTGTTGGCTTTTTATGTTTGTGAAATAAGCGATAAATTTGCACCTATGCATTTACCCAGTAAAAAAAAATATGAACTTATTTCAAGAACTTGGGATTTACTTGCAACTTCAAAAACTCCGTTAAGGGTGTTAACGGCTTTTTCTTTAAGATTATTAAAAATATCCGGTTACAGCATGGTAGATTATTTGAAGAGGAACTATTCAAATATAAAGAAAGAAGATATTTTGTACTTAAAAAAAATTGCGAATTGCTCAGGCGATTCGTTGGACATAATTGAAGATTTTGAAAACAGTGACGATAAAGTTATGTGGAATTATGTGGAAAGTTACATCAAAACATATGTGTCTCAACCTGCTGTCGGTGTATTTCTAAAAAAAATCAATTATATAAATTGATGGTGTTGTAAATTTTATGATAAAATTATAAACTATCTCTTACAAAGATATTGGGAGTTTAGTATGAAAATACAAAAAATTTTGGTTTTATTTTTGATTGCATGTATGCCTATTGTTATTTCATGCAAAGGTGATTATTTTGATAAGGCTGTAGCGTATCAAAATGATGGTGAATATGAAAAAGCAATAGATTTTTATAATAGGGCAATAAGTGAGAATGATCATGTTGCCGATTCCGAAAAAAATGTTGGAGATATTTATTTCTTGCATGATCAATATGAATATGCTTTTTCATGTTACGAAAGAGCAATGGAAGCCGTTTCTCCGGAAGCAATGGATACTACAATAAAACTCGGTTCTTTCGGTGACGCATCCGTGAGAAAATTGGCTGCACAAACTCTTTCTAATATTAAGAATCCAAAGGCACAAAATATTATATTTAAAAAATTGGTAGAAGTGTTAAATTCGAATGAAGAAAATAAAATTATAGATGCTCTTGAAATGATGTTGCAATTTGAAAGAGATCTTTCTCCTATAGCAGATGACTTGATTGCCTTGTTAGACAGCAAAAATATTGTAATAAAACAAAAAGCCTTGCTTATTTTGCCGAAAGTGGCTGAAATAGCTTGTAATGATGAAGAATGCTTTGAAAAAATAATAGGTTATTTGAGTCAAGGTAATGAAATATTAAAAACTTCCGCAATAGAATGTTTAGGTAATATGCAAAAATATGCAAAAAAAGCTTTGCCGGATCTTATTGCTATTGCTGTAGATGATGTATTCAATAAAGAACAAGCATTAAATGCTATCGGACAAATCGGTGCGCCTACTAAGGAACAGGCTGCAAAAATGTATTCTACCCTAAAAGATAAACCAAATGAAATAAAAATGAAATTTTTGGATATATTTGAAGATATGTCATCAAAAGATGATGCTGTTAAGGAATATGTTCCCTACATTTTGATGTTTTTAAAGTATAATGATTTAACAATTAAACAAAAAACAAGAACTGTTTTGACCAAGATAGGTAAAGCTTCTCCTGAAGCGGTTCCGGCACTTATTGATTTGTTGCAGGATACCAACAATGAAATCGTTTCAAGATCAATTTATGAACTTGGCGATTTGGGGAAAGCTGCTTCCGATGCGGTAGAACCGTTGAAAAAAATAATGGCGACAACTCAAGATAAAGATATTAAGAAGATAGCAACGGATGCTTTACAAAAAATTCAGTAATTAAAAGTTGCGATATTTTGAAAAAGGAACTATCTTATTATAACAACAAGATAGTTCTTTTTTTTAAGGATAAAAAATAATGACAAAAAAAATATGTGTGTTTTGCGGTTCAAACAGCGGATATAACAAAATATATGCCGATGTCGCAAGACAATTTGCAAGAGAGATAGTTAAAAATGATATGACACTTGTCTACGGCGGCGGCAAAGTCGGTATTATGGGAATAATTTCAAAAGAAATTATGGATAACGGCGGTAAAGTTATAGGAGTAATACCTGAATTTTTAAATAATATGAATTTGGGGAACAAAAACTTAACGGAAATGAAAGTTGTGTCCGATATGCATGTAAGAAAAAAAACAATGTACGAAATATCCGATTATTTTGTTGCATTGCCCGGCGGAATAGGTACGTTTGAAGAGATAACTGAAATAATAACTTGGAAGCAATTAAATATTCATAATAAACCGGTAGCCATTTTGAATATAAATGATTTTTATGATAACTACATAAATTTATTACAGAAATCGGTAGACGAAGGTTTTATGAAACAAATTCATGTAAGTAATATTATAGTTGAATCGGATTGTGTTAGACTTATAGATAGATTAAAATCCGCAAAAGATAAGCAGGAATTGAAGTTTATATAAGGTCAAAATGTTTATAGAAAGTATTCATAATGATATTATTAGATTGATAGTTTCTTTAAAAGAAAAGAAAAATAGAGATGAAAAATCTTTATTTGTAGTTGAAGGATTTAAACAAGTATCCGAAATTTCCAAAGATTGGAAAATAAAGTTTATTTTAGCTACGGAAAAATATAAAGATTTTAATACCGATAAACTTTATATAACGACGGAAAAAATATTTAAGAAAATATCGGATACCAAAACTCCGCAAGAGATATTGGCTGTTGTAGAAAAGAAAAAGATAGATACGGAAACAGTTTTATCCAATAAAGGAATTTTTGTAGTAATAGATACATTGCAAGATCCGGGAAATATGGGTACAATTATAAGAACTGCGGAATCTTTCGGATGTAAAGGAATTTTTGTTTCTAAAAATTCCGCAGATGTTTACAGTGATAAAGTCGTTCGCTCTACAATGGGTGCAATTTTTAATATACCTATAGTTCAAGAGTGTGATATTGTTTCGTTAATGAAATTGTTCAAAAAGAAAAAAATAAAAACTTATGCTTTCTCGTTGGATACAAATAATATGTTATCGACATTTAATTTCGAAAAAAATGTTGCCGTAATAATCGGTAACGAATCTAAAGGAATAAGCAAAGACATTTTGGATATTGTCGATGATAAGATAAAAATAGATATGAGGGGAAAATCTCAATCTTTAAACGCTGCGGTTGCTTGTTCGGTTGCAATATACGAGATTTCAAAACAGTCAAATGAAAAATAAAGAGAAAGAAATAAAGAATGTTACTGTTGTAGGTATAATAGTAAACTTATTCTTGTCGATAACAAAACTTATTATAGGATATTTGGGAAACAGTCAGGCTTTGATAGCTGACGGAGTTCACAGTTTCTCCGATTTAGCTACGGATTTATCTATAATTTTCGGCGTAAAATATTGGCTGGCTCCGGCAGATGAAGAACATCAATACGGGCACAGAAAAATAGAGTTGTTGGTTACGATTTTTATTGCCATAGCTTTAGCCTTTGTAGGTATATCTATTTTTGCTAAGGCTATATTGGCATTGAAACAAAACAACATTCAGTCACCGAGTTTGGTAGCATTTGTCGGTGCGATGTTATCTATAATATCAAAAGAGTGGCTTTACAGATATACGGTGAAAGAAGCAAATATATTAAAATCTCCTGCGGTAAAAGCTAATGCCTGGCATCACAGATCCGATGCAATAAGTTCTTTGCCTGTAGCGATAGTAATTATAATAGCTGCAATATTTCCTAAATTAATATGGCTTGATGCTATAGGTGCAATTGTGGTATCGGTGTTTATTATTTACCCGGCATATACAATATTTAAAAAATCTATATTGAGTATTTTGGATGAAAGTGTTGACAGTGAAACCTTGTCAAAGATAGAACAAATTGTATTGCAAACAAAAGATGTTAAAGAAGTTCATGATATAAGAACGAGAAAGGCCGGTGAAACTTTTTTTGTAGATATGCATATACTTGTTGATGGTAACATATCTGTTCAAGAAGGTCATGATATATCCGAAGAAGTTAAATTAAATCTTATGAAATCGAACGAAGATATTTTGGATGTGTTGGTACATTTGGAACCTTTCAACGAAATAGAGAGTAAACAAAATAAATGAAAAAAATTTTTATATCAATATCACTTATTTTATTTTTATTCGTATCTCAAGCGTATAGCCAATCAAAAAATATTTTTTTCTTGTTTCCTTTTTATGCTCCGGAAACAAGTTTAGGTTTGGTTTTTACCGATATATTACATTTTAAATCCGATAATCAAAAACATTTTTCGGCACTAAATTTATTTGCAATGTACACATTAAAAAATCAGTGTACTTTTGGAGTTGCGCCTGCTATTTATTTTGATAATCAAAATTATTTGTTGGAAGGTAAACTTATTTATACAAACTTTTTAAGAAAGTTTTATGGTGTAGGAAACGATACTTCAAAAGACGAAGAAGAAGAATTTGTTAACAGAGCCCATGGTTTCGGAATAGGATTTTCAAGAAAAATAATAGAACATTTAATGTTCGGGGTGCAGTATGATTTATCCGATATGACTATACAAGATACTGATGCCTACGGGCAACTTCAATATTGTAAAACAAACGGGGTTATTTCCGGATTCGGATTTAAAGCAAAATTTGATACAAGAGACAGTAATATATATCCGACAAAAGGAGTTTTTATAAGAGCCGATTATCTTCTTTACAACAACAGGTTTGGCAGCAAATATAATTATTCAAAAACAGAGTTTGATTTTAGAAATTATTTTTATATTTATAATAAAAAACTGTTATTCTCTTATCAGTTTTATAGTGAATTTATAAATGGAAATGCCCCTATACAAGTTTTACCTGCACTTGGAGGTTCAAATTTGTTAAGAGGTTTTTATGCCAACAGATTTTCCGATAATATTTTATTAGTTCTTCAACCGGAACTTAAAATAAAAATAACCAATAGTATTTGGTTGGCTTTATTTACCGGGATAGGAAATGTTTATAATACTTTGGAAGATGTAGATTTAAATAAGATAAATACGGCTACCGGTTTTGGGGTAAGAATAAAAATAAAAGATAATCCCAGAATGAATTTCAGGATAGATTTTGCTTATTCAAATGAGTCTCAGGGAACATATTTCACTTTGATGGAAGCATTTTAGAAGATTAGAAGGTTTTAGGGAGTCATAAATGTTAGTGTCATCAATAAAGAATTATAAGAATATTTTAAAATTTTTTCCGCAATTGGATATCGTTTTTAATTATATGTTGAAAAATATCAATAATAAAACTATGGATGGTAAATATAATATAACAAAAAGTATTTATGCAGTTGTTCAAACATGTGATCCTAAACCTAAAAAAGAACAAGTATTGGAAAAACATAAAAAGTATATAGATTTGCAGTATGTTATTTCCGGTAAAGAAAAGATAGGTTGGAAATTCTTTGATAAGACTTTTAAAACGTTAAAAAGATATAACACCAAAAAAGATATAGCTTTTTATTCAAATATTCCGGATACATATATAAATTTAAAAAAAAATGAGTTTGCGATATTTTTTCCGGAAGATACACATGCTCCTTTATGTTGTTTGAGTACTGTTAGAAAGTGTATAGTTAAAATTCCGGTAAAATATTTGAATAAATAAAATACAATATAATGTATATTATATAATACATTATAATCTATAATGAGTTATATATAATACATAATATGATGCGTTAGTACAAATAAAATATTTTGATTTTATATTAGGAAGACATATGAAAAGACTAAATTTTATAATTATAATAATGTTGTTTGGTAGTTTGATATGCTTGGAAAAAGATATTTTTGCCGTAAGTAATAAACAGGAAATATTAAAATTAAAAGAACAACTTTCGCAAGAAAAAGATGTTATAACAAAGATAGATTTGGAAACTCAAATAGAAATAAAAAACTTGGAAGATTTGTTTCAAGAAAAGACAAAATCTTTTAATCAGTATAATAATGATATGCCAATACAACAGGCAATATCGGAATCTTTAAAAATAAAACAAGATGTAATATTTTTTGTTGATGAACTTGAAAAGTTACTAAATAAAAATAATCACCAAATAATGTCTTTTTATAATGAACAAAACAAAATGTCCCATAATAGTATTAAAAAAACACAGTGGGAAACTGAAGAAGAATATAATGTTAGGGTAAAAAGAAATAAAGAAATTTTGGAAGAAAACAAAAAAAGAGATTTGTTTATAAATGAAGATGTAATTTTACAAATGATGGTAAAATTTACAGATCCGTTTATGGATATGTTAAGATATTTTAATACTGAAAAATTTTCTGATAACAGCGAATCTAAAGCAAGACTTGTATCAATAGAAGAATTCAATGTAAGTGATTTTCTTTTAAATATAGAATGTAACCAAAAAAAATATTTGGTAGAGTTTGATTTTGCCGGTATAGGAAAGGAAAATGCCGAGTTGATGTATCAAACGCAATATCAGTTTAACGTAGAACCGCTGTTTTCCGTAAATGGTGATTTAAATAAAGAATTAACGGCATTCAAAATTAAACATAAAGGAATGAAAATTGAAAAAATTATAGATGTTCCGGGTATATCCGGAATAAAAAATATAAATAAACTTTCCAAATATAGATGTATATATAAGTTAATTAATACGAAATATAATTTGATATCTGCCGGAGGTTATCATTCCGTAGGCTTGAAAGAGGACGGAACTGTTCTTGCTGTCGGTAATAATGATAACGGACAGTGCAATGTCGAACATTGGAAAGATATAAAAGCTATATCTGCGGGCAATTGTCATACCGTAGGACTAAAAAATGACGGAAAGCTTGTTGCTTGCGGCAATAATTATTACGGGCAATGTAATATTATAAAATGGGAAAACATAGTTGCAATTTCAGCAGGTAAAGATCATACGGTCGGTTTAAAAGAAGACGGAACTGTTGTTGCTGCCGGTAATAATGTTTTTGGACAATGTGATGTAGGTAAATGGAAAGATATTGTTGCAATATCTGCGGGGGGAAATCATACTGTAGGTTTAAAGAAGGACGGAACGGTCGTTGCTACCGGTTATAATAAAAATAGACAATGTAATGTTAGAGACTGGAAAGGAATTTCGGAAATATCTGCAGGAGAATATCATACTTTAGGTTTAATGAAGAATAAAACTGTTGTCGCTGTCGGTAATAACGATAATTGGCAATGTAATATAGCAAGAAGAGAAAATATAATTGCTATTTCTGCTGCCGAAGATCATAGTGTAGGTTTAAGAGAAGACGGCACAGTTGTTGCTACCGGAAGTAATGATTACGGACAATGTGATGTTAATTGGTGGACTGATGTAGTAGAAATTGCGGCAGGGCTGACTTTTAATATCGGTTTAAGAACAGACGGAAAACTTTTTGCTTGCGGTAATAATTATTATTATCAATGTGATATTGAAGATTGGGAACTGAAAAAAGAATAAAAATTTTATATACATAAAAAAAGCAGGGAGAAAATTTTTTCTTCCTGCTTTTTTTATTATCAAATTAATTATTTTGTTAAATAAGCGTGAATATTTTTTGCAGCTTGTTTACCCATTCCCATAGCTTGAATAACTGTGCTGCCGCCTGCTATATCACCGCCTGCAAATATTCCTTCTCTTGTTGTCATGAATTTGTCATCAACTATAAGATGACCTTTTTTATCTGTTTGTAATCCTTTTGTTAATGAAGGTAATATCGGGTTAGGATTTAATCCCAATGCAAGTATAACCAAATCTGTTTCTATTATAAAATTAGAACCTTCAATTTCTACAGGTTTTCTTCTTCCGGAAGCATCAGGTTCGGTTAATTGCATTTTTACACATTCCACAGCTTTTACAAAACCTTTATCATCGGAAATGAATTTTTTAGGAGCTGTTAATTCTATAAATTCAATGCCTTCTTCCAAAGCATGTTTTCTTTCTTCAAGTCTTGCAGGCATTTCGTTCTGTGTTCTTCTGTACAACAATTTTACGGATTGGGCTCCGATTCTTTTTGCTGTTCTTACGGAATCCATTGCTGTGTTTCCGCCACCGATAACAACAACATTTTTCCCTTTGTGTACCGGAGTATCATATTCAGGGAATTGAAATGCATTCATTAAATTTATTCTGACTAAAAATTCATTAGCGGAATAAATATTATTAAGATTTTCGCCTTCAACTCCCGGGAATGTCGGCAGTCCCGCACCGGTTCCTACAAATATTGCTTTAAAACCTTCGTTAAGCAAATCTTCTACGGTTTTAGTTCTGCCTATTAAATAATTAAATACAAATTTTATTCCGAGTTTTTTTAATGAAGCTACTTCTCTATCTAAAACCGCTACCGGTAATCTGAATTCCGGAATGCCGTATCTTAAAACACCGCCGCTGTCGTGCAATGATTCAAATATGGTAACATCGTAACCTAACTTTGCCAAATCTCCGGCACAAGTAAGACCTGCAGGGCCGGAACCGATAACAGCAACTTTTATACCGTTGGGTTTTATATCAAAATTTTCTTCTTTAATATTTTTTGCTGCCCAATCTGCAGCATATCTTTCAAGATTACCTATTGCAATAGGTTCTTGTTTTATTCCTAATATACATTTGCTTTCACATTGCTTTTCCTGAGGACAAACTCTACCGCAAACGGCAGGTAAGTTACTTTTTGATTTAATAACTTTTATTGCACCGGCAGGATTATTATTTGCTAATTCATGTACAAATTCGGGAATATTAACTTCAACAGGGCAACCTGTTACGCACATAGGATTTTTGCAATGCAAACATCTTTTTGCTTCTGTTAATGCTTGCTCGTCGCTGTATCCTAAATTTACTTCTTGAAAATCTTTATTTCTTACGTTTGGGTCTCTTTCGACCATCTTTATTCTTTGTGGCATTTGCACTCCATGTTAAGAATTTCTTTATATTTTTCTAAAGCTACTTTTTCATTTTCTTTAAATGCTCTCAAACGGCTTGTAAGTTCATCCCAATCTACTAAATGTCCGTCGAATTCAGGTCCGTCAACACATGCAAATCTTATTTTTTTATCTACACTTACTCTGCATGCGCCGCACATTCCCGTTCCGTCTACCATTATAGGATTTAATGATACAAGAGTTTTTAAATTATATTCTCTTGTCATATTGGATACCGCTTTCATCATAGGAACAGGTCCTATGGCATAAACGATATTAACTTTTTCTCTTTTTATTACATCCGCCAAAACGTTGGTAACAAAACCTTTTATTCCGTAAGAACCGTCGTCGGTTGCAGTTAAAAGTTCCGTTGAGTTTGCTTTAAGTTCATCTTGCAATAACAACAAATCTTTGTTTCTTGCACCAACTATTGTAATAACTTTATTTCCTGCTTTTAATAAATCACTTATAACAGGTAAAAGTTCTGCAGTTCCTACTCCTCCTGCCATTGCAACAACCGTTCCGAAATTTTCAATTTCGGTAGGTTTACCCAAAGGACCGACGATATCTCTTATAAAGTCACCTTCTTTCAAGTTGCCGAGTTCTGTAGTAGATTTACCTACTGTTTGAAATATTATTTTTATAGTTCCTTTTTCCAAATTTTTACCTGCAACGGTTAAAGGAAATCTTTCACCTTTCTCGTGCAATCTTAAAACTATAAATTGTCCCGGCTTAATATTTTTTGCAATATCCGGAGCTTCAATTTCAAAACTTTTAATTACTGACGATAAAACTTCTTTTTTTATGATTTTAAACATATCTTTCTCACTATTATAAATTTCAAAAATTATATATATTTTATAAAAAATATTCAATTGAAAATTGCTGAAAATATTTTTTTTGGAATCTTGTAGTTGCAGTTTGCTGTTTTTCCATACATCCATACCTCTATACATCCAATCTTCAAAAATCGCAAGGCGATTTTTTAAAGCAAATGTTTTATGTTTTTGTAAATTTTATCTGCTACTAATTTGTAACCGTTTGAATTAGGATGAACCTCATCGGAAAACAAATTTCTGTTATCCCAAAATTCATTCAGTATACCGTTTATAAATAAAACATTTTTTTCTTTAGCTAAAGTCTTTAACATGTTATGTAATTGATTTAGTTGTTTATCTTCTACAGATACAAGAACAACAATATTATTGTTCTGCTTTAATTTATCTACAATTGTTTCCATATTTTTTTTTGTTTCGGAAATTTGAATTTGTTGAAAAAAATCGTTAGCACCGAATTCTACTATTACAAGAGAATTTTTAAATTGTAATATATCATCTATTCTATTCAATCCGTTTTTTGATGTGTTTCCGTTAATACCTTTATTTATTACGGGAAGATTTGTCAGCTGCTGTAAAAAATACGGGTACGTATTTCCTTCCGATGAACCGTATCCATGTGTTAAACTGTCCCCGAAACAAACTATTGAGTTAATTTGTATTTGATTATTTTTTGAACAAGATATCAGCATATATATAAGAAATAAAAATAAAGAAAATTTTTTAAACATTTATTTTAAGTTTAAAAGTTTTTCGGCGTTTAAATGAAATATTTTTTCTTTGAACTCATCATCTATATTTAAATTTTTAATTAACTCTATTTCTTTTTTATGATTACCTACGGGGAAATCCGTTCCGAATAAAATTTTATCTTTATTATGTTTATTTAAAAATCTGTAAATCTGATCTTCTTTCATAAAAGATAAAGCCGAAGATGTGTCGATATAAAAATAATCATCACCTATAATGGAATTTTCAACTTCATCCCATAATTTAAATCCGCCCATGTGAGCGGCAATGAATGTTATCTCGGGGAAATGTTTTTTTACATTTAACATTTGCTTGGGACCTGCTTGAATTAAACCGGTAGATAATTCATATCCGCAATGAAACAGAAGGGGAATTTGCAATTTTTGAATTTTTTCATACATCGGAAATACTCTTTCGTCGTCTATATAAAACATTTGGAATTCCGGTTGAATTTTTATTCCCTGAGCATTATCTTTTATTCTGTCAAGCTCGTAAGACCATTTTTCATAAAAAGGATGTATTGATGCAAACTTTATGAATCTTTCGGAATTTAAACCAAACAGCCAATTATTTATATGTTCAACTTGGTTAGGTCTGGAAGCAACAGATGCTATTACACTTTTTGTAACACCGTTTTTGTCCATTGCTTCTAAAACATTTTTCTCGATTGGGATTGCATTCATTGGCATTTTAAAAGATTGTTCCAAATATTCTTTGGCTTTTTCCGCAACTTTTTCCGGCCACATATGAGTATGAAAATCTATTATATCCATGATGAACAAGATTATACTACTAAATAAAAAAAATGTAAAACTACTTGACTTATAAAAAATAATAATGTTTAATAACAAATAGTAAAATAAAGCAACAAAATAATATAAAACATAATTTTTAATAATAAACAAAATGTTTTAGTAATAACAGAATTAATTTAATAATAAAATAAAAAATAAAACAATAAAAAATAACTATTGACAAAATAAAATAAATAAAATAAAATAATGCTTGTAATTAAAAAATAAAAGTAGTGAGTGATAACAAATGGAAAATAAAAACGATAAACAAGTTATGGATATTAAGGAGTTGGCAGAATATCTCGGTATCGGTAGATCTACAATATATAATTTAATAAAAAAGAAAAAGATTCCTGCATCGAAGATTGGCAAACAGTACAGATTTTCAAAAGAAGTTGTTGATAGTTGGTTAAAAGATAAAATTATAACTAAGAAAGAACCGACAGTAACAAAATAGTTTTTAACTTCTTGGTTTTAATAGTAATAGTTGAGTAGTCAAATTTAATTAGGAGGATGGAAAAATGGCAGAAAAAGTTGCTAAACTTGGCGTAAAAAGAGAAGATGGTTATCTTTACTTCATCGACAAAGATGGTGATGTTTCAAGATCTGTAATGGCAAGAGGCGGAAAGAAAGGCGGTAAAACAAGCAAAGTTGCTAAAGCAGGTGTAAAAAAAGAATCTGGTTTCCTCTATTTCTTGGATAAGAACGGTGATATCTCAAGAGCAAAAATGTCAAGAGGCGGACAGAAAAGAAAAAAAGCTAAAAAGGCAAAAAAAGTTGCAAAAAAAGCAGTGAAAAAAGCAGTTAAGAAAGTTGCAAAAAAAGCTGCAAAGAAAGCAGTTAAAAAAGTTGCAAAGAAAGCTTGTGCAAAAAAAGCTTGCAAAAAATCTAAAAAGAAATAAGTTGAGATAAATAAAAGAGCTTCGGTAAGTAATTATCGAAGCTCTTTTTTTATTTAAAATAATACTTGCTTTTTATAAAAAAAAAGTGTAAAATACTTACTTATAATATTTAATAGATTATGAGTAATTGATTCCGACATGGCTCAATGGTAGAGCATCCCGCTGTTAACGGGAGGGTTGTAGGTTCGAGTCCTACTGTCGGAGGTTTTTATTTTGAAAAAAATATGAAAAAGAAATATATATCAATTTTTGTTACCGTTCCTAATGTTAAAGTTGCAAACAAAATAACTGAATTTTTAGTGGAAAATAAATTGGTTGCATGTGTAAATATAATTCCTAAAATAAAATCCGTTTATTGGTGGGAAAACAAAATTTGTAAAAGCAACGAACATTTGTTGGTAATGAAATCAACAAAAAATAATTTTAGTAAAATAGTTAAAGAAATAAAAAAGATACACCCTTACGAAGTTCCTGAAATAGTTTGCATGGATATAAGTGCAAACAAAGATTATTTGGATTGGATAAAAGAATATGCAAAATAAAAAAATAATATTGGCTTCGTTGTCTCCGAGAAGAATTGAATTGTTAAAGAAGTGGGGACTTAAATTTGATGTTATACCAAGCAACATCAACGAAAAACATAATTTAAAAAGACCGTCTTCGATAGTAAAATATTTGTCATATAAAAAAGCCGAAAATGTTAAACAACAACATCCGGGCAGTATTGTTATCGGTTCGGATACGATAGTCGTTTTAAACGGAGAGATTTTAGGTAAACCGAAAAACAAAAAACATTCAATACAAATAATAAAAGATTTAAACGGAAGTTTACATAAAGTATATACGGGTGTCTCAATATTAAGCGACAACAAAAAAATAGTCTTTTATGATGTTGCTCATGTCAGAATGCAAAAATTACCGTACGATCAATTAAAAAAATTGTTCGGTAAACATATGGATAAAGCAGGTTCTTATGCCGTTCAGGATAAGGACGATTGTTTCGTAAAAAAAATATACGGCGACTACTATACTGTTGTAGGATTGCCGTATATAAGATTAAAAAAAGAATTAAAAAAATTCGGTATTTGTTTGAAATAAAGTTTAAGCTCTGTTTTCGTCCAACAAAACTTCTATTTTCGAATTTTTTCTTACTTCATCAAACCAATCATTTAATATTTCGTTAGCTTTTATTTGAATCAAATCAGGAACATTTGATATTTTTGACATTTTCTTTTCCGATTCGGATACTCTTGATGCCGATGCAATAAGTAACTGTAGTTTGTTTGATGCAATTTGTTTTCTTCTTAAATATTCGAAATCTTTCGGAGACATTCTTAAATTATTCAAGAACTGATAATAAATCTTGCTGTTGAATTGTCCCTTGTCGTTTAAAAAATAAGGATAGTTTTGTATATCTTTTGCAAGTTCATTGTCTGTTACTATTATTCCGTATTTTTTTGTTTGTTGCCAAATAAGTTCATCTTGAATTAATGTGCTTAATATTTGGTTTTGTGTAAGTTTTGTTAAATCTTCCGTAATTTCTTGGCCGGAAATTTTTAATGATGCAAGTGTGTTATTGTACAAACTGTAATAGTATTTGTAAGGAATTTTAACTCCGTTAACAACTGCAACCGTATCGAAAGAAGAAGCTCTGTTTCCGAAAGTGGATACTCCGAAACCTGCTATAAAAGTTCCTCCGAAAAAACCGATTAATATAACTAAAATAATTGCTACTTTGTGTTTTCTAAAAAAGTTCATCATGATTGTTTGGTCCTCTTTTATATAATTTCTTCGTTGTTTTCTTCTTCAGTTCCTTCTTTTTCAAGCATTACGCTTTTACCTTTAAAAACAGCCCCTTCGTTTATCGATAAAACCGTGGTCGTTATATCTCCGGTAACTTTAGATTTGGTTAACAATTCTATAGAATCCGTTGCCGTGATGTTTCCTTCTACAACACCGTCTATTACAACATAGTTTGCG
>JAEEGK010012487.1_pt1 | contig 19285 bp, 11 predicted proteins | sample 8958771 | NCBI WGS metagenome assembly JAEEGK01 (sample SAMN16246547, study PRJNA631951) | gut metagenome | biome: gut microbiome; feature: rumen; material: SC-attached | host: Bos | place: Iran: Karaj | collected 2018-10
TTTTACGGCATATAAAAAAGCGCTTGAGTATTCCGAAAATAAAAAGATTATCGTTGAGGAGTATATTGACGGTATTGATGTTTATATAGGATGTTATATCCATAATAAAAAACTGAAACTGTTGTACGTTACTGTCACCCAATTTATAAGAGTTAACGGACAAAAACGATTTGGTTTCAGCAGTAATTTTAGCAAAATCACAAACCTGGTTGATGAACAGCTTTTATCCAAATATGAAAAGCTGATAACCGATTTGAAATGTGAAAACGGTGTATGTATGTTTCAATGTACAAGCCGTGATAATCTGATATACAATTTCGAGTTCGGTTATCGCCTTGACGGTATAAGAATATGGGAACGAGTTGCCAGAACAAAAGGAATCAACGAACTCAAAATGATGGTTGACTTGGCACTCGGAGAAACTGTATCCGATAATGCTTTTATTGAGAACGGAACACAAGAAAAGCATATTTGTTGGCTTATGTGGTCATTACCCGGAAAGATATCAAAGATTGAGGGAAAAAAGGAACTTTATTCAAGAAACGATATAAGTGTGTTGGTTGATCGTTTTAAAGAAGGCGATACAGTATTGGATGTACTTGATATGAGAGCGATAGTTTTGATTATTGAAGTGTTTGGAAAGACATATGAAGACATCATGGAAAAAATTGTTTACATTAATAAAACATTGCATTTTTATGATGAAAATATGAATGATATGATAATACACAGAGAGCCCGATTTTGAAAATTGGTAACATATAATACAGGTTTTTGACCGGAAAACTACGGGAGGAAAAGATATGGAAAGAAAAAAACTGCTGTTCTTAGGCGTAGATACTTCCACAGGTGAAGCAATTGAATACGCAAAGAGTAAAAATGTATATACAGTAGTAACGGATTTTTCATCTCCCGAAGTAAAAAAAGAGAAAAAGTTGGCGGACGAATATTGGATGATCGATGTTGCCGATTTCGAAGCTTTGAAAAAGCAATGCATGGAAGAAGGTATTACCAATATTTATGCCGGAAATCATGAGTTCTGTTTGGAGCAATGCAAGCGGCTTTGTAAAGAATTGGGGCTTCCTTTTTATGCATCGGATGACGGGTGGAAAGCTTCAAGAAATAAAGTGTTCTACAAGGAAAAGTGCGAGAAGGCAGGACTGTTAACGCCAAAAGAGTATTATCTTGATGAGAATTTTTCCAAGAAAGATCTTGCAAAAATACAATATCCGGTCATAGTTAAACCGAGTGATTCCAGCGCCCAAAAGGGTTTTTCGATCGTTTCAAATCAAGATGAACTTTTTACGGCATATAAAAAAGCGCTTGAGTATTCCGAAAATAAAAAGATTATTGTTGAAGACTATGTTGACGGTGATGACGTTTATATAGGATGTTACATTCATAATAAAAAACTGAAATTTCTGCACTATACTCTCGATCGATTTATAATGGTTGACGGGCAAAAACGATTCGGTTTCAATGCTAATTTCAGCACATTCACGGACTTGGTTAATGAACAGCTTTTTTCCAAATATGAAAAACTTATATCCGATCTGAAATGCGAAAACGGCGCATGTATGTTTCAATGTAAAACCCGTAATAATCAGATATACAATATCGAGTTCAGTTATCGTCTTGACGGTATAAAAATATGGAGACGAGTTGAAAGATTGATAGGAATCAATGAACTTAAAATGATGGTTGATTTGGCTCTTGGAGAAAAAGTATCCGACAATTCTTTTATTGCTCACGAACAGAAAGAAATGAGTCTAGGCTACGTTGTATGGGCATTACCGGGAAAGATATCGAAGATTGAGGGAAAAAAGGAGCTTTATTTAAGAGATGATGTAATCTTGATATGTGATCGTTTTAATGAGGGTGACACGGTATTAAATGTAGTTGATATGAGAACGATTGCTTTTATTATTGAAGTGTTTGGAAAATCATATAAAGATATCGCGGAAAAAATCACCGATATTAATAAAAACTTGCATTTTTATGATGACAACATGCATGACATGCTGATATACAGAGTACCCGATTACGAAAACTGGTAATATATTGTACTGGGGTTCTGCCGGTACATCACAACATATCACAATAAGAAAAAGCAATATGCAAAAAACACACAATGGTTATTTCCGTTTTGGAAATAACCTCTCATAGTTGCTGTGTTTTTTTTATGTATAAAAAATGTAAAATATATATCAATAAACTACTGTTATTAAAAATAGAGAATTAATATAAACTTTAACAATTAAAAGGAGAACATATATATGAAGAAAATAATCGGATTGATTTTGGGTGTCATTTGTGTATCAAGTTTTGCTTTTTTTTACTTATCTCAAAAAAGCGATAAAATAAGTTTGGAAATTTCTCAACCCGAGATAACAAAAATATCTTTGGATGAAGATAATAACAGTGTTTTATCCAATCCCGATAAGGTGTATATATACAATATACCGAATGATGATATCTTCCTGCAAAGAGGGGATAATGTATCGGACTATATAACAGTAAGTCCGGATTTAAGGGGAAAATGGATTTTGGAAAACGATAAACCCGACTTTTTAAAAATAGTTTTTACACCGGAAAAAGATTGGCTCGCAGATAAAAAATATAAAGTTTCAATAAACAAAAAAATATTTAAAAATCCGAAAAAAATAAAAAATTTAAATTTAAGTTTTTCCACAAAGCCCAATAATGTTAATATAGAAGATTTTAGTTTATGGCACAGTGAAAAAGATTTGTCTTTATTCGGCATAAAAGCTGTATTAAAATTTGATTTCCCTGTTGAAGAACCGGAAATTGTGTTAAGTTATAATAAGAAAGAAGTAAAACCGAAAATTACTTTCGACCAATATAAAAGATATTGTTTTATAAATTATGAACCGATACAATTACTCGACACTAAACAGACTGCGGAGTTAAAAGTCTTGGATAAGAAAAAAGAGTTGGTAATTCCGGAAATGAGTGAGTTCTTTAAATTGAACGAAATAACAACGGATATTGTCGGAAAAGATGAAAATGCCGCACAGGCAATAATTATGGAATTCAGTGATTTTGTTTCCGCCGAAGAAGTGGAAAAAAATGTTGAAGTATATTTGTTGCCCGGTAACATTAATTGGAACGAAAAAACTTTAAAGTATGCCGAAGACTCTTTAAAGAAATCGGAAAAACTTGCCGTAAAAGCTATGCCGCAGGATGCCGCTGGAACGATAGTTGCTCTTAAATATAATAAACCTTTGTATAACAGATATTTATATATCAAATTAAAGAATACCGTAAAGAGCAAAAGCAATTACAATTTAAAAGAAACTAAAGCTTATATAGAACCGATAAAAAATTATGAAACAGAGTTAAAGTTTATCGGTTACGGTAATGTTTTGGCTGCTTCGGGAGATAAAAACTTAACTATATATTCCAGATTGTTGGATAGTGTTGAAGTAACGGTTTCAAGAATTTTTCCTGACAGACTAAACTTGTTTGTTTCTCAAAATTTTTACAGAACAAACAGTTTTTACGGTTATTACAATAACGACGATTACGCAAGTGATTACGGCTATTACTACGATCCGGGAATTCAAGATAAAGATATTGCCGAAGTGTTTACCGAAAGAATAAGACTTGTAAGCAGTCCAAATGTGAATTATTCATCAATAGATTTAAGTAAATATATAAATAACGGTAAACTCGGCTTGTTCAATGTTGAAATATACGGTAACGGAATTAAACGTAAAAAATTTATTTTAATTTCCGATATAGGAATAATCTATAAGAAAGATGTCGATAACAGAATAAAAGTTTTCTGTGTTTCTGTTTCATCCGGTTTGCCTTTGGACGGTGCAAGAGTTTGCCTGCTTGCAAGAAACGGAACAGAACTTGTTGTTAAAAATACCGATTCCAACGGTACTTGCGAATTTGAAGATATTTCGGCTTTTATTAACGAAAAAGATCCTGAAGCCATAGTTGTAAGAGGTAACAATGATGTTGCCTTTATTCCTATAGACAGAGGTGCCAGAAATATCGTATATTCGAAATACGATACAAGCGGAAGATCTGTAAGAGATATGAGATATAAACAGGCGGATTCTTATATTTTTACCGACAGGGGAATTTATAAACCGGGCGAAAAAGTAAAGTTTTCCGTAATTTTAATGAATGAAAACAAAACTGCTCTTAAAGGCTTTCCGATAAAAATCGAAATTGAAGATTGTGACGGCAGAACGGTATTTAATAAAACCGTTTCTTCTTCATCCGACGGATTCAATGAATCCGAATTCCAATCGCAAACTACATCAAAAACAGGAACTTACAGAATAAATGTTTATAACGCCTCTTCGAAAAGAGGTGATTATTACTCGAAATTTCTTTCAAGTTGCGAATTTAAAATAGAAGAATTTAAAGAAGATAAATTAAAGATACAAACCTCTATCGAGGGCGGTTCGCATAAAGGTTGGCAATCTTTTGAAGGTCTTTCAGGTAAAGTAAATCTTCAAAACCTTTACGGCATTCCCGCACAGGGGAACGAAGTAAAAGCATCCGTATCTTTATACCCGTACAAATTTCATTTTGAAGAATATAAAGATTTTACATTTTCGGATATTTCTTTAGACAATAAAGTAAAAATAAAACCTGTTCAAGACAACCTTGAAACAAAGAAAACATCTTCGACGGGAGAAGTTTCTTACGATTTATCTTTTTCGAAATATGAAGCGGGAACTTACAGATTATTGTTTAGCGCTGAAGGATTTGAACGTGAAAGCGGTTCAAGTGTAAAATCGGCTTCTCAACAGTTAATTTCTCCGAATAAATATATTGTAGGATACAAAACATTAAGTGACCTTAACTTTATAGATAAAAATGCAAAAGCGGTTATTAAATTTATTGCCGTTGATAATGATTTGAAAAAGATAAGTTTGAATAAACTTAAATTAAAAACTTACAACCTTCAATATGTATCAGTTCCCGTAAAAGAGTATAACGGCAGATACAAATATCATTCCGTAAAACAGGAAAAAGAAGTTTCAAGCAAAAATTTTGCAATATCCGAAAACTCTACCGATTTCAGTATTGATACATCTGTTTCCGGAAACTATAAAATCGAAATTGTTGATGAAAACGGAACAATTCTTTTAAGTATGGAATATGTTATTGCAGGTAATTCGAATCTTGGTTCTCAATTGGAAAAAAATTCGGAATTGTTCATTAATTTACGTAATGATATCGTAAAACGAGGCGGGGAATTGGAATTTAATGTTACCGCTCCTTTTACCGGAGTAGGATTAATTACAATTGAAAAAGATAAAGTTTATGCTTATAAATGGTTTAATATGGATACAAACAGCAAGCTTTGCAAAATAACAGTTCCGGAAAACATTGATGACGGAGCATACTTAAATGTTTCTGTTCTAAAAGCAAAAAATTCAAAAGAAGTATTTTTAAATCCTCACAGTTACGCTTTAAAATATTTTAAAATCGCATCAGATACGAAAAAAGAAGTAAAGCCGAAAATAACAGTTCCGGAACTTGTAAAACCGGGTTCCGAGCTTAAAATAGAATATTCAACATCGGAACCTGCCAGAATTATTCTTTACGGAGTTGATGAAGGAATATTGCAGGTAGCAAAATATAAAACTCCCGATCCTTTATCTTATTTCTTCAGAAAACCGGCACTTGATGTAACTTCGTACCAAACATTGGATTTGTTCTTACCTGAATTTTCCGTAATAAAGGAAGTTTACGGTATCGGCGGCGGTACGGGTTTTGATTCCGAAGCGGAAGCTCTTTTAAATGCCGGACTTAACCCCTTTAAAAGACAATCGTTGGCTCCGGTAGTTTTCTGGTCGGGAATAATTGACAGTGATAAAACACCTAAAAAATATACATATAATGTTCCGGATTATTTTAACGGACGTTTAAAAATTATGTGTGTTGCCGTAGGTAAAAAGACTTCTTTCGGCAGCAGCGAGAAATCCGTTATAGTAAGAGCTCCGATAGTTTTGTCGGCGGGAGCACCTGTTGTTGCGGCTCCTTCGGATGTTTTTGATGTTACGTTAAAAATTACAAACAGTAAAGAAGATTCCAAAGCCGGCGATTTTGAAGCTGTAATTTCTGTTTCGGATAACTTGGAAGTGTCGGGAGATAAAACAAAAACTGTTCATGTAGAATACGGTAAAGAAGATACTTTGACCTTTAAAGTTAAAGCGCTTGATAAGTTGGGAAATGCGGAAATTAAGTTTAATGTCACAGATAAACTTTCGGACGGTAAAGCAAAAATAACTTCCGCATTAAGTATTCGTCCTGCAAGTGTTTATGCAACGGATGTTACCGTAGGTGAAAGTAAAACCGAAAATTTCGAAGTTAAAAACTTTACAAATATTGACACTTATAACGAATTTTCCGATAAAAATATTGTTGTATCGAACAGTCCTTTGGTTGTAGCTTTCGGATTGGAAAAATATTTGGAAAAATTCCCTCACGGATGTACGGAACAGATTACAAGCCAAACTTATTCTTCTATAGCTTTATACGGACTTACGGAAGAAAACAGAACAATATTTAAACGTTACATTGAAAAGTTAGCTCCGAGACAAAGAGTTGACGGCGGTTTTTCTCCGTGGCCCGATTATGAAGGAGTCAGTGATTATGCTTCGTTGTATGTATTGCAATTCCTTACCGATGCACAAAGTTTGGGATATGAAGTTCCTAATGTAATGTTGAAAAAGTTGTTGGATTGGGCAAGGAATTTTATTAAAGAGCCTAACGATAAATATGAGGCGGATATGCAGGCCGAAGCGCTTTATCTTTTGGCAAGAAACGCTATAGTTTTAACGGGACAAATATCCAAGTTGGAAGATTATTTCGATAATAACGTTAAAAATTGGGCGGGAACAATATCGGGAGCATACATTGCTTCCACTTACAGATTGTTACAGAACGAAGATAAGGCACAGGATATAATAAAGAAATTTAAAGTTAAAGCCGAGAAAAATGATAATCAGGTTTATTCCGATTATGATTCCGACTTTGTGAGAAATTTAACATATGTTTATCTTGTATCAAAACATTTCCCGGAAATGTTAAATAATCCTGAGATTGCAAAGATAATACAAAATGCCATGGATAACATTGTGAACAAAAATTATAATACTTTAAGTTCCGCAAAGACTGTTCTGGCGGTTGCTGCTTATTCAACGGCCAACAAAGATAAAGATGATAATATAGAAATTTTCATTGACGGACAAAAGACTGAAAGAACACAAAATAAACTCGGATTTATGCAGGCGGCAATTCCGGCCAAAGCAAAGAATATAAGTGTGAAATCAAATACCACAGGTTCACTCGGATTGTTTTATGCGATAACACAACAGGGGTTTTTTAAAGATAAGAAACAAAACATATCAAAAGGTTTGCAAATTGATAAAAAATATTTTGATAAAGACGGAAACGAAACCAACCTTGTTAGAGTAGGGGACGAAATCAAAGTTAAAATTACCATCAAAACAACAGACAAAAAATATGTATCAAATATGGTTGTAACGGACTTGTTACCCGGCGGATTAAGTATTGTCCCCGGAAGTTTAAACGGTACGTTTGACAGTTTTGATATCAGAGAAGACAGATTATTAATTTATACATCCGTCGGTTCGGAACCCAAAGAGTTTTCTTATGAAGCAAAAGCTGTTGCTTCGGGAAGTTTTGTTTTGCCTGCGGTTGAAGCTTGTCATTTGTACGATTTAAACAGATATGCCGTTTCAAGCGAATCCGTATTTAAAGTAAATCCGCGCAAGTAGAAAACTGATTGATTTTAAGATTTGCTATGTTAAACTTTTTTAAAAAATATGCCAAAAATATTATTGCTTTTATAATAATATGTTCGGTAATTGTTTTAATAATAAGATTTTTCCCGAGACCGAAAATCTTAAATGATTATACTTTTTCAAAATCATTTTTCTCGCGTGACGGGAAACTTTTACGTGTTACCGTTTCTTATGATGACAAATACAGGGTTTTTTATCCGTTAAACGAAATACCCGAACAAATTCAACAAGCGGTTTTGCTGTATGAAGATAAGAATTTTTATTTTCATATCGGTATAAATCCCATTTCTCTTTTAAGAGCAATAAAGACTACTTTTATATCAAAAAACGGAAAACAGGGTGCATCTACAATTACAATGCAAACCGTAAGAATCCTGTACAATTTAAATACCAAGACCGTTGCGGGAAAAATCAAACAGATATTTTTAGCTTTATGGCTTGAAATGAGATATTCCAAAAAAGATATTTTGGAAGCATATTTTAATATAGCACCTTACGGTTATAATATTGAAGGAATAGGTGCGGCCTCATTAATTTATTTTAATAAAAGGTTACAAGATTTGGAGTTGCATGAACAACTTACGCTTGCCGTTATTCCGCAAAATCCGAATATCAGAAGACCGTCCTTAAAAACCGGATTTGAAAAAATGAAAGTTGCAAGAAAAATATTGTACGACAAATGGAAAAAGAAGTATCCCGAATCAAAAAACAAAGAGCATTTTTTTGATATGCCGATGGACATAAAAAGTCCCAAAGAACTTCCGTTTTATGTTCCGCATGTTGTAAATTATTTGAACTCAAAAATAAACAAAAACGAAATTTATACAACTATAGATTTAAAACTTCAAATGTTGTTTGAACAATATATAAAAAAATATATAGACAGAAACAGTTCGTTGGGTATAAAAAATGCTTCCGTGTTGTTAGTGAACACAAAAACAATGCAGGCGGAAGTTGCCGTTGGGTCTGCCGATTTTTTTAATAACGATATTTTGGGACAAAACGACGGAGTAAGAGCCAAAAGAATGGCAGGTTCCGTACTGAAAACTTTTATTTACGGTTTGGCATTGGAAAACGGACTTATTTGTCCGACAACACTGTTAAAAGATACATTTCATTATTTTTCCATTTATGCACCTGAAAATTCGGACAGACAATTTGCGGGACCTGTTTTTGCGCAGGATGCTTTGGTTAACAGCAGAAACATTCCCGCAATAAAACTTTTGCAGGATATCGGTATAGAAACTTTTTTAAATCTTCTTAAAACCGCCGGTATAACAAAACTTAAATCCGCCGAACATTACGGTGTAAGTGCCGCGATAGGAACCATAGATGTTTCCGTTGAAGAAGTTGCGAAATTATATGCTTCTTTATTGAACGGGGGAAAAACGGAAGAAATAAAATATGTTACGGATGACAAAAAAGAATCCGATACGGAAAGCGATAAAACAATATTTTCAAAAGAAACGGCATTTATTTTGTTTGATATGTTGTCACACAATCCCGCTCCGCAAAATTTTAATATAAAAGATAAATACGGTAATAACATAAAAGTCGCATGGAAAACAGGAACATCTTATTGCTTTAAAGATGCTTGGGCGGCCGGAGCATTCGGCGATTATGTTTTGGTTGTTTGGGTCGGTAATTTCTCGGGGGAAAGTAATTCCAATTTCTGGGGAAGGACTGCAGCCGGAAACCTGTTTTTTGAACTTATAAGAACAGTTGTTCTTAATAAAAAAGATCAAAACTTTTTTTCTCCGGATATGAAAGACTTAAACATAAAAAAAATACATGTTTGTTCCGTTAGCGGAGCTATTGCAAACAAATTTTGCCCGAAGAAAACAGACTGCTATTTTATACCGGAAAAATCTCCTATAAACTTATGTGATATTCACAGAAATATTTTAATAGATAACAAAACAGGTTTAAGAACAAATGTTGAAGTTAAAGGAAAAACTCATTATGAAGTGTATGAGTTTTGGCCGTCGGATATTTTAAGTTTGTTTGAAAAGGCGGGTATAAAGAAACAACTTCCGCCGAAATATATGCCGAATATAGAACCGGAAGATATATCGGTATCCGGCAACCCGCCGAAAATATTTTTACCTTTGGAAGATGTTATTTATAAAATAGTCCCCGGGGACAAAATCATTCCTTTAAAAGCCGACATTGATGCCGATGCCGATACCGTTTATTGGTTTGTTGACGGCAATTTTGCGGGCAACAGCAAAAAAAACGAAACACTTTTTATAACCGCTTTAAGCGGTACACACAATATTATTGCAACAGATGATTTGAACAGATATGCATATTCTTCGTTTACCGTGGAATATTAAGATTAAATGAAGAAATAACAAAGAAAATATATCTCTCGATAAAATTACATTGTTTGAAACAAACAAATTATCGCAACGATTGCCAAAATTATTCCGATGATATTTACAATATTTATTTTTTCTTTAAAAGCTGCCGTGCCTATGATTGTGCCGAGCGATATTACACCTAAATTCATTGCCGCAAAAATCAGTGTGGGATTATTACTGTATGATTGATGAGCACGGAAATAAAAATAAATGTTACCGAAGTTTAAACATCCCAAAATTATTCCGCCCAATATACTTGCCTTTGTCCACTTTGTTTTTCGTATGATTAAATATGTAAATAATATTATTGCGGACAGAATAAATGTTGCACACAAATTAGTTGCTGTCATTGCTACATTTTTTGATAACTGTTTAAACAATATATCAATTATTCCGTAACCGAACCACACCGCAAGCAACGTCCAAATTGCACCTGTACCGGTTACTTTACTTTTAGGTTTATAAACCAATGCCGACAGCGAAATTATTGCTAAAATAACCGACAAAATTTTACCCATGGAAAGAATTTCACCGAAAATTAAAAATGATGCCAGTATCGGTAAAAATAACGATAATCTTTGTGCCGCATCCGATTTTGCTATACCTGCACGGTTAACACATTCACCCATAATAATAAAAACACTCGGTAACAAAATTCCCAGCGGTAACAAAATTTGCCATTCGGATAATAAAGTATTGAAATTATCACTGAAATTCGGTTTAAATAAAATAAATGCACTGATTGCAGCTGTCGGGTAATTAATTGCTACAGCCTGGTCAATTGAAATTTTTTGATTTTTGGATATTTTTAATAATATCGATACGGCTACACTGCATACAATACTGAATATTAAATAATACATTGTTGTTATCTCTCTCTGTTGTAAAATATCAAAACAATTATAAATTATTATTAAATTTAATAAAAGACCGTACACAAGTTTATCGCACAAAAAAACATATAAATTTTATATAATATAAAAAATATATAAAATATATTTTCAAAGGATAAAATAATGGCTGAAATTGCATTGGTAACCGGAGCAAGCAGAGGTATAGGTGCGGAAATTGCAAAAACACTTGCAAGAGACGGTTTTGATATTTGGTTAAATTACAGATCTAACAGTCAAAAAGCAAACGAAGTAAAACAGGAAATAGAAAAGCTCGGCAGAAAATGTACACTTTTGGAATTTGATGTTACCGACTTTGAAAAAACAAAACAAGCTTTGGAACCAATGTTATTAAACAACGAAATTCCTTTTGCAATAATAAACAATGCAGGTTTCAGAAGAGATAATCTTCTTGCATGGCTTACACAGGAAGAATGGAAATCGGTAATAAATGTAAATCTCGACGGATTTTTTAATGTGGTAAAACAAGTTTTACCTTACATGTTAAACAAAAAAAGAGGCAGAATCGTTAGTATCGCTTCCGTTTCGGGACATATCGGCGTTGCAGGTCAAACGGGATACAGTGCGGCAAAAGCAGGTATCATCGGTGCAAGCAAATCTCTTGCCGCGGAAGTTGCAAAGAAAAATGTTTTGGTTAATGTTGTATCTCCGGGATTTGTGGAAACGGATATGCTTGAAGGATTACCTATAGATGCCATTCTTAAAACAATTCCGTTAAGAAGATTGGGAAAACCTCAGGATATAGCGGAACTTGTTTCGTTCTTATGTTCTCAAAAAGCCAACTATATTACGGGTCAGGCAATACAAGTTAATGGTGGTATATGTTAAAAAAGTACGATACGGTTATAATCGGCTCCGGAATAAGCGGTTTAACATCGGCAATACTTTGTGCAAAAAAAGGTCTTAAAACAGCCGTTATAGAACAATCATCAAATATAGCACCGTTATTTTCGGGATTTACAAGAAAAGATGTACATTTCGAAACAGGATTCCATTATACATACGGGCTTGGCGACGGCGAAATCGGCGGTTACTATTTCAAAGATTTAGGGTTGGACATAAAATCAAAATTGTTGAAAAAAGACGGTTACGACAAAATAATTTTTCCATCCGGTAAGACTTTTGAAATGGTTTACGGAAGAGCCGATTTGGAAAAAAAGTTGATATCTTGTTATCCCGGTGAAGAAAAAGCAATAAAAGAATATTTTGATAAAGTTTATGAATGTTATAACAAGTTACCGTTTTTAAATATACATAAAAACAGTTCTTTTGATATTAATGTTTCGGTTGCAACACAGGAAAGTGTTAAAGATATTTTGGATTACTATTTTAAGTCGGACGAATTAAAAGTAATACTTGCCGCAGGTTTCTTTTTGCACGGTACTTCGTTAGACAAAATATCGTTCGGTGAACAGGTTTGTGTTTCCGGCGGTCTTTACGACAGTGCATACAGCATTGTCGGCGGGGGAAGAGCGGTAGTTAATGCATACAAAAAAGTTTTACAGGATTTAAAAGTTGATATATTCTTAAACACTAAAGCATTAAAAATAGATTTAAACGATACAAAAAAAACAGTAAGAACAAAAGACGACGATTTCGAGTGCGATGTTTGTATATCCACAATACATCCGAAACAATTTTTAAATATTGCTCCGGAAAAAGTTTACAGAGAAAGTTATAAATCGCATATACGGGAAAAAGAAGAAACTCCCGGCTTTTTTACGGTTTATGCAAGAAATAACGGTAAGAAAGTGGAAAATACAAACATATTTGCTCTTTCGGATTACAATTTAAATTCTTTCTTCGATTACAACAACGAAAACAAAAGCCTGCATTTGAATTTTTCGGATACCGATCCGCAGGCGGTAAATATAACCTGTTTGGTTCCTTCGGACATAAATTATTGGTCACAGGATAAAACGGAATATAAGAAACAAAAAGAATATTTTGTTGATGTGATAAAAAGAAATCTTAACGATAAGTTAAAAGATACAGCGGAAAATTTGGAGTTTTTGGACAGTTCAAGTCCGTTAACAACAAAAAAGTATGTCGGGTACACGGGCTCTTACGCATTGGAACACGATATGCATAAAATGACATTGTTCCCGATGACAAAAATTAAAGGATTATTTCTTTCGGGACAATCCGTAATTACTACCGGATTTTTGGGAGCAATTATTACGGCTTATGTAATAGATAAAATAATGGAGAAACAAAATGGTTGATTATCACAGAGTAGTTATAACCGGAGCCGGAGCAGTTTCACCTTACGGTGCGGGCGTAGATACACTTGTTGAAAACCTTCTCAATAATGTCGGTGCCGTTCAGTTTGTACAGGAATTAAAAGATACACCTTTTATAAACAGTTTTGTTGCATGTAAAGTTCCGGAAATAGATTTTACTTTTATACCCAGACAATACAGAAGATACATGACAAAAATGTCTTTGTATGCCGTTATGGCATGTCAGGAAGCATTGAAAAATGCAAGTATCGAAAAACCTTCCGATGATACCGCTTTATATATCGGTTCTACGATGAGCAGTATAAGTTCATGGTTGGAATTTACAAAGAAATATTTTGATAAAGAGTTGAACATGGTTAAAACTATGGCGGTGTTTCAGGTTTTGAATCATTCACCGTTGGCAAATGTTGCTCAGGCGTTGGATATGAAAGGTCCGGGGTATTTCGTAAGTAATGCCTGCGCTTCAAGTCTTACAAATATCGGTCTTGCTTACCAAATGATAAAAGCGGGTTTTATTAAAAGAGCATTGTGCGGCGGAACGGAAGAATATCATCCTATATTTACAGGCTGTTTTTCAATATTAAATGCCGCAAGTACAAACTTTAACGATAATCCTCAAAAAGCATCAAGACCTTTCGATAAAGACAGGTGCGGTATTGTTTGTTCCGAAGGTTGTGCAATGTTGTATATAGAAAGTTTGGAATCGGCACTTGAAAGAAAAGCAAACATCCTTGCCGAAATCAAAGGATTTGCAACAAACACGGAAACCAAAAATATCGCTCACCCTTCAAGAGACAGTATGCAACAATGTATACAAATGGCATTAAACGATGCAAAACTGAAAACAACGGATATCGATTTGGTAAATGCTCATGCAACAAGCACTGTTGCGGGTGATATAGAAGAAGTTTGTGCAATAGGTAACGTGTTCGGAAAAGATATAAAAGTTAACAGTTTAAAAGGTCATATCGGTCATTCGATGGCTGCTTGTGGAAGTATGGAATTAATTAGTATAATGAAAATGATGTTGAAAAATAAGGTTGCGGGAACATTGAATTTAGACAATATTGACGAACAATGTAACGTTGTAAACCATATAAGAAGTACGCAGGAAATAAAAATTAACAATTTTGTAAAAAACAGTTTTGCATTGGGCGGAACAAATGCAAGTATTGTTATAGGGAGATACAATTAAATGAATAAAGAAGAGATTATTCAAAAAGTAAATGCTGCTTTAATGAAAGAATTTGAAATACCTGAAGAAAAATTGGTTCCTACCGCAACATTTGCGGATATGCAGGTAGACAGTCTTGATGTTGTTGATATGGTAATAACTTTCGAACAGACATTTAAAATAGATATAAGAAACAATTATAAGCCCGGCTCATTTACAAATTTGGGCGGACTTTACGATTTCATAGAAAAACTTATAAACGAAAAGAAATAAATGAGTTTTGTTAAAGATATTTTTGTAGCGGTCATCGGGTTTATCGCTTTCGGCATATTCGGACTTTGTTTGATATGTTATTATCCGTTTTGTGTTTTAAAAAAGTTCGAAGAAAATTATGTCAGAAAAGAATTTTATAAGCTTTCAAAGTTTGTGATGACCGTTGTAAAATTTATCAGCAAAAGTTTTGTTGTTGAATTTAAAGAAAAAAATACAGACGGTCCGTGCGTGGTAGTGGCAAATCACAGTTCGATATTGGATATAGTCGTATTCAGCAGTGTAAACTTCAAAGATGCCGTTTTTTTAAGTAAAGGCTGGCCTACAAGAATTCCCTTAATGAACAAATATTTAAAAGCCGCAGGAAATGTTATTTTCGATGAAAATACAAGTTTCGAAGAATTATGTTCGTTGGTTCAAAAAGCATTCGATAAAAATTTAAAAGTTATAGTTTTTCCGGAAGGAACAAGAAGTGAAGACGGAACCGTTAAAAGGTTTCACAAAGGTGCTTTTTTAATAGCACAAAAACTCGGTGTTCCGGTATTGCCTGTTTGTGTTAAAGGGTTGGATAAAACAATAAAGAAAAATTCCGTAATAGTAAGATCTTGTGATGTAAAAATAACGGTTATGAACAAAATTGTTGTACCTAATGAAGAACAAGTGTTGGATATTACAAGAAAAACAAGACAACTCATTGCGGAGGAGATGGAGAAATAAAATGAAAAAAACTTTACTTTGTTTGATATTGATTGGATTGATTTTTATAGGTTGTCAGACAAGAATGAAAACTTATGATTTTGATATTCATGATACAGTTACAAGAGAACAGGTGAAAAATGCTATTCTTGTTGCTTGTGAAGACAGAGGTTGGGTAGCAAAGGAAAAAGATAATAGCACAATCTCTGCAAAACTTTTAAAAAAGGGCACATATGAAGTTTATGTAGATATTGTTTATGATGAAACAAATTACAAAATTGAATATGTGAATAGTGTTAATTTAAGAGCTAAAGGAAATAGAATACATCCTGCATATAATAGATGGGTTGACTTCTTAAATAAATCTATAAACGCGGAGTTATTTAAAATAAACTAATGGAAATAGATATAACGAAATTAATGTTGCACAGGCCTCCTATGTTGCTTGTAGACAAAGTACTCGAAGTAAACGGTGACTTTGCAAGAACATCTTTTGAAATAAAGCCCGACAACATATTCTTGGATAAAAATAATGTGTTGAAAAGATCCGCACAAATAGAAATAATGGCACAGGCACTTGCGGCATCAAATGCTTTTGACAGTAAACAAAAAAATAAACCCACACAAAAAGGTTTTTTGGTTATGTTAAAAAATATTACTTTTTTTGCGGATGCAAAATGCGGTGATATATTGGAATGTCACATAAATATAGTGGATTTTATAGCACAAACACACATTGCACAAGGTAAACTGTTTAACCAAACAGGTACTTTGTTGTGTGAAGGTGAAATAAGAATATATTGTTTTGACTGAAAATGAAATACATTTTAATTTGTTTAACAATTTTTTTATTGGCAGTATCTTCTTACTCTTTCCAAACAGACAACTTTTCAAAAGTAGAAAGTATCAGCAGCGATTTTGTTATGGAAAAACAGTTGTCCATTGCGCAAAAAACTTTAATAAGTAAAGGTCACTTCTATTTCAAAAATTCCGGTTTTTTGTATTGGTCTTATGACAGTCCTTTTGTTTCGGGATACTTGTTGGAAGATTCTAAAGTGTACTCATGGAAATATATCGGTTCGAAGAAAAAAGTTGAAGATATAACAAAACAAACTTATGCCAAAAGAATGGTTGAATTTATCTATATGTTCTTGTCTATGGATATGGAAAAAATTTCGAAAGTTTACAATGTACAAGAGTCGGAAAACAGTTTGGAACTTTATCCTAAAAAAAATGTTAAAGGTAATACATTGGAAAAAATAAAACTTTCTTTCGATTTGGAAAATTCCGTTGTTACCGAAGTGGATATAATAGATAAATCCGGTGACAATACCATAATAAAATTTGATAATTCTTTAACAAATACGGATATTCCGTCAAACCTTAGAGATATACTTAATGAAAAATAAAATTATATTAATTTTGTTTATCTTGTTTTTTTGTGTGTCCGCATTCTTGTTTACCAAAATAAAGTATCAGGAAAACATTTTGGTGATGGTACCGTCATCTTTGGCCGACCAAATCGAACTGTTGCAACAAACACCTTTTTCAAACAAACTTTTCGTTGTTGTAAGTGCACCGGATACGGACACACTAAATTCAGCGGTGGAAACAGTAAAAGATAAATTGAAAGATTGTCCGCAAATTTCAGAAAGTCAAAAAACAGATAAAGATTTTATTTTATCGTATTATTACAATCTTCCTTACTTGTGGACGCAGCAGTTACAGGAACAAGTTGAAAGTTTAATGACAAAAGAAAGTTTGCAGGAAACAAACGAAAACAATGTTATGCTCTTGTTTTCACCGGAGGGAAACTTTTTTAAAGATATTGTTCCTTCAGATCCCGTAGGAATAGTGCCGGTTATATTGGAAAACTTTAAGAAACTTAACTTTGCGGGACAAAATCTTGATTTTACAAACGGATACTTTACCGACGATAAAAACAATACGGCTTTACTGTTGTACAACACAAACAATAACGAGTTCGACAGATCTCAGGCAGACAAAATAATAAATTACATAAAAGATATAAACGGTTCGTTACCGCAAGATTGCAGAGTTTTTTCGTTAGGTGCTGCAAGATACACTCAGGAAAATAACAGTATCATAGTTAACGATGTAAAAAGAATTTTAATAATTTCGATACTGCTTATATTTTTGGTTTTTGTTGTGTTGGTTAAAGATAAATATGCAATATTTGTTTATACCGTTCCGCTGCTTGTGTTGATACCGTCTGCGGCATTTACATTTTTAAAGTTCGGATTTTTGTCCGGTATAACGTTGGGGTTCGGTTCAATACTTATGGGACTTGCCGTGGATTACAGTGTATATGTTTATTATTCGTTCAAATCTTCAAACAAAGATATAAAAAAATCGGAAATATTAAAAAAAGTTTCAAAACCTATAATATTGAGCGGATTAACATCAATAATGTCGTTTCTTGTTCTGTATTTTTGTGACATTATATTGTTCAAACAGTTGGCATACTTTGCAGTGTTCGGGTTAATATATGCGGTATTAATTGCGATACTCTTGGCACCTATTTTCTATAAAGTACAAAACAAACAAACTGCAGAAATAAAGTTGCCTGAAAGTATAAACTGTAAATTTTCAATAATTCTTATTATCTTAATTGTTTGTTTAGGATTAATAAGTTTAAAGTTTATAAAAACGGACTTTTCGTTGGAATCGTTAAACAGTGTATCAAAACAATGTTTGCAGGACAGAAAAATGTTTGACGAGTTTGTCGGATACGATACCAACACAAAATCCATGCTGTTTGTGGGCGGGGAAAACAAAGAAGAAATATTGTCATTAAGTAACAAAATATCGAATTTCGATATCCTTAATTTCATTCCTTCAAAAGAACAAGAAGAACAAAATCTTAACAGGTGGAAACAGTTTTGGAACAGAGAAAGAATTTCGAAACTGAAAAAAGATATAAATTCTTTTTATGAACAGTACGGTATAGATACAAACATCTTTAATCAATTTTATAACTTTCTTGAAACTGCACAAGGTCCGAAAGATGTTAAAGAATTCGATATTACACCAATGTATAATCCGTTTATAAAATTTAAAAATAAGGAGTATATCATGTATTTCGTTGAACAAGATTTTAAACTTTCACAAGAATTTAAAGACAACAAAAACATTGTTTTACTTTCACAAAAAGAGTTACAACATGCACTGTCCGACAAAACAATTAAAACAATATCCGCAGTCACAATACTTATTATGTTTTTGGACTTTATTTTGTTAACGTTCAGTTTCAAAAATATTAAACTTGCATTGGTTTCATTTATTCCGATACTTGTATCTGTAAGCACATTTATAATTTTAAGTGCTTTATTTTCCGTAAAGTTGAACTTGTTTTCGTTGTTTTGTTTACCGTTAATTATAGGGTTATCGGTGGATTATGTTATTTTTATAGTGCACCAATACACAAAATCTAAAACATTGTATCCGTCCATGGCGGTAGTAGTGGCTGCATTATCGAGTTTGGCAGGGTTCGGTTCACTCATATTTGCAAACCATACGGTATTGTTCTCTATGGGGTTTGCATTAAGTGTCGGAATAATAGTTTCCGGTTTTGTAAGTGTATATGTTATGCCGAACATTATAAAAAAAGCAGTAAAAGTTTTACCTCTGTTTTTAATTATGTTCCTTGTCGGTTGTTCTTCCACAGCCAAAGCAAACGATGTTCCCGAAACAAAAGAAGTTGTATCTCAACAAGTTGAACAGGCAATAGAAACGGAATATTATCAGGGAGAAGGTGACGGTAAACTTTTTTTCACTGCGGCAAT
>JAEEGK010012488.1_pt1 | contig 19284 bp, 17 predicted proteins | sample 8958771 | NCBI WGS metagenome assembly JAEEGK01 (sample SAMN16246547, study PRJNA631951) | gut metagenome | biome: gut microbiome; feature: rumen; material: SC-attached | host: Bos | place: Iran: Karaj | collected 2018-10
TGGAGGCACCAACGAGTTCACCTACACGGCGAAGAGATTCGCTACTGGAGTTTACGAGGTTATCTACAACGACAACGGAATGCCCAGCTTTGTAAAGTTCAATAATCGTATGGCTTCCGATATAACCAGCTCCACCCATGACTGCAATTTTCATTTTGACTCCAAAGATAAAAATTAATTTTTACAATCTTTCCTAAGCGTTAGACACTTGCAATAATTCTCTCATTAACTCCAACATCGCAAACGGATTCGTTATCCCACACGATACAATCTTTTAGGTTTGCGTTTTTGATTGTACAATTGTTTCCGATGGTTACATTTGGACCAATTATGCAATTTTCTAAAGTTACGTTCAGACCAATATGACATGGTGGGATAAGCTTGACATTCCGTGAATACTCATGCTCGGCAAAAAGTCCAACATTGTTCATTTCGCGTCTATTTTGCAACAACCACGCATTGGTTCGTAACAATGTTTCGGGAAGGCCGCAGTCTAGCCATTCCCGCACAGGGGCGGTACGGAATTTGCAACCATTCTCAATCATCATTTGGAGCGCATCGGTAAGCTGAAATTCTCCTCGAGTTCGAATATCATGATCCATTAGATATTTAAGTGACGCCTTAAGTTCCTTAACATCTTTGATGTAGTAGATACCGATAAGCGCTTCATCGCTGACAAATTCCTGCGGTTTTTCGACTAAACGATCAATGCGACCATTTGCATTAGTCACCGCAACTCCGAAACGACGAGGATCATTAACCTTGAACGTATAAAGTACATTCTCGTCCGCATTTTCGAGATTGCTAATATCCGCATCGAATAAAGTATCTCCGAGGATAATCAATAAAGAATCGTTGTCGTCAACATAAGGAAGAACAAGGCTTATTGCTTGACCTAATCCTTGCGGATTATTTTGCAAAATGGTGCGAACTATTCCCAATTCGGAACGGTGGCTGATATATTGTTCAAAAACTTCGGACTTGTAGCCGGTGATGAAAATTGTCTCGGAAGGCTTGAGCGAAAGCATGTCAGCGACAATCCAATCAATGATAGTCTTACCTCCGACAGGAAGCAAACACTTCGGCAAGTTGTTCGTATAAGGGCGCATACGTTCACCCTTTCCGGCTATAGGAAGAATTAGTTTCATTCGATACACCTATATCCCATAGTACTTCGCGTACCACTCTGCAAATTTTCTTATTCCTTCGCGAAGCGGCGTGGCGGGTTTAAAGCCGAAGTCTTGTTCCAATGCAGTCGTATCGGCGTAGGTGACGGGCACGTCGCCGGGCTGCATGGGCACGAGCTCCTTGTGAGCTTCAAAGTCGTAATCGGCAGGGAGCACCTTTGCACGGACAAGTTCTTCTTGCAGAATCGTCACGAAGTCCAGCAAGTTTTCGGGGTGGTTGTTGCCGATGTTATAGACTTTGTAAGGCGGGAGCGGGAGGCCATCTTCACCATTTTGCTTTTCGGGAGCATGCTGCATCACGCGAACAACGCCTTCGACGATATCATCGACGCAAGTGAAGTCGCGCTTGCATTTGCCGTAATTGAAAATCTGGATGGTCTTGCCAGCTTTAAGCTTGTTCGTAAAGCCGAAGTAGGCCATGTCCGGGCGGCCCGCAGGACCATACACGGTAAAGAACCGAAGCCCCGTACTCGGAATGTTGTAGAGTTTGCTGTAAGCATGCGCCATAAGTTCGTTGCTCTTCTTGGTGGCGGCGTACAGCGAAACGGGATTATCGACTTTATCATCGGTAGAATACGGAATCTTCTTGTTGCTGCCATAGACGCTCGAAGAACTCGCATAGACAAGATGCTCGACTTCACCTTTGCTTGCGCCTGCGCGGCAAGCTTCGAGAATGTTGTAGAAGCCGATGAGGTTGCTCTGGATGTAGGCGTCCGGATTCGTGATGGAATAGCGGACTCCAGCCTGAGCCGCGAGATTCACGACGACAGCGAAGTGGTACTTTTCAAAGAGGGTGTCGATGGCGGACTTGTCCGCGAGATTTTCTTTGAAGAAAGTCCACTTCTTGCCAGTCGCAGTCGCGAGAGCCTCGATTTCCTTGAGACGCTCGTACTTGATGTTCACGTCATAGTAATCGGTGATGGAATCAAGACCGACAAGTTCGGAACAGTCATAGTCGGTGAGCAGCTTTTTGCAAAGGTTGCAACCGATAAAGCCCGCGGCTCCAGTGACAAGAACGGCCTTTCCGTTGAGATTTACATTTTTATCAAGCATGATAAACACCCGATGGCACTGTATTCGAAACCAGCTTCCGCAAGTTCCTTCGGGTCGTAAATATTGCGTCCGTCGATGATGAGGGCGTTCTTCATGGACTTCTTCATCACGCCGAAGCTCGGCATGCGGAACTGCTTCCATTCAGTGACGAGCAGCAAGGCGTCGGCATCGAGCAATGCTTCGTACATGTCTTTGCAGTAGGTGACGATGTCGCCCACGCGGCGCTTGCATTCGTTCATGGCGACGGGGTCAAATACGCGGACCGTAGCACCGGCCTTCGTGAGCTTGTCGATGAGCACGAGAGCGGTGGCTTCGCGCATGTCGTCAGTTTCTGGCTTGAACGCGAGACCCCACATGGCGATAGTCTTGCCCTTGAGATTTGCTTCGCCGCCAAAGCGCTTGGCGAGCTTGTTGAACAGCACCGTCTTCTGGTATTCGTTCACGTCTTCGACAGCCTTCAAGACGCCCATCTTGTAGCCATTCTTTTCGGCGGTCTTGATGAGTGCCTTCACGTCCTTCGGGAAGCAGCTTCCGCCGTAACCACAGCCCGGATAGAGGAACTTCGAACCGATACGGGTGTCGCTACCGATGCCCTTGCGGACCATGTTCACGTCAGCACCGACGAGTTCGCAGAGGTTCGCGATGTCGTTCATAAAGCTGATGCGGGTCGCGAGCATGGAGTTCGCGGCGTACTTGATCATTTCAGCGCTCGGGATGTCCGTGAAGATGACGCGGAAGTTGTTGAGCATCATCGGGCGGTAGAGGCGGGTCATGAGTTCCTTGGCCTGTTCGCTTTCAACACCCACGACAACGCGGTCCGGCTTCATGAAGTCCGTGATGGCGGAGCCTTCCTTTAAGAATTCCGGATTGCTGGCCACGTCGAACGGGACGTTTACGCCGCGCTTGTCGAGCTCTTCCAGGATGACATCCTTGACCTTCTTTGCCGTTCCGACCGGAACCGTAGATTTCGTTACGAGAACTGTGTATTTTTTGATGTTCTGGCCGAAGGTGCGGGCGACGGCGAGCACATACTGCAAGTCGGCGGAACCGTCTTCGTCAGGAGGCGTACCCACGGCGCTAAAGACCATTTCGACATCGTCGAGGATGCTGGCGAGGTCGGTCGTGAACTTGAGGCGGCCTTCGCGCTGGTTGCGCAACACCATTTCATCGAGACCCGGTTCGTATATGGGAATTTCACCCTTCTGGAGGGATTCGATTTTTGCCTGGTTTACATCGACACATGTAACATTCACGCCCATTTCGGCAAAGCATGTGCCACTTACGAGACCAACGTAACCAGTTCCAACAATTGCAATGTTCATATAAAAATCCTTATTTGTTAAAAGATGAAAGCAACCCCTCGATCGCACTCCGTTGATCGCGACCCTTTTGGACTGGGCCTCACACGCCGACCTGCAATACCCCGCTTGAAATTCACCCCCCAATAATCGTAATCATCTTCCCAATCCGTCGCCAATAAAACACAACGTTCACTAGACCAACAGTAGGCAACGCTAATGCGAGGATCTTAGCGGCGAGGATGAACCATTCCAAGTATGTCGAGGCGCTAATTACGAAGGTGTCTCCATGGACAGAACTGACGATCCAAACAAAGACGGCTACCGACACAGCATCAACGAATAGGTGTTTTACAAAAGGCAATAGGCTCCGATCAATCACATTCCTGGATATGTACCAAGCCAAATAGCATGTTCTGTATATCATGGCCACCAGCGTGCCGATTGCGACGCCGACAAGGCCAAATTTCAGCACAAGGATTATGGCAGTCAGAAGATTCAAAACGGCTTCAATAATAGCGCTCCATTGCGTCTGTTTATAATGACCTACTGCCAAAACAACGATATTATACGGAAGGCGAATGCAATACAAGCCCCATGCCGCGGTCAATATGATTCCAAAAACAGGGACAATGTAGTTTACATCGGTGATTCCTTTCGTATAAACGCCGACAAAGGGAACAATTAACACCGCAGTCACAGCAAAGACAACCGAGACGACAAAATGCAAGCGCCATTCAAAGGCCTCGAATTTTTCCTTGAATGTGGGCAAATCTCCCTTAGCAAATATGTTGCCCAAAAAAGCCTGCATTCCGTTTGTTACGGACATGGTCAGCGATCGCACCCCGCCCACCACCAAATAATAGATGGCATAGACGGAAACGTTTTCCAGAGTCGAAAACACCGTCAAGACAAAAACGCCGGAACTTTGCAAAACAACTGAAGAAATATGCTGTGCGAGGCCGTTCCATTTTTGCGGAATGGCTGCCTTATCGTACTTTATAGTTCTGTCAATTTTATACCATCTGTGCGCAATAAACGAAACAGCCAGAGGCTGGAGCAGGAACACTATTGATGAGGCCAACTTGACAATGTGCACAGAACAGCCGGATTTCATCAAGACAACGCTCGCGACGAGATTCAGCGAAAGGGCGGCAATCTGGATGATTATCGGAACAAAGCCGAATTGATCCGACATGAGAAGCAGACGGTACGTAATCCCGAAATAATACTGGGCAAAGGAACTTATTGCAATAATGACGACTAGGCTTGCCGTATACAGGAAATCAAAGTTCCCGCTGATGATGTTCGGGAAAACGACAAAGAGAACCGCCGTATAAACCAGCAGAAGTTTGGCAATGTTCCTGAAGAAGTGTTCCGCAGATATGACAATCCGAGAAAGTTCCGAGGAATCTTTTTTTGCCAAGGGCTTATATAGTGCCGATTGCACAACAGCGCCGACACCGCATTCCGCCAAGGCAATAAAACCTAAAAACTGGGCAATTGAAGAAACCAGCCCGTTAACTGCCGAACCGTAATACTCAAGAAAAAGCCTGGGCAGTATGAACCCATACACCATCGTAAAGATTTGCAGGAACAAAGCAAATCCTGATGTCAGGTGGAGTTTTCTTTTTTGCGTTAGCATACTCTAAAACGACTTATTTAATTTCACTTACGACCGAGATAAACAATCCGTCCATCAATGGCTTGGTTAAATTTTTCCAGTTCACTTTTTGATAATTTATCCCGATTAACATTCCAAAATGTATTGTCCGCCATATTTTGTTTCGTTTTTTTTACATAATCATTAATAGAGGATATAACTCTACACGGGTTTCCCGCAGCAACAACATTGTCGGGAATGTTCTTATTCACGATACTTCCCGCACCGATAATTACGTTGTTCCCTATTTTCACATTTGGCAATATAATCGATTGGCGTCCAACAAACACATTATCGCCAATAACAATTCGTCCAATCCGATTAATCCCCTGACCAACAAAACGCTGTGGAGAAGCATCGTGCGTCAATAACATGGTGTATGTCAAGGTAACGTGATTGCCTATTTCAAGGCAAGTCGCATCTTTTCTCCCACATTCGCAACAAATCAGTTCAACATCTTCTCCTATGATAGCCCCCCATTTTCTGAGTATTTTTACACTAACATAGGACTGATGTTTAAACAAGCCCACAACCCTATATAACATCTGTAGGATTTTTCTCATTTTAGCACCTATATTTGCTTGGAAGGAAGTTTTAAAAGTTCGCCAAATTTGTTATTCCATTCGGTTGGAGAAAAGCGTCCAAATCCACTTGCAGGATAAAACGTCAATTCACCAAAATAGATTTGCCCATGAAGATTATAGAGATCGACACGAACAAACGGCATATTTTCAGCAAGAATCTTACATAATTCAATCATTTTCTCGAATTTTTCTGGACGACACACAGGCGAGTCCCCCATGCCCACATCCGGATTTAGGCCTGTAAACGGCATGTGGTTCCATTGCATATCATAAAAATCAATGGTTTCTTTCGTCGTTCTGTCGCGAATAACCTGACAGTATAAGGGAGAGCCATTAAAGCAAAAAAATTTATAATCATTTAATTCTTTGTTTTCAGAATCATCAATAAATTTTTCCGCTATTATTTTTTTAGGGATGCCGTTATAAGGTTTTTCTCTATACAAGGAGCCTACATCTGTTTTGAGGGATACAGAAAGTTTCTTTTTCGCCTTGTCAACAGAAAAAGAAGACTTATCTTTGCAAATTACAACGCCGCCATTGCCTCCACCATGCGTTGTTTTTAAAACAAATTGATTTGGCAACGAATCCCAATCAATTTTGTCTAGATCATCCCATACATTTAACAACGGGATTACGTATTCCGTCCCAATTTTTTTTGCAACAAAGTTCTTTACAGCCAACTTATCTACTAAAGATGTGTAATCACTTCTAAACCCATAAAGTTTTAACCATTGGATTTTTTCTGTAAACAATCTAGGATTTTCCCAATCAATCCAGGACCCCATTTTTAAACGATATCGTAACGAGAGATATATTTTATCCGAAAACAAAAAATTTATTCTTTTTATTAAAGAATCTAAGAATGTTGCTTGGTCGTGCAACAAATACAAAAAAGCTCTTTTTAAGCAAAACATTTTAACGCTCCTCAAACAAAATTTTTCTTAGAAATAATCCAAATTGCATAAGCAAAACAAATAAAAAAACTACCCAAAATAAAATCATAAAGTAAACAATAATTTACTCTTCGAACAAATGATAAAATCAAAGTGACGTAAGCAACATCATACATCAAATCGTGACTTTTCATGTATAACTTATCAAAAAATTTCATTATTTTCCCCCAAAAAAGAGCAAATATTATTGGTCCTCCAAGACCAAAATCATAAAGAGATGTCGTTATAAAGTCGCAAGGAATCTGTCCATATATCATTCTTGTAGTTGTACAAAGTAATGTATTATAATTCCATATATTTATCAAATCGTTTGGTTTTAAAGATGATGGTAACCAAGCAAAAATACCCGTTTTTAAATCATCCCAAATTAAATATGGGAGGTTGTCATTTTCATAAAGTTCTACTATTTTTTGAGCTCCTGTTATAATATAAGTAAACTCGCTCAAAATCTTTTCATAAAAAGGTATGTGATATGAAGAGGATGCTTTCCATGTCGATGTTCTTAAAAAAAATGTAATATCATCCATTTTTACTATTAATAAAAGTGCCAAACAGGCTATGATACACAAAAAACAAATCTTTTTTTTTGATATAGCATCGCGTTCAAAAAAACCAACAGCAATCATAACTACAGCAACAATGAATGTAGCCATTGTTAACCTCCCATCTAAAGCGAGTAATAATAAAATAGAAGCTATAAATGAAATAACAAAAAACACAGAATTCAAATAAACGTTATATCCTTTTTTTATGAGAAATAAAGACATGTAGGTCGTAGCAAGAATCAATTTAGCAGGTCTCATAAAAAAGGCAATAGGATTATCAATATCTGCAGCATTATCTCGAACTGTTGAGGCTATCATAATTAAATTGAAAATTCCACCATACGCTTTAGTCCATAAATACATAGATATAATTGCTATTGGTATGCAATATATAAGTAGCATTTGAAATTTTTTAAAAAAAATTTCATTTGTTAGCATGTGAGTTTGAAAGAAGTAATTTTCGCTCTGTTTAAAAAAAGGCAATCGATAATAAAATAATTGTATAAAGAAATATCCCACCACAGCACAAATAAACCAAATTATTATTCGATATAAGCCAGAATCAGAATAATCAATACCATAATAATAATGAGAGATATCTAGATTTAACGAGTAAAAACAAATAATTACCAACGCTGGAAGAAGCCCATACGTCAATCCGTACATTAAGCCAAAGAAATTAATGATTAGGATATGCTTCTTTTGTTTAATATTATAGCATTCCCATATTATGGAAACAACAAAAAAAAGCAGCATAAAAAAAACGGCAAATATCATAATTATCACTCAAGAAAACTTATTTTTTTACAATCTGGATAATGCGAAAAAGTCTCCAAAAAAGAAAATTATCATTTTATAAGGCAATCCTAAATTTATAATCTATGGGAGAGTATTGCCCCCTATTCACATTTATTAATAAGGTAGCAAAATTTTTTTAAAACACTATCAATATCATATCCCGCATTTTTCAATGCCTTAACCGATTCTATATGACCTTTATTAACACATTCTGAAATTTTTTTCATCCAACATCCTAAATTATTTTTTATAGATTCATACTCAATAAAACTAGACACATTCGCATCTTTGGTGATTGTATCAGAAATAATACATGGCAGCCCACAAGCTTGAGCCTCAATAACGGCATTCGGCATCCCTTCATACAAAGACGGAAAAACAAAAACATCCATTGCAGAGTATATAAATGGCATATCAGATCTAACTCCTGCAAATATCACACTATTTTCTATCCCTAATTCAGAAATTTTTTTTTGTATATCATCTTTCAGCTCTCCTTCGCCAACTAGCAATAATACCGAATTAGGATAAACTCTGTGATATTCATAAAATACATCTAATAAGAAGGAATGATTTTTTTGCTTAGAAAAACGACCTACATGACCAATAACTTTTTGAGCGGGAGCAATGCCAAATTCGCTTCGTACTTTATTTCGACCATTCTCTGAATATTTAAAGTAATCCAAATCTAATCCGTTTGGCAAAATATGAACACGCTTTTTTTCAAAATCTCTTTTCCCGAATGTATAAATTGCAGCTTCGCTTGATGGCGCTATTTTTACATCAATAAAACCCTTAAGTAGTCTTTTCCCAAGCCAGTGGGAAATTTTTGCGCTAATATGGTTTCCATCGCTTGAATTACTGGAGCGAGCTACGCAAACATTAACTCCTGCCAATTTGGCTATTGCCAAATCCAAGAATCCCATAGCATTTGAAGATATTCTTAGTACAGAATCATATTTGCCATCTTTTATAATTTTACTCAAGCCCGTTACATAGCAGAATAGAGAATCACTTTTGGCAGGAAATCTTAAGATTTTTCCACCCATACGAATAATTTCATCATCATAAAATCCCTTTGTATCTATATTTACAGCAAAATCCATCTGATAACTTTTTTTATCCAATCGCCGATATAGTTTCATCAAAAACGTTTCAGCGCCACCAGCATTCATTCCACTAACAATACAAAGTAATCTTTTCATTTTTTTTCTCTTTATACCAATGACATAATAAGTGGTTTTATACCGTTTTCAGGCAGAAAAATTTTGGCTTTTTCCAGGCATTTTTTCTTCATGCCTGGAAAAAGGTCTTTATTTTGAACACACCATTCAATTTTAGAGGCAAGGCTTTCGACATCCATTGCAGGTACAATTAAACCGTTTTCACCATTGTCAACGATGTCAGCATTATAATGCCAATCGCTCGCAATAACAGGAACTCCAGCAGCAAAAGAATCCAACAATGTGCCAGCAAAGCCCTCACCACTGTAATATGTCGGAAAAAGCAAGGCATAGTAATTCTTTAGAGTTTCTACGCTTTTATCAAAGGGAACGCATCCTTTGTATTGTACAAATGGCGGAAATTTTTTTTGCAATTGTTCAAACCATTGAATTTGATTTTCTTCAATCTGACCATAAATATCAAGGCTACAAATATCTTTACCAATATTCTCGTTAACTTTTTTTATTGCGGAAATTGCTTCTTCTATTCCTTTTTCTTTCATCACTCTAGAAAAAGTGCAGAACCGAAATTCATCTAAAGGAAACTGAGGCATATCTTGTCCATTAAGTATTTTCAGGTCTTTGAAATTAGGCATTACAAGAACATTGTAAAAACCCACTTGCATAAGGCTTGATTTCATAGCCCTTGTTTCTACATAAATGAATTGAAAATGTTTTAATATTTTCGACAAAAAAGGCTTATTTTTCAAGAAATCAGGCAACCATCCACCAACAACAACATAATGCAGTTCTTTTTTTAAAATTTGATTGTAAAACACCAGCAAAGGAGCAATAATACGCAAACCATTATGGGCTGGCATTACAACAAGATTCTTAAAAAAAATAACCGCGTAAAGTAATACAAACGGAAGTTTTAGTATAGTTGCAAGTCCACCGTGAGTATCGATTCTGACAACTTCATCTTTGCCAAAATTTTTTTCAATCTCGTTTGTAACAATTTTCGTTTTAATGGTTTGCCCATTAAGCAAATCATGCCCAAAACCAAAGTGACCTATAACGCAAATTTTCTTCTTTTTTATAGTCATCTTACATACCAAAACTTTTTCCAAACTCCAAAAAACAGATTTCTGCATGTAATCCAAAGGGCTTCAATAGGGCTTAACCCCTCCGCCTCGCGGTAAAGCTTGTAATGCCATTTTACGAGGGTAACATAGCCATGTCGGCTAATGGAGCCGCCTCTTTTTCGGTAATAAGCAAGCGTTTCGGGGTGCAGATGACAATAGGCCTTTCTGCATACCTTTAGCCACATTGCGTAATCATTATTCTTCTTGATGTCCGCAATCAGGATGTCACCCACAATTTCACGGTCATACATCACGGTGAGACATCCGGGCCAACAATAGTTGTACATGCCCGTTTTCGAGATATGCGCGGGACCACCGACGGTTACACCAGTCTGATCCCCATTTTCGTCAATTTCTGCGTAGCGAGTATAGGAGAACGCATAGCCGTTCTTTTCCATGAAAGAAACTTGTTTTTCGAGTTTTTCTGGGACCCAGAGGTCGTCGCTGTCGAGGAAGGCTATCCATTTTCCGCGGGCTTCGCGGAGGGCGCGGTTGCGACTGACGGCGGCACCGCTGTTTTTTTCGTTTTTGAGGTAGCGGATTTTAGAAACGAGATCCCCGCCTTCGCGGGGATGACAGAAGTAGGCAACGACTTCGTCGGTATTGTCGGTGCTGGCATCGTCAACAATAATCAATTCCCAGTCGGTGTAGGTCTGGGCTATCACGGATTTGATTGAATCCGCGATAAATTTGCCAGTATTGTAGCTAGGCATGATTATGGAAACAAGACCGGACACTACACTGCCTCCGCAATGAGTTCTTTGGCGAAGTCCAGTCCGCGATCATATTCTTCGCGAGTAATGCGACCTTCCGCAAGCAGGTAATCTGCCAAATCAGTGGCTGTGTCGCAATCCTGTTCAGTGATTCCATCACGTCGAAACACCTTACCTAGTGTTGCAAGGATGATAATCACATCGCCAATAAAGGATATGTGATCAATATATTCTAGATCAAAAGCAATTTTATTTTCCCAAGTTATGGCGTTTCTGCCATTCACTTGAGCCAAACCACTGAGCCCCTGACGCACGGTGTGACGACGACGTTGTTCTGGAGTCATGAACACCATATCACGAACAAGTTGCGGTCTTGGACCAATGACAGCCATGTCACCCTTGAGGATGTTGAAAAGTTCCGGGAGTTCGTCGAGGCTAGTGCTGCGGAGAAACTTGCCATAAGCAGTCAACCGCTTGTCATCGGGAAGCAAGTTTCCGTTAGCATCGCGCTGATTTGTCATGGTGCGGAACTTTATCAGCTTGAAGATTTTCTCATCTTTGCCCGGACGCGGTTGCGTAAAGACCGGGTTGCCGCGCATCTTGACAGCACCGACAACGGTCAGCGCGATCAACAGCGGACTCAAAACACATATCGCCGAGAGCGCACAGAAGAAATCCAAAGGGCGTTTGATGTATTTAGCGTACATTAGGCAACCTCCCAAGATCCTTCGACTTCGTGTCTTACGACGCTCCGCTCAGGATGACACAATGCAGGGAGATTCCCGATCAGGTCGGGAATGACTATGCAATGGATCCTATCGCCTTCGGCTCCAGGATGACAAAAATGGAGGCATGCGTTCATCTTTCCAATCATTCGAAGCATTCCTTGATCACTTGAATGATTGCGTCTTGCTGTTCGGGAGTCATCTTGTTATCGCTGGGCAAGCAGAGACCGCGAGCGAATATGTCGGCACCCACGTCGGCATAACCGCCAGCGATGTAGGCGTTGGTACGGGCACGCCCATTACCTTGAGCGGTAATAAAAGCATGGCTCATGTACATGGGCTGCATGTGCATGGGTTTCCAGATGGGGCGGCCTTCGGCGTTCATTGCAAAAATCTTTTCAAGGATTTCTGTGGGGCAGCTCTTGCCTTTTTCATGGATATAAAGAGCGTCAGAACCGCTGCGAACCTGCTTGCACATGGCGTTCCGGTCCACAATCAAGCAGCTCAGCCAGAAGTTCGGCACGGAGTTTTTTTCGTCGTAGGGGTTCATCTGTACCGGGATGCCTTTCAAACCCTCCTTGTAGCGCATGTAAATCGCCTTTTTCTGGGCGATATGCTCTTCGAGGTAGGGTATCTGGCCGCGGACCACGCCGGCAATTACGTTGCTCATGCGGTAGTTGTAGCCTATTTCCTCATGCTGGTACCATGCGGCGGCTTCGCGGCTCTGAGTGCTCCATTTACGAACTTTCTCGGCGTCTTCCTTGGAATCGGTCAAGAACATTCCGCCGCTGGAGCCTGTAATAATCTTGTTTCCGTTAAAACTGATGGCGCTGTAGTCGCCTAAGCAGCCGGTCTGCTTGCCCTTGTAGGTAGCACCGAAACTTTCGGCGGCATCTTCGATAAGCAGCGCATTGTGTTTTTTGCACACGGCACGGATTTCGTCAACTCTAGCCGGTGTTCCGTAGAGATGCACAAGCACGACAAGACGTACGTCGGGGTAAATTTCGAAGGCCTTTTCAAGGGCTTCGGGATCCATGTTCCACGTCTTGTATTCGGTATCGATGAACACGGCTTCGCCGTTCTCGTAAGCAATCGGATTTACGGTAGCGTCGAACGTCATGTCGCTGCAGAACACCTTGTGTCCGCGGAGCGAGCCTTCGCCAACCTTGGGCATGCCATACAAAGCTTCGCCAGCGAGCTTGGCGCAGAGGTGCAATGCGGCAGTTCCTGCTGAAAGAGCTACAGCGTACTTACAGCCGACTTTTTCGGCAACCAAGCGTTCAACCTCGTTGATGTTCGCACCCACGGTACTCATCCAGTTGGTCTCGTAAGCCTCTGTCACGTACTTGATTTCGTCGCCATGCATCGTGGGGCTAGAGAGCCAAACTTTATTATCGAAACGCGTCATACCCTGCCGTGAGGTGCAGTCCCCCATCTGGGTGGCTTACCGCAACCTCGGTGTTACTCCGGGCATTTTCTGTATGCAATCAGCCGCCGTTTGCGGATTCTGACATAAAAAAATAAGCCGGAAATGTTTAACTTGCACATGGAAATATAGTAATAAAAGCATCACATTGTAGGGGGATTTGTAAAAAAAAGGTATTTCTCGGTCCTTTTTGACTTGCATCACATGTAAAAAGGAATGTTTGCAAACTACATATAATGGGACCCATTTTTGAAGCAATTACCACAACCTACGGATTTCGGATTGTAGGTTATAGGGGTTTAGTTGGTATGAGTTCGTGTCTCTGTGCCGAAAAGCTTTGTACTTGTTCCAATCAATAATCAAAGAATTCAGTCATTTACGATTGGCCGAGAGCGGCCTTGATAGCGAGAACATCAGCTTCAGAAAGTTCGGTGAAATCAGTAATTTCTTCAATAGGCTTGTTTTTCGAATCTGTACTTCGATGATGAAACGACGCTGCTTCGAATCAATGCAGTGCAAGTCAAAAATCGAGGTGCGATTCTCGTTCGAGCCATCGCTATATTCCTTGTCGCGGGACTACACATCCACAATCGGCGCTGCAATTTCGCCTTCGAGCACGGCGTTCAAAAGCGCAATCAGACAGACCTTGTTCTGCGTGTCGGGATTGAAGGCCTTCTTGAAAATCCTGTCGAGAAGCAGGTCGGCAAAAACACCAGCCCCCTTGTATTCCTCGAAAGTCCTAGCCTCGCCAATCATTTCGCCGTGGCCAATCTGGGTTTCCGCGTTGTTAATTTCGGCGTTGATGTTTTCCATATTTGTCCGTTGTTAAACGCCCGAAAATGTCGGGTCCATGGACAGAAAACAGCTCCCTGTCCTTTATATTAACACGCTTTTGACGCTACCGCGTCCGCAGTACCCAGCTACATTCATAACGAAATTAAAATTTCTATGAATGTGCTAGTTACATCGGTGGCTATTTCATCAATATAAACCGTGAACGGAACTAAAGTTCCGAGCCACACAGAGCTGCATTCGGTCATAGAAAATGCAATAGTTCACAAGGCGAAGCAAGCAGAAAACATTTATGTTTTCTATTTGTGAGCCGAAGAAATGGACGCGAAGCGTCAACCATTTTTCTGCGACGCTCATTTTGCACGCTTTTTTGCGGAAAATGGACCAAAATTGGATAGGATTGTAGATAAAATAAAAACATGGTTCCCTCGCATTTTCCCCATTACCAAAATGTCAATGATAAAAATTCATGGGGAGGCTCTTTTTAAGCCAAGATAATCTAATTTCCATCTTGGAAAGCTTTGCTGTATTGCTGGTGAAAATTTGGGATGTATTTGAGTTTATAAGGCTATTTTACAGCCGTATGTGGGCCTAATGCCCGAACGATCCTCCTAAACCACACACCCTAATGACGCTGAAAGGCGTTGTTACGCCTCGGGACGAACGTTCCGAGGTGTTTTTTTGTATTAGGTAATAGGTTTTAGGGGTTAGGTTTTAGGATTGTCATCCAGAGGATCAGTCATCCTGGAGCCTGTCATCCTCGAAGCCGTCATTCTCGACCGAAGGGAGGGAAACCATTATTTCTTGTTTTACACTTGCGGAGGGGAACTATTATTTCTTGGATTGCATTTGGCGATAGGACAACCTCAAAAGGTGAGTGTTGCAGCCATGGTTGACGCTTCGCGTCTGCAACTTCAGCTCAACCATATATACGAAACTTAGAACATCTGTTCTCTAGTTGAGTTATCCTCTATGAGGAAAAAATGCAAGCATTTTTTGCGGCATTCGCTTTGTATGCTCTTGCATGGATATAACCGAACCTAAGAGGTTGGGGCCTACCCCAACCATTATTTCTCGTATCTACGCTTGGGACGAAGGATCCAGTCAATTTCTGCATCGTATGACAAGATTTAACTGGATCCTTCACGGCTTTTCGCCGTTCAGGATGACGCGTTCAACGATGCAGTTCAGAATGAAAAACGCTGTATTATCAAAATTGCCATCCAGATGGTTTTGCCCATAGCTCAAAGCTTGCGTAGCAAGCGCTCCCATAGCTCACATCCCATTCCTCTAGTCTTTCGTCTCTCGTCTTTGGACACTCGCTTCGCTCTTGTCCCAACCATTCGACTCGGCCATGCCCAACTTCGTTGGTCGCGTCACTCGCCTTTCATGGTTGTCGTCTTTCGTCTCTCGTCTTTGGACTTTCACTTCGTTCAAGTCCCAAATGCTGGTCTCGGTCATGTCCAAGCGAGCTTGGCCGCGACACTCGCCCTATGCATTTGTCGTCTCTCGTCTAACATGGTTACTTAGGTAAACGAGAAAGTCTTTTTACCTATTGATATTGCTCCAAAACACTTCTATTTTATAAAGTATGGAAACAGGAGAAAATCACATAGTTGAACCTGACGTTCTGCAATACACCAACTACCGTATGTATTTGCGGGATTACTATGAGTTCAAGAAGAAGACTGTTCCGGCGTTCAGCCTCCGGTTCTTCGCAGAAAAGGCAGGCCTTTCGAGCCATGCCCATCTGAAGCTCACTATTGACGGCAAACGAAACATTACAAAGAATACGGTGGTAAAGCTCATTCACGGTCTCGGACTTGAAAGCCATCGTGCAGCGTATTTTGAAAGTCTCGTCTTTTTCAATCAGGCGCAAACCGATGCGGACAAGCAGGTCTATTACGCCCAGCTTCTGAAGGCTAGCCCGCGTTCCAAACTGCACAAGATGGACAAGGCTCAGTTTCGCATTTTCCGCGAATGGCACCACTCCGCGATTCTCGAAATGGTCGCTCTCAAGGAATTCAGGCCGATTCCCGACTGGATTGCAAGACGACTTGGCGGCCTTGTGACTCCCGCGCAGGTGACCGAATCGCTCAAACTGTTGGTCGAACTGGGACTCCTGGTAAAGACTGCGAACGGCTTCCGCCAGCGTGACCCTTTGATTACCACCGACGACGAAGTTCAAGATTTGATGGTGAAAATGTACCATCTGCAGATGCTGAAGCTCTCGGCGACCATGCTTTCGGAGCTTTCGGCCCCGCAGAGGGATGTTTCGGCATTGACTTTTAGCATAAAACGCGAAGATTTCCCCAATTTGAAAAAACATTTGCAACTCATGCGCAAAGAACTACTAGATTTCTCAGCAAAAGCGGGTGAGGCAGAAGAAGTTGTACAAATCAACATCCAGCTGTACCCTCTAACACGGGGAGTATGATGCGTTCTTTATGTTCAATAATCGGTTGCATGCTAGTGGCATTGTGGACTGTCGGCTGTTCTGACACCGACACTACCGCCGGTATTGAAATTGGAAACCCAGAAGTGGCCCACAACATCGGGCTTACGGCTGATTTCTCGATTGACTATTCTGACGCAAAGCAGATTTCGCTTGCGAAGGCGGCGGCTGCGGATGAAAATATCGTCATTGATACGTTCCGCCTCACGCTGACCGAAGTCCGCTCTTATTGCAGTTTCTATGCGGGCATGTCCGTCGATTTGGAATCGGGGCTTATACTTTGGCCTTACGAAGAAGATCCGGCTGCTGTGCTCCCCATTTCGTTTACGGACGGCGATGTTGTCAAGGAGGCTTTCGAAAATATCAATTTGCAGACCGAAGGCCGACTGAAAGAAATCGGAGTCGCGTTTGAAGTCGGAAAAAAGAAAGGCTACGACGCTATTTATGGACGCATCCGCAAGAACGGCAAGAACGTTCCGTTTGAGTATAAACTATCCGATATCCAGCTGTTCCTGTTGCGTTACCATTATTCGCAGATTGATGTCCAAGATTCTGTAGTGAATTTGTCTGTTGCGTTCCGCGTGCACCGCTTTGTCGATGGTCTAAAATTGGACTTGGCAAAAGTAGGCGAAGACGGAGTTATTCATTTCAGTAAGTCGGAAAACGTAGAACTTTGGAAGTCGCTGAACGAGCGCTTTATTCCCAGTTTCCAAGCTTTGCGTTACGAATATTCTGATGCTTCGGGCAAGACCGTTATCGATTACGTCGATGATATTTGGGAAGAACTTAGTGGAAAGAAAAACAATAATCTTGTCTCTAACGGAAACTTTGATGAAGGGAGTCTTGACTGGATTCTGCATACACAGTTGAACGGCGCCGCCGATACATCGATAGTCAAGGAGGACAAGTCGAACGTGATGAAAGTTCATGTGAGCAAGGGCGGTGAATATTCGTACAGCGTGCAGCTGCTCCATGAAAATATATCCGTAGTTGCTGGTGCAAAGTACAAAATTAGTTTCACGATTTGGTCTGATGTCGAAGGGCAGATTACTGCCCGATTGGGAACTTACATCCGTTACGAAACCAATGGATTCCAGGAACATGTCAAGGTCGGTACGAAGAAGCGTACGATAGAATACGAATTTACGCCCGAAGTGACTGACCCGTTTGCTCGCCTAGACTTGAATTTAGGGAAAGGCGGGAGGACGTTCTGGATTAAGGACGTACAAATACTGAGAATCAAGTAAAAAGACGGCTTGCCATGGATTTGATGGCAAGCCTTTAAAATAGGTGAAATTAAATAGGAGGAATTCAAAAAGAAAAAACCTCGGCTTTTGCCGAGGCTTTTTCGTGGTTCCGATTGGAATTGAACCAACGACACGCGGATTTTCAGTCCACTGCTCTACCAACTGAGCTACAGAACCATTTTGATGTCCCAAAGATAGTTTAAATATCACACATTGTCAAGGGTAAATAGAATATTACTGTTATTTTTTTGAAAAAAAACTAAATTTATTTTCGTTGGATGGAATTATTTGGTGTCTCATAGTGTTTTTGCTATGGGAAAGTGTGTTCTTTTTTTTTAGGTGGTCGTCGTGATTCGCAAAAAAAACTGGATTAAAGCGTCTGTTTCCCTGCTAGCGGCTTTTGGCTCGGCTTTCTTAGTCGCTTGCGCTGATGATAATGAAAACGCATTAATTGTACCGATGTCCAATGTGACTAGTACGTGTGAAGCGTTGAATAATTGCGGCTCGTCTGCAAGTGTTCCGCAAGGAAATTCTTCGAGCAGTGAGGCTGGTAGTATCAACTGGAGTCACGGCATTGATACCACGAAGGTTATTATTGGAACCGATACGCTTTGGGTTTACGATACTATTCCTCTGCCTCCGGATACATCTGTCAAGTGGGTCGGAGAGTCTGCGCTACGTATTACGGAAATCGCTCCTCTCAACTTGGATTTCTTTGACGAAGAAGGGAAAGACCCGGCTTGGGTGGAACTTTACAACTCGAGCGATAAAGATGTGGACCTGAAGGGCTATGTCCTTATTGAAAACTTGCAGAAGCTCATCGGTAAGGATGAGAATATCCGCAAGTTCGTTTTTGGAAGCGATATCATCAAGGCGAAATCCTTTAAAGTTATCTTTTGCGACGGCAAGAACATTTCTGCTGTAAAGAGCGAAGACAAGGAAGGTCGCCATACGCGTCCGCATGCGGACTGGAAGCTGGACAAAAAAGGCGGTACGGTTTATCTGTTGGATAAATTTAACGGAATCCGAGATTCGGTTGATTATCCAGAGCTGACCAGCGGTCTTAGTTGGGGCATTGTCAATGGCGGCTATTGGGATTATTTTGAAAAGCCGACTCCGGAAAGGCCGAATTCGGAATCCAAGGGCTATGAAGAAATTGTTCCAGTTCCCGACATGAGTGGAATCAAGTCCGGTTTCTATAGCGAGCCGTTTACTTTGAATCCTCCGGCTCTTGAAGATGGCGTGAAGCTCCGTTGCACGACGAACGGATCTGAGCCGACTGAAAATTCCCAGGAATTCAATGCTCCTATGAAGATTGACCATAACATGGCTTTCCGTTGTGCATCTTTCAAGAAAGGAGCTCTTTCGACCAAGGTTATCACTCGTACGTTCTTTGTTGATGAAGACCAAGTGAAGATGCCGATTGTGGCTATCAGTGTGGATTCTAGCTTCTTCCGTCAACATTACATCAAGACGAGTTGCAGTGCTCCAAGGAATTGCCCGGATAGCGCTGGTCTCTATGCCGATGTCGAAGTGC
>JAEEGK010012494.1_pt1 | contig 19279 bp, 10 predicted proteins | sample 8958771 | NCBI WGS metagenome assembly JAEEGK01 (sample SAMN16246547, study PRJNA631951) | gut metagenome | biome: gut microbiome; feature: rumen; material: SC-attached | host: Bos | place: Iran: Karaj | collected 2018-10
AAGCATTTTTACATAATTTTCATCATAACATGCACCTAAATGTAAATCTGTTAAATGGATTATATTTATTTTTTCTCCTTTTTTTAGCTTAGAGCATTGTATATTAATTTCATCAAAAACTGGATGACGATCATTTATTTGTGCATAAATAGTAGTTAATGTTCCTATTATAAAAAATAAAACAAAATTGATGAATGCTCCTGGATCTATAAAAATATTTATTAAAATATAAAAAATAAAAATGATAAATTTAATTTATTTATTTTAGTAAAAATTTTTTCCTTATTAAATTATTTTAAAATTATAATAAATATTTAGAAAAAAAGAGAAATAATTTAATTTTTAATTCCTTTTAATAAATAAAAAAAAACAAATAAAGGATTTAATTTAATATTATTTATATTAAATTTTCATTATGATAATATTAAAATTAAAAAATATGAAATATAAATAATTACTAATAATTATTTTGAAACTAAAAATAATGAAATATTTATTAAAAAATTATAAAAAAATATTATAAAATTTTAAAAATTATATAGTTTAAATCAAATTAATAAAATAATAACTAATGATATGATAAATATATTAAATATATAATTATTAATAATAATATAAAAATATTCAAAAATTTATGATAAATATATCATATTATTTATATTTTTTCCTTTTCTTTCATAACCAATTTTTTCACAAATAAAATCTGAATCAAATAAATAATTATCTGCAAAATAAATCCTTTGTTCAAAATTAAATAATATTTGTTTTATTACATTTAAATCATTTATTATTTTTACAAAATATATTAAATCAAATACATAATTTATAATTTTATATTTCTTATGTATATTAATTATTTTATTAACACAATTCTTTTGACAAATTAATTTTAAACAAAATTTTAAACTTTTAACTTGACTTAATTCAATTTTTGAAACGCTACTAGTTTTTGATTTTAAGATATTATCAGATTTTTTTGAAATTTCCTCTTCCATTATTATCCCTTTACTACTATCTATATCTTCTTTATAAATTTTTTTAAATTCATTTGATATATCTAAAAAATTATTTTTTGAATGGTATTTTTTATTTATTAAATTTTTTAATTTTATATTACTTATTTGTTTTATTGTTTTATTATTAAAGCTTGATAATAATATACTAGTATTATTCTTTTTTTCTGTTATAACATATGAATTTTTTTTATTACTCACGTTTTCTTGTGAAATGTTTTTTACTTTGTTTGGTTTATCGGTATTTGAAATATTTGGACTTTTAATGACACTATTAAATTTTTCTAAGTAATTATCTTTTAATAATTTTGTTTTTTTAAGAATAAAACTATTTCTATTTTTACTAGAAATAATATTTTTATCATTTCTTTTATAATTGAAAATTTTATTATCGGGATTAAAAAATTGTATAAAATAAAATCTATATAATGTTAATCTTATTATATAAACTAATATTTCTCCAATTATTAAAGATAAATTTATCATACCTGATATAGTTGCAGCAACATTTTGAATTTTTAAATAAGTTCTTTCAAATACCTCTCTTTTAGGTGAATTTCTAAAAACCATAGTTAAAAATATATTTCCTTCCCTATAATCAATATCAGGTTTAGTATCTTCTAATGCAAAAAATTTCATACTTTTTATATTTGAAAATATTAATCCAGAATCAGTTTTTAATTCTATAGATTTTAAAAATATCCAATAAGATAAATGGTAATTTATTGAAAATGTATTATATATATTTTTTCCATAAATATGATAAGGATATGAATAATTATTAGGTAAAATATTAAAATCAGTTAAAAATATTCCAATAAACCCACCTTTTAATGCATTATTAATTTCTGTTTCACTTTTACAAGAAAAATTATTACTAGTTGAATTAATACATTTTGAAAATCTTACATTAACATATTCCCAAACATTTTGTTTGAATTGCCCTTGTAATCTTATATCTGTTTCATTAATACAATATAAATTTTTAAGAGGAAGAGACTTAAAATATTGTGGAATAATTTGAAATTTATAATCACTACATTTTATCACAGAAATTTCAGTTTCTTTAGCATTATTTATACCTCTATCATCAAGATAAACTATTGATTTTGTAGCATTAATAGTATAAATTGATTCATCTATATAATTTTCATATTCAATATTTTGCAAAGAAAATGTTATAACAAAATTGTCTGGTTTTAAATTTATTAATTTTGGATTTTCATCATTATATATTGTTGTTAATATATTTGGCTGTGAATGTTTTAAAATAATTAATGAATAAAAAATTATAAAAAAAAATGCAATTAATATTATAAATATTGAAATACAAGTGCCACAAAAAGTATTAAAATATTTTTTTCCATTAATATTTAAAACTGGTGGTATTCCAAAAAAATCTAATGTTAAAAATAATGAAGGAAAACCCATTAAAATTGAAAATAATTTATATATTTATATTTTTATTTTTATTTTAATAATTAATTAATATTTACAATTTTAATTATATTATAAATTTTCTATACTATCTATATATTTGGATATATTAAAAGCTAAATTATTTATTTTATTATTTATTATTTGAAATTTATTATTTAATGTTCTCATATTATCATCTAATTTTTCAATTTTTTTATTAATCATATCATAATCTTCACCCATTTTGTATTTAACTCCATAAACATGAACAGCTTTTTTAAACGCTTTTCTTTTTTGAAATTTTTCTTTTGCTAAAAAAAGCATTTTTTTTTTAGTTTCATCATTTATAGGAATTTCTTCTCTATATAATTTTCTTTTATATATAACATAAGTGAAATTTGCTTTAAAATAACTAGCTGCTTTTTCTCTTATATCATCTTTTTCTCTTAATCTTAATAAAAAATCTAAAGCTTTCTTTTCATGAGCTGAGAGATTAGTTGCGTTTTGAAATTCATTTACAATAATAGCTACTAATAAAGGTCCTGAAATTGCAACAAAAAACATAATTACTCTTCCTAAAAAACTTTTTGGATAATAATCTCCATATCCTATAGTTGTCATTGTTACAATAATATTCCAAAAGCAATTTATAAATTTTGAATAATCACCTGTATTTTTATTATCTTTTATATTATTTTCTAATAAAGGGCCTTCTATTATTTTTAAAGAATATCCAAGACCAAAACAATAAATTAATAAAATATAAACTATAAATAAAAAAGGTTGATGAATCATATAACATTTAATTCCAAAAAAAATCGATAATTCTTTTCCCATTAATTTACATATTCTATCAGCTCTTGAATCATAAAATTTTGACCATAATATAAAAGTTTTTGTTAAAAAAAATAACCTTAAAATTAAAATAACTAATAAAAAATCATTTACGCAATATTCAATATTAACTAAATTCCAATTTTTCCCAGTTTTAAAATAATTATTTTTAAATAATAAATTAGGATGAATAATTGAAAAAATAAAATCAAAAATAAAATATTTTAATAAATTTGTTTCATAAAATTTACTTTTTAAATTAATATATTTTGCACATTTATATAATTTAAAATAATGAATATATTTTGCAATCATTGATATTAAATATCCAAATATACCTATTGAACATGAAATTAAGCAAATATTAATAACATCTTTTTGAGTTTCTCTATATTCTAAACATGAATCTTTACATATTCTTGCTTCATAATAAATTATTCCACTTCCTACACTAAAGAGTGTTAATAAAGAACCAATTAATTCATCTATTTTTATTGATTTAAATAACTCTGTTGTGTAATGCTCATCTTCTATTGCATTTTCTTTGTCCATATAATCATATAAAAATTGTAGTTTAGAAAAATTTATTGTTTGAGCACTTAAATTTTTTTTTCTTTTTCTTTGACTATTATCTGAATCATATAATGAAGATCTCCTAGTAAGATTTTCATTTTTAAATTTTATATCATTATTATTAAATGATTTGTTTTGAAAATAATTCGGACTTTCATTACCAACATTATTTTTTATTGAATTTAAAAAATCATTTGACATTCTTTGTGTAAAATTTAAATTAATTAAATTAAACTTCTTATAATAAAATAAGTATATTTTTATAAAATATAAAAATATTGTCAAAAAATTATCAATTATATATAAAGCAAAATAATATTTTAAAAAAATATTGTTTTATATTTTTAAAAATAAATATTGAAAATATTATAATAAATTAAATTACAATAATTTTAAATAAATTAATGATTATTCAATTAAAAATAATTTTAAATAATTTTAATATTTATTTATAATAATATTTTATTATATAATTATTTTAATAATTAGTAAAATAAATGAAAAAATTTATATTTTTATTTTATTAATAAATGAAATTCAACCATTAATTTTAATATTTTTCCTATAATTGAATTTAAAGTATAATCACTTCCTAACGTTAATATATTTATTATTGTTCTTAATCCAGTTAAAAGTTTATTCATCAAACTAAAATTAAAAATATAATTTAATCCAAATGAATAAGTAATATCTTCAATAAGTAAATAAGTTGAAATAGCAATAAACATTTTTAATTTTTTTACAACATCAATCATATCTTCTTCTGGTTCTTTTAATATACTAATAAATAAAAAAAATATTCCAAAATTTATATTTTGAACTAATAAATAATTAATAAAAAATATTAAAAATATAATCAGAGATTTATATAAAAAATCAAAAAATTTTCCAAACAATTTTTCTTTATATTTATTCATATAAGAATATATTAATATATTAAATTCAAAATAATTATAAATTGAAGGAAATTGATTATTATCTATAGAAATTCTTTTAATTAAATAATTTCTTTGATGATTTGATGAATTCTTTTTATCTTCATTTTTTTGAATATTTTTTTTATTTGATGAATTAATATTAATTTTTTCATTTATTTTTTTATTTAAGTTAAATTTATTATTTTTTTCTTTAAAAATTTGTTTATTATTACTTTTTTTTTCTTCTTCTTCTTCTTTTTGTTTTTTTTTAATAGAACTAATACATATAAAAGGTTTATCTTTAAGTAAATTTTCAAAAACATTATTTTTATAAAAATAAAAAACTTCTTTTGTAATTTTTAATTGTGTTTTATAATCAATAGGAATTTTATCACAAAAATCTTCGTATTTTATTTTGTATCTATGAATATTTAATATAAAATAATTTGTAGGAAATTTACTATAATGCATTAAATATCTTATTCTACATTTTTGGCAAGTAAATGAAGTTTTTTTAAAATATTCAGCTTCAACACATTTCAAACAATATGTATGTCCACATGGAATACATAAAGGCATTTTTGTTGTAGTATTGTAAGTTTCTTTACAATATAAACAAGATAATTTTTCAATTTGAGACATATAAATTAAAAAAAATTTAATTTTAAATAAATAATTATTTATAAATAATTTTTAAATTAAAATTAATTATCATGCAAAAATCAAAAACTAAACAAATTTATAATATATATAAAAGATATTATACCTGTAGTAATGGACATTCTTTAGTTTGGAAGGGAGGTGTTTATATATTTACAAATACTCCTTGTTTTAAATGCAAAAAAAATTATACAGAAAATAATATTACTATAAGATGGAGTTGTGAAGAATGTAAAGAATATTATTGTCAAACTTGCTATACTATTATTGTTGATAATTTTTGTCCTTCAGGTGATAAATTATTTTATATAAATAAAGTTGAAAATACAAATTTTAGTGAATATAAATGTGATAAATGTGAAAAACATAAAAAAGTAATTGATGGACTTTTTTATGATGAAAAATGTAATTACACAATTTGTCCCAGTTGTAATGAAAATTCACATGATATACCAGACATTTTGGAAGATTGATATACATTAAAAATAAAATATGTATTATTTATATAATAAATATTATTTTCCAATAATAAAGTTATATAAAAATTCAAATATTCAAATAATCCATATTTAAAAGAACATATTTTAGTAGAATTAATAATTATAAAAAATTATATTATTTATAATTATTAAATTAAATAATAATCATTTTATAAATAAATGCAAAATAATTATTATTTTAAAATTATTATATTTTAACTTAAAATTTAAAATGGTGGATAATAATATTCCACAAAGAAAATTTGGTGGATTTGACCCAAAAATATTTTTAGAAAATATTAATCCTGATTTTATTTGTACAATATGTTCTTGTGTAGTACGTTCTCCAAATGAATGTTCAGGATGTGGGACATTATATTGTTCAAATTGTTTAAAACAATGGGAAGAACGAAATAGAAATAATGTAAGTGAATGTCCAATGAGATGTAAAAAACAAAATGATTTAAGAGAAAGTATTATGAAACCTGCAGGAAAAGTAATAAAAAATATTTTATATTCTTTAAAAGTTAAATGTCCTAATAAAGATTGTGAAAAAATAATGACTTTGGAAGAATATGAAGAACATGAAAAAAAATGTGATTTACCTAAATGTCAAAATTCAAAATGTGACAAACGTTCAGAAAACCTTTTGATATATAAAGATGAAAATAATAAAGAATGGAAATTTTGTGATGAAATGTGTAAATATAGTTTTATTTTCCAACAATTATCTAAAAAATTAAACAATACAGAATTATGTGATTGGTTTCATAATTTTGTTACAAATATTCTAAATGAAACTTTACATCAAAAATGTGAAAAACGTATAAATAATTTAAAAAATATGATAAGAGCCATTTCAGGAAATAATCAAATATCAATTAATGATTTAGATTATACACCAGGAATAACATATTTTAAATGGGATAATGAAAAAAAGGGTCAAGGAATACAAATTTATAATAATGGCGAAAGTTTATTTTTAAACGAAACATGTTATGCATTTAGATCTATTATAGCTAATGAATCTTTTAATAGTGGAGTTCATTATTTTGAAATAACAGCAGATAGAAGAACTGAAAATGAATTAAAAATAGGAGTAACAAAAAACACAAATTTTAATTATGACACTAGTTTTAGTGATTATAATTGGGGATGGGCTTTTTATGGAATAGGTCAATTGAGACATTCAAATAACGCAACAGGAGAAACATATGGAAAAAAATTTAAAAAAAATGGAACATTAGGGGTGTTTTTAGATATGAATAAAGGTATATTATCTTTTGCATTAGATGGTGAATATTTTGGAATCGCATATCAAAGTGAAGAACTTAAAACAGGTCCTATTTATGCAGCTGTTTCGTTATTACATGTTGGAGGATGCACTTTAACTACGAATATTCCAGCGCCACCTTATTTTTTTAGTGATTATTAAATAATATATTATCATTATAGATATATAAATTATTTTATATTATTTTATATAAATTTATAAATAATTGTTTTAAATTTAATAAATATTAAACATTTAAATTTATTTTAATTTTAAAAAATAAACCTCCTTAATTTTAAATTTAATATATATAAAAAATATTAAATAAATTTAATAATGGAAACAAATTATACAGATAGAATGGCAGATAAAAGAACAATTGCAGAAAAATATGGAAATAAAGAAATGTATGATAGAAAATTAAAAGCTTCAGAGAAATATAAAAAAGTTTCAAAAGTGATAAACACAGGTTCAACAATAAAAGATGTAAAATACGCAAGTGATAATTTAATAAGTAAACGTAAAAGTGAATTATTTAAACGTTTAAAAGGACATACAATAATAAAACTTTTAAAAGCTCAACAACAAAATCAAACTGAATCTATTTATAATGTAGGAGCAGAAGATCAAAATATGCTTAATGATGAAAATAAATCTAATATTACAGATGTTACTCATAAAACGGGGGTAACTAATGTTACAGCTGTAACATATGCAACAGATATGTTAGGTAATTTAGCTGAAATTGATTTTTTACTTTTAGATTTACGTGAGGAAACTGAATATGCTCGATATCATATACGTGAATCTTTAAATTTTCCTGGAATTTTAATAAATAGAGATAAATTTTTACCTGAAATGTTAATGATGAAATCTCAAGATGGAAAAATGATTATAGTATATCATAATGATGAAAGAAATGGTATTCCTTTTGCTCAAAGATTATTTGAAAAAGGTTTTGATAATGTTTATTTTTTATCGGGAGGAATTGAAGATTTTGCAAAAAAATTTCCTGAATTTTTAGAAGGTCCTGACAGAGAAAAATATATTCAAATTAAAATAGAAAAAGATAAAAAAGAAGCTGAACTTTTAGCTAAACAAAATCCTAAAAAAAATTTCTTAAATAAAAATAATAAATCTAATATTTCAGGTCCAATTAAACATGGAAATGTTTCAACTTTAAGTTCAAATATGAGTAAAAAAAGCAGCAATGTTATTCAAGGATTAAAAAAAGATTTAGCTAATAAATAAATTATTATCTTATAATATTATGAAATTTTTATTATATTTATTAAATATTTTATATAATTTTTTTATTATAATATTAAATAAATTTTTGATTTATTAATATAAAAATTTAATAAAAACAAATTAAAAAAATATGTATTATAGAAGTAATAATAAGATTATTAAATTGTTATTACCTAATAATAAATTTATTAATATTCAAATGGCAGGAGATGAAAGAGAATTAAAAGAATTAATTAGTACTATTATTGATTTGAATCCCGATCAAATAAAAGGAATTAAAGATTCTTATGGAAATTATTTTACAATTTCTTCAGCATTAGCAACTGATATAATAAATCAAAAAGATGATAATTATTTTGAATTAATTTATAGTAAAAATATATCAAAAATAAATAATTCAAATGAAAATGTAGTTCTTAATACTACACCAAATGTAGGTAATTATTATGCTAATTATTATTTTAATTCGAAAAATAATAATAGTAATAATTTACATAATATTTATAGTCATAATAAAATACCTTATATAACAAGTTTAAATAAATTAAATGTAAATACATTTTCTCATTATGAAACATTTAATAATAACAACACAAATAAATTAACTCAATCAAATTCAATGAGTTTAACAGAAAGAAATAATAATTTAAATTTTAATTTATATAAAAATAAAACTTTATCATTATCAGCAAATTTATATCAAAATAATAATTTAAATATTAGTTCAAATTTTAGTTCGAATAAAATTCAAGTTTATAATGCATTTTTAAATCAATTATATTCAAATAATCAATTTAATGAATTAGAATATAATGAAATATTAAAATTTATAAATAAACAAGATTTTGAAATAATGAAACAATTTGATGAATTTACAAATGGTCAATTAGATGAACAATCTTTTATTAATAATATAAAATATTTATATAATAAAAAAAACATTTATAGTAATTTAAATGATAAAGAAAAAATGGTTAAATTAAATACAATTGGACCTGAAAAATTTAGTAAAACTTTTGATTTCAAATCAAATGATGTATTAAAAAGTGATTATGATTTATTAGATGATTCAGATGATATTGAATTAAATAATATTTTTAAAGAAGCAATTTATAAAAAATTAGTAAATTATTTTAATAATAAAACAGATATTGAAATTTTACGTTTAATTTTTAAATACGACAATGAATTTGTTAATCAATCTTTAAAAGAATATAAAATTGATAAAAATTTTGATAATTTAAAATTAGTAATTAAAAGAATTATTGAAAGACATAAAAAAAAAACTATTATTAATAGACATTCAAGTCATTTAAATGTTAGTCAGAAAAAATTGAAGAAAAATAATAATGTTTTTAGTAGAGAAAAAAAAAGATTTCATAGCTCACAAGAAAGTTCATTAATTGAAGATCAAAAAAAATTATTTGGAATTAAACCAATTTTAACTGAAAATAGTATTAAATATGAACCTTTAAAAACTGAAAATTATCAAAAACCAATTATTATAGATAAAATGATAAATAAAAAAACAAATAATATTTTAAAAAAGAAAAATACAAAAAATAATAATAAAAAAGAAATTGATTTAATTGAAAAATATTTATCAAAAAATTATAAAATTTATTATAATGTTATAATTAAAAATAATAATGATGTATATAATGATATTAAAAAATTTTATAAAGAAAATGAAAAAAAAAGTGATATTAAAGATTTATTAAATAAAAAAATATATGAAACTATAATAAGTGATTTACTTGCTTATTATAAAAAAATTAATAATCCAATTAAAAAAAAAGAATTAGATATTATAAATAGATTATTAGTTGAAGAAGATAAAAAAATTGATGTATTTTTTGAGCAATTATCTGTAGATAAAAGATTAAATAGTTTTTTTGTTGATTTAATTAATTCAGTTGAAAAAGTAAAAACTCACTTATTAGTAACAAATAGTTTTGATTCAAGTGTTGATTTAGATGTAAGTGAAAATGAGGTAAATAATTGATATTAATGAAATAAATATATGTATATAATAATGCTTATACATATGATATATTAAAAATTTCAAATGTATAATTATTATATTATTAAAGATTTAAATAAAAATTATTATTTTTTATATATAATTTAAAATTTAATAAATTATTTATTTTTTCATTTAATAGTTTATTTAGTATTAGTTTTAATAATTATTATTAAATAATTTTATTGAAAAAAATATGTTAAATATAAATATTTAATAAATAATAAAAGTAAATTTATTTAATTTGTTTATTATTTTTAATTTTATTTATTTTTACAATAAAATATAAAAAATATTTTATTTTTTTATAATTATTAATTTAAATGAATAATAATTATTCAAAAACTTTTATAGAACATTTTTATTTATTTGGATTAGATATAGATTTAACAATTAAAGAAAATTATTTATATAATCTTAAATCTTTTAATATAATAAATAATGACATAATTAAACCTAAAATTTTAAATAAATTTCCACCTTTTAATAAAAAAAATTCTTATATAGATGAAAATGTTTTATTATCACATGTTTTTAATAATAATTTTAAAATAAAAGAAAAATATAAAAAACCTTCGAATGAATTTTTTCATTTTAATTTAGATAATTTATTAGGAACTAATAAAATATTTTTTACATGCGTTTTATTTTATGAACCTTTATCTAATTATTATGAATTTAAAAATGAATATGAAACATTCAATAATTTAGAAAATAAAATAAACTCAAATATAATTGAAAATTCGATAAATTTAAAAGAATCTTTAAATGAAAAAGATTTGTTAAATAAAAAACATTTTTTTAATCAAAATATTTTACAAAATAGTAATCTTAATTTTAATCTTCGTCAATCTTTTATTCCAACTTTGAAAAATAATTGTAAAATTGCACCTATAAGTGATTTTATAAATAATAAAAAAGATATAAATATTATGACAAGAATTAATGTTTTTTCTTCAATTTATATTCCAAAAGTAATTTGTTTAAGTAGTTTATCTCCTTTTGTTCAAGAAAAAATAACAATTTTAAATAAATTAATTGAATACATAAATAAAAAAGATGATATAACAATTCCTATTGAAAAAATAATTGAAAATTTAGTTTTAAATATTCCATTTCCTGAAAGAGGAATTGCTCAAATAATTTATAAAGATTCATACTTATTTAATTCTGATTCGTTTTTAATTATTAAACAAAATGCTTATAATAAATTTTTAATACCATCTTATAAAATGCAATATATTTTTGAATTTAGCACAAAAAATATTTTAGAAATTATAAGATGTATTTTATTAGAAATTCCAATTTTATTTTTTAGTGAAAGTTGTGAAAAATTAACAAATATAATTTTAACTTTTTTATATTTAATTTATCCTATAAAATATAAACATCCTAATTGTTCAATATTACCTAATATAAATATAGGAATAATAGAAAAAGAAAAAAAATTTATATTTGGAATAAATGAAAAATATTCTATAAATTTTTTTAAAAATTATAATTTAAAAATATATAATAAAATAATATTGATATGCGATATTGATAAAAAGAATATTTCTGAATATTATGAAAAAGAAAAATTTCATATAATTAATTTAAAAAATATTAATGTTTTTTCAAAAAAATATTTAAATGAAAATTATAAAGAACTTTTTTATGAAAATAAAAATGATTTTCTTTATTTATCTTCAATAAATATAAACAATGATTGTAATAAAAATTTAAAAATTCCATTATTAAATAAACATTCATTAAAATTAGAAAAAAAATTAAATAATTATTTTTCTAAAAATTCAGAGAAATTAAATAGTAATTTATATAATGAAAAAATTAATATTGAAATAGTTGATATTTTTTTTTATTTTATGATTTGTATATTAAAAAAGTATTTATTTTATATTGAAAAAGATGAAAATATTATTTTAGAAAATATAAAAAATATAAAAATGAATAAAAAAATTAAAATAGATGATTTATTTAAAATCGATGATTTTTTAGAAAAATGTCAAACTGATGATTATTTATTTTTTAAATCTTTTTTTGCAACTAAAAATTTTAAAGAATTTATAATACGAAAAATTTATAATAAAAATGATGAAGATAGAATAGAATTTTTATTAATTGATGAATATATAATAAAAAAAAATAATAAAAAAAAAATAATTTACAAAAACCAAACAAGATTTTTAGATAATAATTTAATAGATATTTCAAATAAAAATTTAATAGAAATTCAAAATTCAAATAATTTTAATGAAAAAGAAATTAATTTCATAAATAATAATACAAATAATTTTTATTTGTATTATCAAAAATATAATAAAGATAAAAAAACATATAAATATTTTGTTTTTCCAAAATTAATTTATGATAATAATTTTTTCGATTTAAAATATTCAATAAATGAAAATAATAATAATAATAATAATTTTCAATTAATTCAAAATGAAAAGAAAAAATTAATTAATTCAATAATAAAACATAAAGATTATTTTTTAATTTATAAAGGAGAATTTATTAATCAATTTTTATTTGATTATAATTCATATTTATTTGAAGAAGAAATAAAAAATTTTATTTTTTTATTATGGTTTAAAATTTTTTCTATTACATTTAATAATAATGATGAAAATGAAAAATTTTTTAGATTTTATGATTTATTAAATAATTTAAATAAAATAATTTATTTTGAAGATAATATTTTTTCTTTTATTTATGCTTTTATATTAAAAAATGATAATGAAGAAATGATTATTAATTTTTTTGATAAAATAAAAAATAAAAATTATATTCATTATTGTTATTTAGTAAATAAATTATTATTAAAAAAAAAAATAAAATACAAAAAGAAAAATTTTGTTATTTCAAATACAAAATTAAATTTTATTTATTTTTCAGAAGAAAATGAAGAAAATACAATTCAAAATTTATTTAAAAAAAATTATGATATAAATAATAAAAATAATATTAAAAAATTAAGAAAAAGAACATTTAATATTAACAATAAAAATAATAATAATAATTCAAATGAAATAATAAAATTTAAATCATATTTTCAATGCAATTTTTGTAAAGAAAATTTAAATATTAGTTTTTTATCTTTAAGATTTGATTTAGTTAAAAAAAATAATAATAATTTTTACTGTTCAAAATGTGAAAAAATTATAGAACCTTTTTTTGAAATAAAAATAAATAATAATATAGATAAAATTATGTTATATAATCCTTATTATTTATATAATCATATTTCAAATAATTATATAAATGAATTTATTTTAAATGATAATAATTATAATTATGAAAGTTTTATAAATAAAAATAAAAATTTATTTTGGAATTGTGTTTGGTATTTTGAAGTTTTTGGATTAAATTATGATATAATGTTAAATTATAAAAACGAAGAAGAAAAAAATGAAAAAAAATGTTTTAATAATTTAATTATTGAAAAAATAAATATAAATATTTAAATAAAAATATATTTATTATTTATTTAAATTAAAAATAATATTAAATTAAATAATTTTTTTATTTAAAAACTCTTAAATAAAATCATAAACTCATACTTATAAGTAAAAAATATGATTTTAAAAATAATAATTTTTTATTTAATTTTTATAAATAATAAAATAACAATTCAAAGTTATTTATTATTTATAAAATTAAAAATATTTTATTTATTTAATTTACAATAACAATATTATTTTCAATTCCATTTTCTCTAATAATTTTTTCATTCATATTAATAACCCATTGACCATCAATATAATATTTATATAAATATCTTCCTTTTTTTATTCTTATAGTTCCTATATATTCTTTTCTTTTATTATCATATTTTAAAGGATGTCTCACTTGCCATTTTTCAAATGATCCACTCAATTGAACTGAAAATGGTAAATTATTTGGATCTACTCTATATCTAAATGTTATTGGAGTCTTATCTTTATTATCTTCTTTTATTTCTATTTCATCATCACTTTCTTCTTCTTCTTTTGATATTCCATTTTTTATATTTTTGTGGTTATTGTATTTTTCTTCTTGATAATTTTTTTGACTTTCGATTTTTGATATGAATTTTTCAAAATTATTTTTTGGTTCTTCTTTTATATTTAAATTATTATAATTGTTATTTTTATTGTCATAAATATTGTTATTATTATAATTGTTATTTTTATTGTCATAAATATTATTATTATTATTATAATTGTTATTAATATTATTGTCATAAATTTTATTAAAATTATTATTATTATTATTATTATTATTGTTATTGCTATTATAATTATCAATATAATTATTATTAATAGATTTATAAATATTATTATTATTATTATTATAACTAGTATTATTGTAATTATTTTTGTTATTATTATAATTGTCATTAGTATAACTATTGTTATTATTAAAATTATTATCATAACTATTATTATTGTAATTATTATTGCTATTATAATTATTATTGTAATTATTACTATAATTATTATTATAACTATTATTATTGTAATTACTATTATTATTATTATTATAATTATTATTATTATTATAATTATTATTGTTATTATAATTATTATAATTTCTATTATTAATATTATTATTGCTATTATAATTATTATTATAAATATTATTATTATTAAATTGAATTGATTGATTTGGATTAATTATTTTATTAGAATTATTTTCATATAAATAACTATTATTATTTTGATTATTTTTATATTTTTTATTATCTTTTTTACTTTCATTTTTTTTATCTTTATTTTCAAAAAATTCTTTAAAAATAAAATCAATTTTTGGAGAACTATTATTTGTATTATTTTCTTGATTATTTTTTTTAGAATTAATTTGATTAATATTATTATTATTTTTAAAACTATTATTATTATTATAATTACTAATATTATTATAATTATTATTATTATTATTATAATTATTATTATAATTATTATTATTATTATTATCATAATAATTTATATTATTAAAATCATTATTATTATTATTTTTATTAAAATTAATAAGATTATTATAATTTATTAACTTATTAACATTATTATTTAAAGAACTATTATTACTCATTTTAATATAACTATTATTATTAATTCCATTATTAACAATATCTTCATCACTTACATCAACATGATCTTCAGCATAGTTACTTTTATTCATACTATTTTTATTATTAAATCCATCATTCCCATATAAATATATATTATTTATAATATTATGATGATTATAATGATGATAATTTCCAACATTATCCGAATTATTATTGTTATTATTATTATTATTTTTATTATTATTAATATTATTTTTTTTTTCATCTTCAAAAACTTCACTTTTATTAAAATAAATTTTATTCCTTAATCTATAAAATTCCTTACAATAAGCATGTGCAACATTTTCAACATCAATCACAGATTTAAGTGCATTTTCTCTACATACTTCATATAAATCTTTATTATTATTAAACAAATCAATTGCTCTTTGAACAGCTTTAATAAGTTCTCCATTATTATAATTATCAAAAGTAAATCCATTTCCACTTTGATTATCTTTATTAAATTCAAAAACAGTATCTTTTAAACCCCCCGTTCTAAATGCTATAACAGGTGTCCCTGCGGAAAAAAATTCATGTTGAACTATACCACCGGGTTCAAATTGAGAAGGCATTATTCCAAAATCGCTTCCCATATTAATTTTAGTTCCATCGGTAAAAAATTCATTGGGATTTGCCCAAAAACATGAAGGATATTTATTTTTAAGATAATTTATTTTATTTATACAATCTCTTACATACCCTTCTCTATTATCTCCCATACCACCTATTATAAAATTAACTCTTTTATTGTTTTTATTTATTATTTCTTCGGCGATATTTAATATCATCATTACACCTTTTTGAGGTGTTATTCTTCCAACGAAAGAAATAATAGGTGCGAAAAAGTCAGGTTCTTTATAATTTAAATATTTTTTTTGAATATATGCTTTACACTCATCTCGTGTCATTTTAACATCTTCCATTAATTTTAATCTTCGGAATTTTAATATGCCATTTGGATGTGAAAATGGATTAGGTTTTAAATTTAGTATATCTTTTAAAGCTGAATTATTTTTTATTTCTTCTTTATATGAATTTGAAACTGTTGCCCATTGATCACTTATCATTATAGCACATCTTGAAGGATTTATAACACGTTGGCCCCAATTAGGATTAATTAAATAATTAACAGGAAGTTGATGAACACGTTCTAAAGTACCTTCATTGTTGTTGGGGTATATTCTCCCTTCATATGTCCATTCTAAATTATGAATTATATGAAAAAAAATAGTTTTTTTAAACACATCTCCAAATGAACCATTTTTTCCATAAGCTGCAGCTAATCCTGTGAACCAATCATTAGTAACTATTATTTCAGGTATGACTTGTATCTCACATAATAATTGAAGACATGCCTTCGCAAATAATGAGATACATCTTACTTTATCTGTAGCAGACCCATCGGGATATGTTCTAGGAAATATTCTAGGATTATGTATGAAATAATATTTAATACCCCCATTTCCTTCTCCTTGATGTATACCAAATGTATATGTACCATCTAAACTCACATCTATATTTTTTATATATTTAATATTAAATGGGTCATTTTGAAGATAATTTTGTTCATTTTTTCTATTTCGGTCATAATAGGGAGATATCATTATTATTTCTTGACCTATTTTTTTAAGTCCTTGAGAGAGCTCATCTACCATTACACCTAATCCTCCTACAGTAGACCATCGTCCTAATTCAGGTGTTAGAAAACATATAGGTCCTAAAATGTTTGAAAATAAAAGATTTTTTGCATCGTCTGGTAAATGTGCGAATGATATGTTATTATTTTTCATTTTAAATAAATTGTAACAATTTTTGAAAAAAATGTTTGAAAATTTTTCGTCTTTTAATAATGAAATTTGATTTATATAATTTGGTAATGTTATGTTATTATGATATAATATATCTTTTGTGTTTTGAATCCATTGGTTAAATTCATATAAACTTCTATTGTTATTTAATATTTCTTTTAATAAATATGTGACTCGGTTGTTATCTAAATTATTAGAGATTGATTCAGACATTTTGTGTATGAAAATAATGAAAATAAATGAAATTTAATAAAATATTTAATTTATTATTAATAATAATAAATAATTATTAATATTAAAAAACTTATTTTATTTTTCATATTTTTAATTTATTAAATTAAAAATGTCTCGTTGTAATTTAAATAAAAAACAAATAAAAATGATTGATTTTATTAATGATTCATCACATTTTAATGATTATATTAGTTTTAATAATGATAGTTCTATAAAAAATAATAAAATTAATTTTAAAAATAATAAATTAAAAAATAAAAGTCAAAATAATTTACTTTTTTATGAAAAATATTTATCAAATCCTTATATTAATATAAATAATATAAATATTAATAACAATAATAATAATAAAAAAAATAATAATTTAAATAATAAATGTGTTTCATTGAATGATTTTTTTACAAATTCAAAAAAAATTAAATTTTCAAATTTATTAAAAAAAACTAAATTAACAAATTATAATAAATTTTCAACTTTACAATCTTATAATAATAGTAAACAAAAATTTAATAAAAAAATTCGTTCTTCATCAATGGAATTTTTTGATAATATTCCATTAAAAAATAAATTAATTACTAATAATAATAATAAAAATAGTTTATTTGAAAACAATGAAGAAACTTTAATTAAAGAAAAAAATGAAATTACTTTTAATAATAATTTAAATAATAAAAGTAATTTAAATAATAAAATTACTGAAATTAATGATTATATGAATAAATTAAATAAAGATTCAAATCAAGAACCACAAAAAAATTTTATTAAATTTTCTAGTTTAAATAATAAACAAAATGAAATTGAAAAAATCAAAAATTTTTTTAATACGAATATTCAAAAAATTAATAAAAATAAAAATGAAACTTTAAATTTAAAACTTAAATTTAATTTATTAAATGAAACTTTAAATCAATACATAAAACAAAAAAATGATTCTGAAGAAAAAAATTTATTAAATTCAATAAAATTAGAATATTCAAATATTATTGATTATTTAATTAAATTAAATGTTGAATTATTTGAAAAAAATGTTTCATTAAAAAATTGCTATGAAATCAAAATTTTAAATAAAAATAAAAATAATAATAACAATAATAATAATAATAATAACAATAATAATAAAAATTCAAATACAAATAATTCAAATTTTTCAACAAATTGTAAAGAAAGTAATAATTCATATTTATCTCCGAATTTAAATAATAAAAATAAATTTAAAGCTAATTTCAATGAAAATCGAAGAAATAAAAAATTTAATAATAATAATAGTTATTATAATGAAGAAAGTTTATCTGAATTAGAATCAATTAGATTTTGTGATAAAATAGAAATGCATAAAACTAATAGTTATAAATTTATACCAAAATTAGATTTAACTATGTTCAGTAATTTAAATAAAGTTTATTATGATCATAGTTTAATTGATGATGATAATAATAAAATTAAAAAAAAGAAATTAAAAAAAAATAATTCAGTTTCAAGTTTTTTCTTTAATTAAATAAATTAATAGTGTCATATTTTTATATGTACATATTTTATAAATAAAATTATTTTTATTAAAATTATATTTAATATTTAAAAATAAATTAATTTTTATTAAGTTTTATAATTTAAATTTTTTTTTCTATTTTTTTAAATTTTGAAAATTTTTATTTAATAATAAAAATATTTTTTATATAAAATAAAATTAAAATTTTATAATA
>JAEEGK010012495.1_pt1 | contig 19278 bp, 12 predicted proteins | sample 8958771 | NCBI WGS metagenome assembly JAEEGK01 (sample SAMN16246547, study PRJNA631951) | gut metagenome | biome: gut microbiome; feature: rumen; material: SC-attached | host: Bos | place: Iran: Karaj | collected 2018-10
CCCAATCCCCAATCCCCAATCCCCAATCCCCAATCCCCAATCCCCACAATAAAATTATTCATAAATAATATTTTTTAATTTTATAAAATATAATAAATTATAAAAAAAAATAAATATAAAATAAAAAATATAATAATAATTTATATATTATAATATTAATAAATAATAATATATATTAATAAATGAACAGTCCAAATTCATTAAATTTTATCAATGATATAACAAATCAAAAAGATCCAAATTATATTCAACAAAATCATATAGAAAATCCCCAGCATTTTGATGATCCCCCAAATAATAATTCAAATTCTGAAAATATTATGCAAATACCTCCGGAAGAAAAAAGTCCAGCCCAAGAATTATCTGATGAAAATGAAGAAAATAATAAGAAATTAAAGCGTCGTTCTAAAAGAGAAGTTATAGGTAGAAATTATATTTGTAAATTATGTAGTAAAAGTTATTTGTCATATCCAGCATTATATACACATTATAAGCAAAAACATAATACAAATAACAGCTCTGGACGTGGTAGAGGAAGACCTAAAAAATCAATTCTTGAAATAAATGAGGAGAAAAATCAATATAATCCACAAAATCATACTTTTTTTTCAAAAGAGGAGAGAACGGGTAAAACAGATCCGGAGAATGAAATAAATAATTGTATAGATGAAGCATTTAAAGATTTATATAACGTAGAAAATAAAAATAGAATTGAAGAAAGAAATATAAAATTTTATAATTCGGTTGATGAACACCCTTTTTTAAGTAAATTTAAAAATGATCCACATGATATTAATAAAGCATTAAGTGATGAACATCAAATTGCTGATTTTGTTTTAATTGAATATTTAAACAAAATGTCAAAATTTTGTAATCCAAATTATTATGTTAAATTAATAAAATTTGTCACTCTTTTTAGAGAACATGTAAATATGATAAATTTAAGTAAAAATAAAGATAATATTAATGCCAATGGCAATAGTAAAGATTATACAGAAAATAATGATGCAGAGGATGTTCCCGACTCAAGTAATGAATTTATTACTGATTTTATTGATCCAGAGGGAAAAAATGATGATTTAGGATATAATAGAGATGAATGCATTGACTTAACTCAAAATTTATGTCATTGGATGTATGAAAATAATTTCACTTCTTCAAAATTAAGTTTAATTTCAAATGATAATAAATAGAATATTTTATATATTTTTAATTTATATTCTTTAAAATATTGAAATTTAATTTTTTTTTCTTAGAATCTTTAATTGAATTTTATAATTAAATGTAAAAAATATTATCGGATAATATAATAATAAAAATAACTGAAGAACAAAATTATATTAAATTGAATATTCTGAAAAAAAATAAAACTTTGATAATAATATTAATATAAATAATCATAAATAATATTTAACAAAAAAAACAAAAAGAAAAGAAAGAAGAAGAAAATTGTTCCCATTTATCATAATCATTGTCATCTGTATATTATATTTTTTTGTATTTCTTAGTTTTTCAAATAATTGTTTAAAAGTTTTAGGGTTATATAAATAAATAAATTGAAATTCAAATTATATAAATATATTTTTTATTTTGTAATAATAGTTTATAATAGCTATAATTTTTTTTTTATTTGAAATTTTTTTTTATTAAATTTGGAAATAAATATTCAAATTTTATTATTTAGAAAAATATTTAGTTCATACTTAACTTAATATTCAAAACCTTAAAATTATTTTTTAAACATTCACATAAATCAACTATATATTTACATATTAATTAAACAAATTTTATATTCATAAATTAAAAATCTTGATCAATTTTTTTAATATCTTCAATAGTTAACATAGTAGAAAAAGAAGTTAAGGTTTTATTTTTTTCAGAAATTTCATCAATAAAAGTTAAATTTTGTTTCTTAATTTCATTTTCAATTTGTTTGTTCTTACTTATAATTTTACCTTGTTCTTCAATATACCATTTCATACATATATTTAATAAATCCATTAAAGAATATTTTTGTTCATGATACCAATTCAAAAAATTAGATACTTTATCATAATCATTATTACAAAGTTTACATAATATTTCAAATATTTCAAAATTTTCATAATTAATATTAGTTTTATACTCAATGATATTATCTTTCACATTTAAAAAAATTTGGACTATAATATTATTTAATTGGTTTTTTAATATATTATAAATACATTCAAAAATTTTTATCCTAAATCTTGGAATAATTTTTGAAAATTTTAGATATGAATAATTCTTCAAATTAAATATAAAATTTTTAATAAAACTATATAAAGCTGGATAATTAATTTTAGAAATATCTTTTGATTTATCATAAAAACTCAAGATAATATTATTTATATGAGTTATTAATGAAGTAATATAATTATTTTCTATTAAAGAAACCAATTCATTTGAATCTTTAAAATTAGAATGATTAATTTTATAAACAATAAATTCATCACATAAAGTATCATTTAACATTGAGAAAATTTCATAAAAAGAAATATTAAATTTATTCATTATTTTATTAATATTAATACTATATTGAGATGTATAATTTGTACTTTCAGTTAAAGAAGAATTTAAAGATTTACCTGAATCATTGATTAATTCTCTTAAATTAATTTTAATTAATTCATCTCCTGAAATTCTTAAAGATTCAATTAAATTATTTTTTATTTTTTTCAAGCAATAACTATTCCAAATTCTCATACATAATCTTAAAATTGAAAATTTAGGTTGAGCAATTTTAGTAATATGAATTGAATCATAAATATAATTAATACAAATAGATAAATTTTGGTATTTTTCATTAATATCAATTGCCAATTGACAATAATTTTTATATCTTATATTATATTCATTAATAATATCTTCTGGCCTTGACATATCATTAATATAATTAATAATTATTGCACAATAACCCATTAAAGTTAAGGATAAAATTCTTAATATATGAATTGGAAGAATTTGTTTTGAAATATTAAAATGATTATTATTAAAAATATACCATCTTAATTCTATAAGTATTTGTTTTAAAATGTTATTCTGTTTAATAATTTGAACATATGATTGAATATTATCTATTAACTTTTCAAAAGGAAAGTGTTTTTGATTTTCAATACTAAAATTGTTACTACCTTTTTTAAAATAATTATCAAGTTCATTATATAAATTTTGTTCTTCATAAAGCATATCCATTAAATAAATTTGTAGTTCAGAATTTGCAAAACTTTCAAAATATTTATTTTGTTTTCTTAATCTAGGAAAAGGGTAAATATCTTTCAATTCTTTATAAATTATATTTTTCATTTCTAAAATTTCATTTGATAAAATATTATTCCATAATTTCCGTATTGTTATATTTTTTTTTAATAATTTTTTCCAATCCGTTGGTGTTATTAAAGAAACAGAAGAATTATCTAAAATAAATGAAAAATTATTCATGCATCCATCTCTCCATTTATTTTGAAGATGATTTGATAATTTAAAAAAATATTTATTTACCTGTAATAAAATTGAAAAATCTTTTAAATTTAAATATGATATTATTAATAATACTAAATTTCCATTTTCTAAAGTAGAAACTCTTGGAGAAGTTTTTTTTTTATTACTTCTCATAATATTTAATTTAAAAAATTATTTGATTAATAATAGCTATTGTTTAAAAGTTAATGTATTTTTTTAAATGTAAAAAAATTTTTTTGTTTAGTGATTTTTAAGGTAAATATTGGATATTTAAAGAAGATTTTTTAATTATTATTTTAATAAGGATTTTTAATAAATTATAGATAATTTTTGAGGACAAATGAAGTATTGAATATGATAAACATTATTTTATAATTCTGATTAATTTTGATGAATAAATATTATTGTATTTATTTTATTTCAATTATTTAATTTTTGATTTTATATTAAATTATATCTAAACTATATAAATAAAAGCAATTAATTCACATTGAATTATTATTTAGACAAAGTCATCAATAAAATATTTTCATAAAAAAAATTAAATAATTAATTATTAAAAAAAATTATTTAATTTGATCGAAAAAATTTGTAGTAAAAAAGACTCTAAAATAATAAAATAAAATATATAATTAAAATAATCATTTTTAAATGTATATATAATAATTTAAATATTTTACTATTTGAAAAAAAAAATTCAGTAAATTCAAAAAAAGAAAGTATAATATCTATTTTTATATCTTTAAATTTTTAAATTCTATTTTTAAAAAGTTTTATTTAAAATTAAAATATATTTAAAATTTTAATCAATATTCTTTCCTAATTTTTCACAAATTTTAACATATAATAAAACAGCTTTACTAATATGAAGAGATTGAAATTCAATTTCATTTTGTTTTTCAAAAGCTTTAATTTGATCTAATATAGATAGATTAACATTCATATCTTTTAAATTATATAATAATTTCAATTTTAATTTAGTGAAAAAAAACAAATTAAAACTAGGTAAATTTGGCACAAATGCTATTTTCCACATATAATAATAAATCCCTTCAAACCAATCATTAATTTGTTCATCATTTTCAAAATATAAATCAATAGTTCTTTTAGGAAAATAAATAGACATAAATAACCAAGGATGAAAATTCTTAATAACATTAATTGGATTTAATCTTTTTTTTAAATTTTCAGAAACACAACCAACAGTTATTTTAGTTATTTGAGATAAAGGTAAAATTTTAATAGGTTTTTTATCACTTATTGTTTTATATACTAATAAATTATATGTATTATTTTCTGGGGCTATTTTATATAAATGTTTTGTATAACCTTTAGAATTAAAATTAAATTTTGTTAATTCTTTTCCTTGAGCTAATTTTTCTAATTTTGTTTTTAAAAAAGCTTCACTTAAAATGTATTTTTGTTTCATTTTATCACTCATTTTTATATAGTTTAAAGTATTTAATTTAAATTTATTTAAATTGTTTTTTAAAACTGATTTTTTTCTTATTATAAGTAAATTTTCAAAAAGTAATTTTAAAGATTTAGTTATTTCACTATTTATATTTAATATAGAAATCATAGAATAATTTATTTCATCATTATCTAATAATTTCATTGCCATTTCTATTTGATTTTTTATTTCATCATTTTGATTTTCTGGTTTTGATAAATATCTTAATGCATGTTGAAATAAAATTTTAATTAAAAATTTATTTGTTGCTTTATTATTTTCATTTTCTGAATTATTATTATTTTCATTATTATTATTTATTATATTATTATTTGCATTTAATTCATTTTCTAAATCCCATATTCTTTTATATATTTCAACAGCAGTGTCCATTCTTAATTTAAAATCGTTTAAAATATTATTTATTTTTTTTTCTTTTAATTTTAAATCTTTATTATATTTTTCTTGATAATGTTTAACTAAAGTTGCTAAAGTTGTTTTTATTGAATCATTAATTTTTCCTTTATAACAGAAAGAAGCAGCCATTTGATTAATTAATAAAAAAATAAAACCTGAAGATTCTTTATTTTTTTTACATCTTGCAACTTCTTCATTTAAACAATTAAACCAATATTTAATATTATTTTCTCTTAAAGTTTTATGCAAACCAAATAAACATTTATTTGCATTTTTATTTTGATTATTTAAATTTTCATTAGTACTATTATTCCAAATTTCTTCCCCTATATTATTTTCTAAAATATTTTGATTAATTTCATAATATTTAGATAAAGAATCAACTCTAAAAAAAATAAAAACTAATTCTTTCAACATTTGTAATTTGAAAAAATCTGAATTTTCATTATTTTTAATTAATGTAATACAATTCTTAAATTGATTTTTACAATCAGAAATTTTATTTAAAGAAAGAGAAGTTAAAGATAAATTAGCTAAAACTCTTAAATGAAGAAATTGTATTTGTCTATCAGAAGAAGAATTTTCAATTAATCTAGAAGAAATAACTTTTGCTTTTTCTAAATAATTATATGATTCTTCAAAATTTCCACAAAAAAATTGACAAATTGCATGATTTGTTAAACTTTCTATATGTTTTAAATCATCTAAATCTTTTGCTAAATTTATACATTCTTCAAAAGCTGTCATTGCATTTTTATAATTTTTATCTCTTAAATATTGATATGCTTGTAAATTTAATTGAACATATTTTGATATTGTTTTTATTTTATTATTTGATGTTGAAATTTTACTTTCTTCTTGATTTGTGTGGTTTATCATTTTTTTATTTATTTTTTTTTTCTGAAAATTTATTAATTATTGGTGAATAAATAATGCAAAATGAAATTATGGAAAGAAATAAATGTTTAAAAAGTAAATTAAAGGTAATTAAAAATCAAATTGAAAATGAATTTAAAAGAGAAAAAAGAAGTAAAATTGATAATCAGAAGGAAAATATTAATTGGAAAAAAAATATTCAATTTAATATTTTATTTGATAAATTTAAAAACAAAATTGAAAAGTTAAATTCCAATTTAGTAAATTCAAATTTATTATTAAACTCAAAAAAAAATGAAGATAAATTATATTGTTTAAAAGAAGAATTAAAAGCATTAAAAAAAGAAAATGAAACATTAAATAAATATAATCAAAATCAGGAATTAATATTAAAAGAAAATAATGAAAAAATAAATTATTCTAATGATAAATTAAGAATTGAAAAATGTAATCATTTGAAAGAAGAAATTAAAATATTAAAAGATTATAATATAAAAATACAAAATCAATTAAAAAAACAAGACAATCAAATAATTAAAATAGAAAATCATTGTAAATTAATAAATGAAAATATTGAAAATAAAAAGAATTCAAAAAATGAAGATCTTTCAAATATTGATAATGAAATTAATTCATTGTCAGAGCAAATCAACCAAAATACATTATTATTAAAAAATCAAGAAAATACTTATAAAAAGACCATTAAAAATCAAATGTCAAAAATAGAACAATTATCTGAAGATATAAAAATATTAAAAATTCAGATTGATAATATAAAAAAAGAAGAAACAATTAATTTATTAAAATATAAAGAAATAGAAAAATTCAAAAACAATGTAAATAAAAAACTAGTTAAATCACAAAGTAATAAATCAATGAATTTTAATAATTATAGAATGATAAATAGAAAAAATATTCCATTTGAAATTGGAAAATTTAGGAATAATAGTCAAGATAATATATATAATAAAAAATATAATAGTTTTCATTCTACCTTAAAAAAATTTGATAAAAAAAATATAAGACATTTTATATTAAATAAAGAATATACTGAAACAAATAATATTTCATCACTTAAACCTTTTTCATAAAATAAAAGTTTTATTTGATATAAATATATTAAATAATTTTAACATATTAATAATTTTAAATTAGAAAATGAATTATTAATTAAAAAAAGAAAAAAAATAATGAATGTTAAAACAACTTATTCAGCAATCGCAGAAATGAAATTAAATATTGATGATTTGATCAAAGAATTTCAAGTTAATGATGTTGTTGGTTTTTCAGGATATCTTTTAGATTTATGGAAAGAATTATATATTTTTTCAGATGATATTATTGAAGGAATGAATTTTTTAACTTTTAGAAAAGTAAATTTTTTAAAATATAACAATTCTTTTTTAAAATAGTATTATCCTTTACCAGGTTTAATTTCAAAAAGATTATTTTCATTATTTAATAAAAGTAAAACAGGCTATTTAAATAAAGAAGAATTTTTAACAGGAATGTCAAAATTATATACATCATATTTTAATTATTTATCAAAATTTATTTTTGATTTTTATGATATGGATGATGATGGTGAAATAACAAAAGAAGATGTTAGATTAATATTATCTTCATTACCTATAAAAAAGCAAAAATATTCATTTTCATATAAATTTGTTTTAGAAGAAAATTGCTTTGTTGAACAAATAATGGTTCAAGAAGAAATAACCAAAATAATAAAACAAATGTTTAAAAAAGAATCAATGAAATTTGATACATTTAAATTATATATTTCTAAAATAAATATTGATCCTTTTATTTTTCCTTTATTATGTTTATATGATTCAGTTCCATTTACAAAACAAACAATACATTATTATTCTTCAATAACTCCTTTAAAAAATAATTTTATTCAAATTGATGATGGTTATCAAACAACAAATTCATCTTTAAATGATAAACATTTAATAACTCCTTTTCCAAATCTATATTCAAATTTTGAATCAAGTGATACTTTACTTAAAAATGATTATTTAAGGCAATTTATTTCTCAAAAAGATTTAAAAAATTTGGATTCTGATTTAGGACCAAAAAAAATGAGTATTCCTTTTAGTATTCAATTAAGTAAAAGTTTACAAGATGATTATAATGAAAGTCTTAAAAAAGATGAATTTGGAGATAAAAAATTAAAAAGAAATTCAATTGTTAATATTAGCGATAATTATTTATTAGATAATATTAATGCTGATGATATTGAGATTGATAATAATAAAATGGTAAGAGCTTCTTATTTTAAAAATGATAATCGATTAAATTTTGAAGGTTTAATGTATAAAATGACTAAATTACAAAAATTAAAAATTGTCTATGTTAAAATTTTTGGTAATGATATATATTATTATAATAAACTAGGAGATTCAAGACATAAATCAAAAAATAATTTAAATTGTTTATACTTAAAAGAAAATGCTTTAGTAGAATGTGAAAATAAACAATTTTATAATTTCCAATTAATTTTCCCTAAAAAAATAAAAAGTTTTTATATAGAAGATGAAGAAAAATATATCAATTGTATAAAAATAATAAAAAAAATAATTCGTTGGAAAGATATAAATGATTATGATATAAAGGAAAAAATAGGAATAGGAAAATATGGTTTAGTAAGAAGAGGAATACATAAAATAACAAAAAGAAAAGTAGCAGTTAAATATGTAGATAAAAGAGAAATGACATTACAAGAAATGTATTGTTTGTATAATGAAATAGATATTTTAAAAATAATTCATCATCCAAATTTACTTCAACCATACGATATAATAGATTATCATGATTCATGTTATATTATATCAGAATATATTCAAGGAGGAGATTTATATCAATTTTTAGAAAAAAAAGATTATAAATTATCAGAAAGTAAAGCAGTAAATATAATACAACAAATATGTGTCGCTGTCTATTATTTAAATACATATGGTATTATTCATAGAGATATTAAACCAGAACATATTTTATTAGATGATTATAATGAAGAACCAAATTGTAAATTAATTGATTTTGGTTTAAGTTGTTTTGTTTTTCCAAAAGAAAAAAGAAATGAATCTTATGGAACAATAGGTTATATTCCTCCTGAAGTTTTAGAAGGTAAATTATATGATAAATCTTGTGATATTTGGACTATTGGAATTTTATCTTATTTACTTTTAGTTAGATGTTTACCTTTTGATGATGATCATTCTGATGAAGAAATTAAAAATATGATATTAAATGAAGAAGTTTCTTATCCTCCAAATTTGTGGAAAAAAAAATCTAAAGAAGGATTATTTTTTGTTGAAAATGTTCTTAGGAAAGATGCTACTCAAAGATTTAATATTAAAGATATTTTAGATTTACCTTGGTTTAATAAATTCACTAAAGCTAAATTACCTGGAATGAGAATTAAATATAAAGGTGATAATATTTTTTGGTATTATACACTTTATGATGAAAAACAAATTGAATATTATAAAGATGAAATTAAGAAAATTAAAAGTACTATTTAATGAAATAAAATGTTATTTTTAATTGATAATTAATTTTTTAATAAAGTAAATATAAAATTTATATAATTAATTAATTTTATATGTGATTATCTCTTATAGGATCACCTATTAATTCCATTAAAGAATCTCCACATCTATGAACAATAGAAACAAGTGAAGTTATCCTTTTGAAAAAATCTACAAAAGCAATTATTTTGAAAAAATAATTTTCTTCAAAAAATTTATGAAAAGGCCAAAGTAAAATTTGAAGAAATGACATCATATAAAAAAAAGGATTTAAACCAATTGATACTGCAAATATTATACCATAAATTAAAAGTAAAGTATTTTTTTTATCTAATTCTCTATATCTTTTTGGTGCTGCATAAAAACTAAAAAAAAATGAAGGAATAATTAATATTAATAAATATAAAAATAGAATACTAAAAATCTTACAAAATGTGTTTAAACATAAATAACATATTTTTTTACATGTTAATGGAGGTTTTGGTAGTGGAATATATTCTACTATATCATTTAAATAATCATTATTATTATCAATTAAAATATTAATTGAAGTTAAATTTAATTCTTTATTAATAATATCTGAACTGACTTTATTAATTTTTAATTTAGTTTTAATATCATGAGAAATTTTTTTCTCATGTAATAATTCTTCTTCATTTATTTTAGTAAAAATCATTAAATGAGAATTATCATTAATTTGTTTATCTTCATCTCTTCTTTTATACGCTAAATATTTTCCTTTTATATTATCATCTAATATGTTTATATAATCATCTGAAAATGTATACCAACATCCTTCTATAGGACAAAAAAATAAATAATCAAAATTATTATTTTCTAATTTTAATTGTAATTCAGCTTTTAAACAATTATTACATATTATATGACCACAATCAAAATCATTTAGTTCATCTCTATTATGATATTCATTTAGACATTTATTACAAATATTTTCATTTATTGGATTAACATCATCTAATTCATTCATTTAAATTAAAAATATTTGATATTATTAAAACCATAATAATCATCTTTAAAATTATTCATAAAAAAAAAATTAATCATTAAAATAACATTATAATATTAAAAAAACAAAAAAAAAATAGTTTTTTAAAATCAACGAATTTTTCTTAAAAAAGCAAAATTAAACATATATTTAATTCCCAACTAAATATTCTTCTTCATTAGGAATATGTGTTTCAAGATAAGCAATATTTAATTTTTGATCATCATCTTCATAAATAGTAAAATCAGGATAAAAATCTTTTCCTTTCCCTTTTAAATATTCATCAAAAATTTTTATAGAATTTTCATTATTTAACCAATGATTATCTCTAAATAATTTTAAAGATTGAATTCCAGTATTTTCCATTAATTTATTTCCTAAATCAGCAAAGCCATCATCACCAATATCATTATTTGTAATATCTAAATGAATTAAAGTTTTATTATTCTTTAATCCATCACCTAAAACTTTAACTCCTCTATCTCTTAATTTATTCCCACTTAAATTTATACTTTTCATAATATCATTTTTATTTAAATAATCTCTTAAATAAATCATTCCTTGAAAACAAATTTGATTTCCACTTAAATCAAGAACAACTAAACTTTTATTATTAACTAAACTATGAATAATAATATTTAAAGCTTCAAATCTTATTCTATGAAATTTCAAAGATAATTTCTTTAAACCTGAATTTGATAAAAACATTTTTCCAAAATGATTAAAAAAATGTTGATCATATGATTTATAAGAAGGATCATCAATATTTAAAACTTGTAAAGTATTATTTGTAGTTTTTAAAGCACTAGTTATTGAAATTATTCCATCCCAATCATATCTATTTCCTCCAACATTTAAATTTACTAAATTTGGATTTTTAAATAATAATTCATTAATTGACATTAAACCCAAATTACCAAAAATATTAGTATTTAAATTTAAATGAGTTAATTTATTTTTCCCTTTTAAAGCCTTATTTAAATTCTCACATCCATTATCACCAATTTGATTACCTTCTAAATTTATTTTTTCTATATTTTCAGCATATTCAATTAATTTTGATAAAATTGAAATTCCTTTATCAGTTAATTTATTATAAGATAAATCAATGATATGAATATTTTTAACAAAAGACATATAAGCTATACTTAAAGCTTGCATATCTTCATCTTTTATTCTATTTTCAAAATTATATTTTGCATTTCCTGGATATGGGATATTTACTATATCTGCTCCATTTGAATCTTTTTCTTGTTCTGATTCTAAATATGTCTTTACTTGAGGTATAAAGTGAAAATGAGATCTTTCACATAATTCTGTGTATTTATGTAATACTTGCTGTTTCATTTTTTTTATTTTAATTTATTTTATTATTTATAATTATTGTTTTTTTAGTTATTTGAATTTTGTTTTTTAATAAAGAATTAAAGAATGAAAAAGTTTTTATTTTTAATTTATAAATTATAATGCTTTATTATTGGTTTTCTTAAATATGATATTTAAGAAAATAAAGAAAAACTAATTTTATATCCTTCTCTTTATAAACTGAAAATAAAAATGAAAAATATTCTGAACGTTAAAGTTGAAATTTTAATCACAACAAAATTTATGTAATAAAAGGTAAAATATATCATAAAAAGATTATTGAAGAAGGATTTAATATATTAAGTTATTATCATAAAATATATAAATAAATTCAAAATATAAATGAAAAGAAAAATATATTATTAAAATAAATGGGTTATTATAATATTCCTTTATTTTGGCACTTTTACCGTTTGAATATTAAAAAAATATGAAATATCCGAATTTTATGCTTAATAGTTCTGATTTTATTTATTTTATAGATTTTACATTAGGAATACTTTTATAAATTTTATTAGAAATTCTATCATATGATTATAGAAACATTAAATATATCAAGATAGATAATTTCTCACTTAAATTTTATCAACAAACCTAATTTATTATCAAATAAATCTTAATTTAATATATTTGTAAAACTCTTATTTTTATTTGTTAATGTATTCATTATTCATTTTTAATATAGATAATTATATTTAGTCTTCATTATGTTTAGTTGAAAATTATGGATTTAAGGTAATTTCTATTTATTTTTTAATTTCATTTAATAAATAAATATTATTTATTTATTTTTAAATTAAAATTATTGTTCATTATCATTATATTATTTTACATGAAGCTCCATTTTTTTGAAGATTTTCTTTTTCTTCTTCCAATTCTATTTTCTCTTCATCTAATTGTGGAATTTCATATTCTTTTAAAATATTCATTATATGATCAATATTTTCATTAGTTTTACAAGAAATTTCCAAATATTTACAATTTCTAATATTTAAAGCATATTTTTCCATTTCATTAGTATCAACCATTCTTTTTCCTTTATTTTTTTGAACAATATCTAATTTATTTCCACAAATTATTATTTCAAGACCAATATTATCAATTATTGAATGACCAATTATTTCAATTAATCTTTTCATATATTCACATGATTCTTTATCTGTTAAAGAAAAAATTATAAAAATTATTAAAACTTGCTCAATGTCATTTTTAAATATTGTTGTACATTTAAAATCATCATTATCTGTTAATTCTTTTATTGTAAAAAATTTATTTTCCATATTTAATCTTGAAGTTTGGATTCCTATTTCTGTACTTGCTATTTTTTCTTCGAAAGAAAAATTAAATAATTTTCTCATAAAAGAAGTTTTTCCAACTCCTTTACTTCCAAGAATATATACTTTATTTGGTTCTTCAATAACAGAATACTCAGTATTTCTCATAATTTATAAATATAAAAAAATTAAAAATCAAAAAAATAATAAATCAATTAAAAAAACATAAAAAATGGATTTTCAAATAAATCATCATTTAAATTCTTTATGCAAAATCAAAACTATATTTTCTTCTATTAAATATTTCTAATTTTTCATTTAATGCAAATGATAATAGCAATAATAAACCATCAAAATTTATATAATATAACAATTAATCCAAAATATTCTCATCCTTTAAATTAAATCGTTAAGGAATAAATCCTTAAAGTTTATTTTTATTTCTTATTTTTGATTATTATAAAGATAAGGATATTATTTTTAAATAAATATTATTCTATTTTTGTACATTTTACAGATATAATACTTAATAAAACTTTAGATTTTAATGTAGTAATTGAAAGAGATGAGTTAAATAAGAATATCATAAAGAAATAAAGATAAATATTTTAACATGCTTTCACTTAAAACTTGAAAAATTCCACATAAACCTTTATAAATCTTTTTAAATAATTATGTAAATCAATATAATAGTGATATAGGAAAATTTTATTTATATATAAAAGAAAGAATGGTTATTTGGTTTTATATAATTATATAAATTTCTTTCAATAAATTTATTTCTTGAAATAATATTCATTATAATAGCATATCAATTTAAAAAAAGAGAACAAAAATAAAATATTCAAATTATTGTTAAGTTTTAATTTCATGGCATAATAAAATTTTTAAGAAAAAATATGAGATAAGAAGAAAAAATTAGAAGAATAAATATGATTAAATAAAGATATCTTTAAAATATGATCAACTTGAAATAAATTATTGTTAGATTGAATAAAATATTTGAACCGATTAATTATTTAATTTTAACTAAAATTTACATATATCATCAGAATATAAAAAAATGATATTAAAATTAAAATTTAATTTATAAATATTAATTATTTAATAATTTTAATAATATTATTTTATTTTTATATATATGTACAAATTTTAAATTATATTTTTTTATATTTTTTAATTTATCTAATAATTTGTGTTTTCATAAAATATAATAAAAAAAGTTATTCAAAAAGAAAGATAAAAAGATTAATTTAAACAATTTTAAATTAAATAAAATATAAAATTAATAAAAAGGAATTATTAATTAAGTAATATAAAAAATGTTTCTAAAAATTAAACAATAAATCAATTAGTAAATAAAAAAAATAATGGGAATAAATTGTATTTCATGTATAAATGAAAGAATAATAAAGTCAGAAATTCCAGTAGAAATATCAAAATATACAAAATCATTAAACCAAATAATAAAAATCCAAAAATTAATACGTGGATATCTTTCAAGAAAAATATTCAAAAATTATTTTTTAACATATATAACCCCAAACAAAATAAATTTAAAGCCAACAAACAAACCAACATATAAAATAATAAATAAAACAAGTATAACAGAAAATCAATTAGAATATTTAAATAAGAATTTTTCTCCTTTAAGAGATAATATAAAAACAGAAAAAATAAATATAATATATCCAAATTTTGCAGAATTTTCAGGAGAATGGAATCCAAAAACAAACGAAAAACATGGTTTAGGAATTCAAATATGGAATGATAAAAGTATATATTATGGTCAATGGAAGAATAATAAATTAAATGGAAAAGGTAAATTAATAGATCCATTAGGAGATATATATGAAGGTGATTTTGTAAATGATAAATTAGAAGGATATGGTACATATATAAATAAGAAGGGAATATCATATATAGGAAATTGGAGAAATAATTTACAAGAAGGAAAAGGAAAAGAAATTTGGGCTGATAAAACAGAATATGAAGGAGAATATAAAAATGGGAAAAAATGGGGTAAAGGAAAATTAATATTAAGTGATGGTTCTTATTATATTGGTGATTTTTTTAATAATAATATTCATGGTAATGGGAAATTTATTTGGAGTAATTTAAATGAATATAATGGTGAATGGAAAAATAATAAAATGGATGGTGAAGGAGAATTTAAATGGAATGATGGGAAAATTTATAAAGGTCATTATTTTCATGATCAAAAAAATGGTTATGGAGAATTATTTTGGCCTAATGGAAAGATTTATAAAGGTTATTGGAAGAATGGAAAACAAAATGGAGAAGGAGAATTATTTGATGTTAAAGAAAATAAATGGAAAAAAGGTTTTTGGGCTAATGGAAGAAAAGTTAGATGGGAAATTGAAAAATAATTTTCATTTATTATTTTCCTTTTTTTGGTTGGTTTGTTATTTATCTTGTTTTTTTGCATTTGGAGAAAAAGAAAAAGAATAATAAAGGTTTTTATAATTTATGTTTTTTTGGTTTTGTTAAATTGTTTATTTATAGCTTATATTTTAATTATAGTTTTTTCTATTTTTTTAGAAAATAATATTACATTTATTTTGATTTTTTCAATTAAATATATTTTATGTTTTTACTTATTTAGATATTTTTATTTAAAGATAACTTATTTTAATTCCTTTTATTATATTTTTATTTTTTTTCTTTAGGAGGAAATTTTTTTAATATACATCTAATAAAAGCTTCAACTCCATTTGAATATTTTTGAGCAATATTTAAATCAAGATTAAAAGATTGAATTAAAGATTGTAAATTTTCAGAATTTAAAGCATGATTCAAAGTTTGTAAAGATTGTTTAAATTGAGGAGATGAAATATTGTTTTTAAATTCGGTGATATTTTGTTGATTTTCAGGAAGTAATTTAATTAATTCTTGTTTTTCACTTTCATTTAAATTTGAAAATAATTTCTCAATATTCTCTCTAGTTAATAATTGATCTAATTTAGGATATTTAGGAATGCTTTTTTGAAAAGAAGCAGTGAAATTTTTTATAAAATCAAAATCACTTTGATTTTTATTATTATTATTATTATTTAAATTTAAATTATTATCTATAATTTCTTTTTTATCTTCATTTTTATTAACTTCATCAATTGACATAGGAACATCATCATTATAATCTTTATTATGATCAACTTCATCAATATTAAGATTTCCAGAATTAATAATATTAGAAATTATAGTATTAATATTATTATCCAGTGAAAGGGGAAATTGCATATAATATAAATATTTTTTTTCTGGATTTGAATTATTTTGCATCATATACACTCTTCCTTTTGATGTTCCTATTTTTTTCCAAGACCAATCTCCTGGATTTATTATTACTGGCTCAGTAAATATATTTTTTGTTATATTTTTCCATTGCATTGTTAATTTTCCTTCATTAATGAAAAATTTTAATTGACCTTTATCAAGGTTTGCTTTTGCTTTTCCTTCTATTATATCCATTTTTCCTGCATCAATTGAAAATTCATTTCTTTTTATTTTCTTTTCCATTTTATTATTTAATAAATTGATTTAAATAAATTTAATATTGATATTATTTAATTTATATTTTTTTAAATTCTTATTTTTATCTTAATTAGAAAATGGGTAAAAGAAACCTAAAAAAATATAAACATAAAATAAATATAAATGATAAAGATAATAATGATATTGATGATTTTTCAGATGTTGAATCATTAAAAGATTTACAAACAATTTTAAATACTCTTCAAAGTGGAGATGCTGAAACAAGAGAACATATAACAAATTTTTTATCAATTCATCAATTTAATATTGAAGATAAAAATTTAATTGAAATTATTTCTTCGATTCCTTTTATTAAAACTTTAACTAATATGTTAAATGATCATTTTTATCAAATTAGATATAATGCAATTTCAGCTTTAAATAATATTATTATTTCTTTTAATATGATTGATTTAGAAAATATTTTATTAACTAATACTGACTTTTTTGATTTGTCGATTAAAATAATTAAAGATTTTGGAAATGTTGAAAAAAATAATCCAGAACATATTAAAAGAATTAGATGTTTAAAAAATTTATTTGATTTATATATGTTAATTATTGATTTATATAGTGAAGATATTGAAAATAAAATTAAATTTAATCCTATTGTTGATGAAGTATTAAAAATTATTATTGATAAAAAAGATTTAGTTAATGAGGAATTATTATCTTATTGTTTAAATTTTTTAGGGAATGTTTTTTCAGTGGAAATAATTCAATTAACAAATGAATCAAGTTATCTTAAAAAATTCTTAGATGAAGGAAATAATTATATAAATCAAACAAATATAAATGAAAATATTAAAAGCTTATATAATTATTGTTTGTTTTATTTATGTTGTACAAATAATGAATTTTTAAAGAAAAATAATATAAATCTTTTACCTAAACTAATTGAGTATATTTATTTGAAAGTTTCTTCAGAAAATTCATTGTCTTTATTATATTCATTAGGAGATGAAATAAATAAAATTGCTCATGATAAAATGAAAATAGATGAAAATAATAATTTAAATTTAGATATAAAAGAAAAAGCAAAAATATTAAATAATGAAATTATTTCTTTGTTAAATAATATAAAATGTTTTCAAGATATTATTGATAGTATAGAAATTCCAACTAATAATAATGAACAAATAAACATGGAAGATTATGAAGAAATTGAAGAAGATGTAGAAGACATAAATGAAAATGATAATGATAACTATGAAGAATGTATTCATAAATCAATTTCAGAAACAATTTCTATTAATAATTATGAACCAGTTAAAAAAATGATTAATCAACAATTATTAAATCATTTATCAACTTTATGTAATATTCATTCAAAAATTAATGAATTTTATATTAATGAAGTTGATAAATTATTAATTGTTAGGACAAATTTAGAAGAAATTGAATATGATGCCTTATCTTTAATTAATAATATTATTATAAAATTCCCAAATATTCCTAATAAAGAATTTATTGAGTCTTTATATAATTTTATAACATTAAATTTTAGTAAAATTGTAATCAATGAAAATAACAATGAAAAACTATCTCTTTTAATGCTTGTTTTTAGAACAATTTTGGATAAATTTTCTGGTTATTTTAAAAATTTTGAAGACAACGATTATAATAATTTATTTTCAATTATTATTAAAACAAATGATACTTTTATTAAATGTAATACAATTGATATTATTTCTTTTTGTGCTTGTGTAGACAATAAATTTCAAATTGGTGAAAAATTAAAAGAATTATTCTTTAATCAAAATAATATTGAAGTTTTATCACATGTTATAAATGCTTTTATGGATATTTTCAAAGGAGATGATTTAGAAAGTAATAAATATTTAAAAAATATTCAAATTATTGATATAATGAAAAAAGGAGTAAATGAATTTAAAAATCGTATGAAATCATCAAAAAAAAATAATGAAATTGATAAAGAAGGATATGATTATGTTAAAGATACTTTTATAAATTTGAAAAGATTTATTAAATATAAAGAAAATAGTTTTAAGGAATTTAATATATAATTTAAAATTAAATAATATTTGTTTCAATTTTTTTAATAAATATAAAATTATTTATAAAAATTAATTGATTAAAAAATTATAGGGGGAAGGAGTTCATAGTAGAATTGAAAAATGAAAATTTATTTTTATAAAAATATTATGGGGTAAAAAAAAATTAATTTATTAAATTATTTTTAATTTAATTTTTAAAATAAAAAATTAAAATTTATATACCGTAATTTACACAATAACCTAAATAAGAATAAACCGAATTTGGGGATTGGGGATTGGGGATGGGGATTGGGGATTG
>JAEEGK010012496.1_pt1 | contig 19278 bp, 10 predicted proteins | sample 8958771 | NCBI WGS metagenome assembly JAEEGK01 (sample SAMN16246547, study PRJNA631951) | gut metagenome | biome: gut microbiome; feature: rumen; material: SC-attached | host: Bos | place: Iran: Karaj | collected 2018-10
AATCCCCAATCCCCAATCCCCAATTAAGAAAATATTGATATGAAATATAAACTTTATTATTTTATATTAAAATATAATAATTCAATAATATTTTTCTTTATAAATATTTAAGAGATATAAACTTAAATAATATAATTTTTATTTTTAACCAAATAAATTCTTAAAAAATTTATTCAAAACAAGCATCAACTTCTTTTTGTTTTTTACCTTCTTTTATTTGTAAAATAGGTAAATGTCTATTTCTATTTTCATCATTTTGATATTTCCTCGCAAAAACAATTCCAAATTTTTTTTCAAGAGAAGTAGTTTTATTTCCAATCCAAATAATAATACAATCTCCTCTATCAATAAGAAAAGAATCTTCACTTTTCAAACTTTCTTTTTTAAATTCAACTTCAACCATATCTAACTTTCCATCTTTTTCAAATAATCTCATCATCTTATTATGACATCCTTTATCCATATCAATTTGACTTTCTTTAGTTCTTAATCTTCTTCTAGGATTTTTGCTTTTTAAAACATTAGGTTTAGCATGTTCTTGAAAAATTTTTTCTATTTCATCTTGTTTTTCTCCTTCTTCTATTTCTTCAATAACTGGTTTTCCATTTCTTTCATTTTTAATTTTATTACATAATGTAGTTCCATGAAATTTTTCAAATCCATTTGCTTTACTTCCTCTCCAATTAATTAGCTTTAAACCTAAATCAAAAATAAATACATCTTCATCATTCATAGAATCAACAACAAAAGGAACTTCATTAGCTTGAATACATTTTCCAACTCCTCTTACATGAAGTAATTTATGATTATATTTTTCAGGTCCTACTTTTTTAAATCCAGATTCAATTCCTCCTGAAAGAATATTAATGTTATTAAAATATGAAGTAAATAAAGAAGATTCAAATCCTTGTTCTTCGTAAATTAATGTCATTTCAGAATTAAAGTAATCATTTAATTCAACAATTTTATAAGCACCTGTTCCACTTTCATCACAAGTAGAATCTTGACCAACCCACATGTGAGCATTGTAATCAAGAGAATCATTTTCTTCGTCTTTAGTTATTGAGAGCACTATGAAAGTGTCACCTTGGTAAAAAGTACCATATTCATCTTTAGGCCATGGTACAACGTTGAATTTCTCTATTCGCCAAATGTATAATCCAGGCTCTTTCTTTATTGTCTTCCATTGAGGTTCTCCTTCTGCTCTTTGCAAACGAAGTGCTTTTTCGTATATTGAACCTAACATTGCTAAGTTTGAATCTTCAAATAATATTTCTCCTGAATCCATTTTATTTTTAATGTTTTTTTTATTTTTTGTTTTAATTATTTTTTTTAAGACAAATGGAAAAACAAATGCATCATATAACTTTAACAAAGGATTTTCCTTTTAAAAGTAAAAATGATGTTGTGGAAATTTTTATTAGATTAAGAGGATATTCAGAATTACCAGGAATATATAATAGTTATAATCAAAAAATGAAAGAAAAAAATATTATGAGAGCTTGGGTCACAAATAGAAATTTAGGTTATTTAAAAGGTTTTCGGTCTCCAGAACAAAGACCAAGATCAGTTAATTTTATTAATAAAGGTTTAACATCTCCACAAAAAAATAAAAAAAAGGAGAAAAAAATAGATGAAGAAGAATTAAAAAAAATAAAAAGAAAAAAAAATATAATTCCTGAATTTTTATATTATACATTTACATCTACATTAAAATCAAATAAATTAATAATATCAAAAACACCATTAAGAGGTGAATATATAATAAATAAGATAAAAACATCAAAAGATTTAAATAAAATAAGAAAAATAAAATTAAAAGAATCAAAGATAAATGAATATGATTCAGTATTTAATGAAACAGATGAAATATCAGATTTATATAAACAAATAATAGAATCAAAAGTAAAAAGAATGTTTAATGGATTTAATTCATGTATGTTTATAATGGGACCTAAAAAAAGTGGTAAATCATATTTACTCTTAGGAGAAAATAAAAACAAAGGTTTATTAACTCATTCAATAAATACTATTTTAAATTATATAAAATTATCTCAAAATGATATGATTTGTTTTTATGGAATTGCTGCTTCTTATTTAATAACAATTTCAGTAGATCAATTTTATTTAAATTACAGAGATTCTTTATTTAATGAAACTATAATTTTTGGAATTATGAATTTTAAAACAATTTTAGAAAGAATAAATGAAGAAAGACATAAATTAAATGATAAATATCGTATTCAAGATTTAATGAGGAAATCACATTTATTAGTTACTTTCACTTTATATCAAAATAATACAGGTGATTTAAATTTAATAGAAACAAATAATAATTTACAAAAATTAAAAGAATTAAATGAAATTCAAGAAATATCCAAATTTTCTTTTATAGAAATGAACGATGCAACTTATGGTTTTTTTTCTCCTGAAAATCCAATACCTAAAATTTACAGAGAGACAAATTTTATTTATGAAGAAATAGCAAATTTATCTATTCAATTAAGTAGGAAAATTCAACCTTATGATCCACAAACTTTTTTTATGCAATATTTATATGATACTGTTATTTCTTGTGGTACTAATATTATTATTTTATTATGTGCTAATCCTTGTGATCCTCATATTGAAATTTCAAGTAAAATTCTAATTTGGGGTTTTAATTTAAGAAAAAATTTATATTATGCAATTGATAATAATAATCTTTTACAATTTAATAATAATAATTTTTGCTGTAAATACATTGATAATTTTTTATTTGTTGAAGATAATCAATTTGAAATTAATTCTAGGAAAAATAAAAAGAAAAAAAAAGTCTTTGGGAAATTAAATAAATCAAAAGATAATAAAATGAAATATGATGATAAAGAAAATGAATTTTATTATTCAAAGTCTGCGACAAATTATCAAACTTTAAAAGATTTTGAAAATACTAATAAAGAAATTGAAAAAATTAAAAAAGAACAACAAAATGATAGAGACAAATTAAATATTATAGTTAAAAATTTAGAAGAACAGGTTTATAATTTAACAAAAAACAAATTTAAAACAAAAGAATAATTTATATTTTCTATAAATACATTTTTTTTAAGAAAAATATATATTCAATTATATAATTAAATTTTCAAATTTAAGATTAATAATAAAATATTTTATTTTTGTTTTCATTGTTTAAATAAATTAACAATATAAATAATTTCTTATTTAATAAATTAAACATAAATGGAATCTCAAAGAAATAAAGAAGTAAAAGAAACTGTAGGAACAAAAATATCAGATTTCAAACTTTTAAAAGAATTAGGAAAAGGTTCTTATGGAACAGTATATACAGTAAAATCATATATAGATGATAATATATATGTAATGAAAAAAATGGAATTAAATCATTTAAAAGAAAAACAACAAAAAGAATGTTATCGAGAAGTATCAATTCTTAGAAAAGTATCACATCCAAATATAATAAAATATTATTCTTCATTTTTAGAAAAAGAAAATTTATACATAATAATGGAATATGCAGAAATGGGAGATTTATATTCATTAATAAAACATTATAAACGTCATTTAAAATTTTTTGACGAATTTGACATATGGAGAATAGCATCAGAAATATTAAACGGATTAAATTATTTACATTCTCACAATATAATACATAGAGATATAAAATGTTTAAATTTATTTTTAACAAAAGATAAACATGTTAAAATAGGTGATTTAGGAGTTTCAACAATAGTATCAAATATTAATGCATTACATTGCACAAGAGTAGGAACACCATTGTATTTAAGTCCTGAATTAGTTAAGCAAATACCATATGATTATAAAGTAGATATTTGGTCTTTTGGTTGTTCTCTTTATCATTTATGTATGTTAGAACCTCCTTTTTCTGGAGATAATTTAATTGCTCTTGGGAATATGATTGTTAAAGGAAAACCTAAATTATTACCTTCTCAATATAGTAATAATTTAATTTCATTTATTGATAAAATGCTTTGTAAAAAACCAGAGAAAAGACCATCTGCTAAAGAAGCTTTAGTTATGATTCCTAGTGATATTATGGAAAAAATTAGAGAAGCTAATAGAAATAATGTTGAAATTAAAAATAGACCTTTTTCTAGTATTGGAAATAAGGTTGTTTGTATTAATAAAGATGAAATTGGAAAAATAAAAGAGAAGATTCAAGAAGAAAGGAAAGAAGAGAAAAAAGAAGAAAGAAAAGAGGAATATAATGAAAAAAAAAATGAAAAAAAAGAAAAAGAAAATATTGGGAATGAGAATAATAATTTAGATGGATTGAATAATGTAAAAAATGAATTTAATAATAATTATAATAATGAAGTTTATGAAAAGAATAAAAGTGAAAAGAGGAAAAAAGTAAATAGTGAAATTATTAATATTAAAAGTAAAGATAATAAAAATTCTGTTATACAAATTTTTGCAGATAATTTATCAAATAAACCATTAACAACTGAAACAAGTGCATTTAAAAATAAAATAAAAGAAATAAGTCTTAGTAGAGTTCAAAGTAAAAAAGATTCAAATTTATTTAAATCAAATAGTCATTTTTCAAAATTTAACTTTAATACAAATAATTCAAATCAAAATAAATTAACTCTTCCATTTGCAAATAAAATAAATAATAAACAAGAAAAATCAATAAGAGTTTTTGCCCAAGATTTTAAACAAGAAATACAAGAACTTCAGAAAGAAAAAAATAAAAAAACAATAAATGAATCAAAAGAAAATAATAAAATAATAGAAGATATAAATTTAAAAAAAATAACAAATACATCTTCAGAAAAAAAAGAAAAAGAAAATGAAAAAAGAATATTAACAGAAAATATTAATAACATGAATAATAATAATAATAATAACTTAATTGAAAATAAAATATTAGAAAATATAACAAATATAAAAAATGAAAAAAAAGAAAAACCAATACTAAATTCTCCAGAAAATAAAAAAGAATCATTTGATTTAAAATTTCCAAATTTAGAAAAGAATATTCCAATGAATCAATATCCAATAAATTTAAATGGATTTAAAAGAATATTATCATCAAAGCATTCAAAAACTCGTTCAAAGTCTAATAGACCATATACAGCATCAACAAATAGAATGTTATTAAAACCTAAAAATCAATCTTTTAGACCAATAAGTGGATTTCCTAGTTATAATAATAATCAAATTAATAATAATGTTATTAATATTAATATTAATTTTTTTAACATTGATATGAATCAAAAATTTTTAGATCCTTATGTAAATAATTTAATAAATAATAATAATGATAATGATTATGATATTTCTATTATTGGACATAATAATAAAAAAAGACCTATGAGTCATAGTAAATTTAATTTAAAAGAAATTACTGGAAATACTAATGAATTTTTCTTCAGTAAAATTATTAAAACACTTGAAGAAGCTAAAGGAACTAAGAGATTAACTGTAAATGACATTGGGGGAAAATAATTTATATATTTTCAATTATTGTATTAAATGTTAAATAATTTGTGGAAATATTAACTTTGAGATTTTTTTATTATAAATTATATATTTGATTAATTAAAAAGATAAAAAAATTAAATTATATTTAATAAAAAAATAAATAAATAAATAAAATATATATAAAAATCAAAAATAAAAATGGGACTTCTAAGGTAAGAAAAAACTATTTAAAAAATATAGATCTGAAATAATGTTACATAAAAAAATAAGAATACCAAAAGATTCAGAAGTAGAAGTAATGGAAGAATTAGGAAAAATGGATGAAAGTATTCAATTTGTAGATTTAAATTCAAACGATTATGAACAAAGAAAAATATATTTAAACATGTTAACAAGATGTGAAGAAGCAGGAAAAAAAATTCAACATTTTGAAAATATATGTTCTCTTTATAATGAAGAAATAATAAGATATAATAATTATCAAACTTTTAAAATTGATTTAGAAAATGATATGGAATCAATTGATAAAAGATATAGTTCTACTTATTTTGATTTAATTGAAAATGAAATTGGAGAAGATGAAAAAAAATTAATTGAATTACTTGAAAGTTATAAAAATATTACAGAACAATTAGATTCTTTAATAGAAAAAAAATCAGTTTTTGATAAAAGCTCTCAATTAATGTCATCTCAAAATTATCAAATAACATTATCAAGAGATTCTTTTCCAACAATAAAAAATGAAAAACATGAAACAATTGAAAATTTTTTAAAAAATAAAAACACAATTCCTTTAATTCCAGAGACAGAAATAACAGATATAAATTTTATTTCTGGAGTAATTAAATCAGAAGATTCAATGAGAATGAAAAGAATGATTTTTAGAGCAAGTCGTGGAAGAGCAATTCCAACTTTTTTTGATTTAACTATTGAAAATAAAGCTTTAAAAACAAAACAAGAAAAAAAAATATTTGTCATTTTATATCAAGGAGGAGCTGATGATTTTTTAGTACAAAAAATATTAAAAATTTGTGATATGTTTAATTCTTCTAGATTTAGTATTCCTAAAAAAGAAGAAATTAATTCTGCTATTAATGCTATTCAACATGAAATTTATGAAAAGAAAACTTTTTTAAAAACTGCAGAAACTTCAATTAAAGATTTTATAAAAGATAAAATTGGAGTGGATGGAGTTCCTGGAAAATACGACAAATATCGTTTATTTTTTCTCCAAGAAAAATTAGTATATACTAATTTAAGTAAATGTAAAAATATAGGAAATTTTATTGATGGTGAAGTTTGGATTCCAGAAGAAAAATTTAAAGATATTCAAAATTCCTTATTGAAAATAACTGAAAAAGATCCTTCGAAATTAACTGCAATTTTAACTGATTTTGATGCTAATGATAAATCAATTCCACCGACTTATTTAAAATTAAATGATTTTACTTATCCTTTCCAAATGATTATTTCTGAATATGGTATTCCAAGATATAGAGAAATTAATCCTGGTTTATTTTCTATTATTTCTTTTCCTTTCATGTTCGGTGTTATGTTCGGTGATATTGGTCATGGATTTTTATTAACTTTATTAGGAGCTTATTTAGTTTTAAAAAGTGATGAAATTATAAGAACAAATCCTTCTTTAAAAATGATTGTTAAAGTTAGATATTTATTTTTATTTCTTGGTTTTTTCGCTTTTTATAATGGATGGATTTATGATGATTTCTTCTCTTTACCTTTAGGTATTTTCGGCTCTTGTTATGATAATGTTAAAAATGAAGAAAATGGAAAACTTGAAGCTGTTAGGAAAAAAAATTGTGTTTATCCTTTTGGAATGGATCCCAAATGGTATGTTGCTTCAAATGAATTATCTTTTTTAAATTCATTTAAAATGAAAATGAGTGTTATTATTGGTGTTTCACAAATGATTTTAGGAATTTTTTTAAAAGGATTAAATGGAATTTATTTTGGAGATACATTAGATTTTGTATGTGAATTTATACCAAGAATAATATTTATGTGTTTATTATTTGGATATATGAATTTATTAATATATATTAAATGGGCAACTGACTGGTCTTCTGATACAAGTAAAGCACCTTCAATAATAAGTCAATTATTAATGATATTTTTAAATAATGGTTCTACTGGAGAAGAAGGACATAAATTACCTTTATGGAGAAAAGATGATTATACTATTCAAGAGAAATTTCAATTTCATGCATTAGTAATATGTGTTATATGTGTTCCAATAATGTTAATACCAAAACCAATAATAGAATATATGAAGCATTCCGAAGAAGAAGATCATAAAAAATCTTTTACTGATTTAATGGTAGAACAAATAATAGGAACAATAGAATATGTCTTAGGAACAGTTTCACATACTGCTTCTTATCTTCGTTTATGGGCTCTTTCATTAGCACATGCTCAATTGAGTAAAGTTTTCTTTGATATTACTTTATTAGGTTTTATACAAAGTGGTAATATTATTGGAATGATGCTTGGATTCTTTCTACTTGCTAATATTACTTTAGGAGTTCTTATGGGAATGGATTTAATGGAATGCTTTTTACATACATTAAGACTTCATTGGGTTGAGTTTATGGATAAATTTTATCATGCTGATGGTTATGCTTTTCAACCTTTTTCTTTTAAGTATATTGATCCTGAGTTTATTTAAGGATTTATTTTGTGATTTTTTTTTGAATTTATTTAGATGAATTATTTTTTAATATTTAAATTCGGATATAAATTTTTGATTTATATTTTAAGTTTTTTTTTGGAATTTCAATGATGAATAAAATTAAGACTTACATTTACAAAAAATAATAATAATAATAATCAAAAAAACATTAAAAAAATAAAATAAAATATCAAAAATTTATCTATAATTTTCAAATTTAAATTCACATTTTTTCATTTCTCCACTTTTAGTTTGTGCAGTGGCGACAATTTGTGTAGCACCAAAAAGTAGAGTAACAGTGACAGTTTTTTCTTCAACACTTTGATGTTTTTTTCCAATTTCAACACTTAACTCCCCTAACATACAAACACCATCTTCACTTACGAATTCAACATCTTTTTTATCAGTACAATAAATGATAATTTTCATAACAGTTTGAGTAGCTCTTACAGGACAATAAATTTTTCTAATACTTTCATCAATACCAACAGATTCATCTTTCCTAACAAAAACATCGAATAAATCTTCACAGAATTCTTCTCCTTCAATAGTTACTTTTTTACTTTCAGGATGTTTACTAGGATCAAAAGGACTTAAAGTATTTATTCCATAAGTTTTCTTTGCAATTCTACTCTTAATTGAACGAGGACTTAATCCAAACATGCATGCTCCTCTTATTACTGAAACTCCAGGTCTTTTAGGAATTAAAACACTTATTTTATTATTTCCAAATGTGTTCTTTATTTCACTTTTTAAAAAAGGACTTTCTGAAAATCCTCCTACCATAAAAATAAACTTTGGTAAGTAACCTGCTTTTAATTGTGTTTGGGATAATAATTCTGTAACTTTATTTTTTATTTTTGAAAATAAAGGCTCGAAGAAACTTATCATTAATTTAGGAGGAATATCAATACATGATGATCCTCTTTGTTTTAATTGAGTTTCTTTATCATGGTTTTTATTATAATTTTCTATTAATTCTTTTAATTTTTCCTGGCTTAAATTTTCACTAAGATAACTTAATTGTAATCTTGATCTTTCATCTTCTCCTGGATTAAATTTCTTTTTAAGTAATTCGAAATGTTTTAATATTTCTAATCTTCCTGTGGCATTTTTCTTATAAATCCCGAATAATTCCTCTCCGAAGAATTCTTTTAAGAATCCTTCGAAATATTCATCAACATATTTACTTCCCCATTCACATCCTCCACTAGAAGAAATCACTTCTTCGCAAAGGAAGCTTTCATGAGGATGGCATTTAATTTTATGAACAGTGATATCAACAGTTCCACCTCCACAATCAAGAACAGTGACAATAGAATCCATAGTGATTTGATTTTTAAGACTTTCATCAGCATCTTCTCTACATTGAATAGAAGCACCTTCAGGTTCTAAACACAATAACAATTTTTGACTATTAACATCTTCAACAATTCCTGCTTTAACAGCAGCTTTCTGCATAAATAATTTATGTTCCTCATTCCATAAAGCAGGAACAGTTAATATCCATCTTATACGATCTTTCTTCATTGTCTTTCCTATCATTTCACTTAATTTCTTTAAAGCACTTTCAGCGATGAAACGTAAACTTTCACTTATTACTTTCATTAAAGGCATTGTTCTTCCATCTATTGAATTAACCTCACTTTGCATATGGAAAAGAGCCATTTTGTAACTTTCAAATAATAAAGCTGTTTTTCCATCATCTATTATTTCCGCATATTTTAATTTTGCTCTTGTTCCAAAATCAATAAAATTTTGGTTGTTATCAAATAATATAGATGTCACTGTTTTTTGATCGTCTTTGTCATCACATGGATTAAATACTTCTATTCTTGGCTTTTGGTTTAATTGAGTTTTCTGTGTTATTCCATATCCTGATGCTCCTGTTCCAAAGTCTATTGCAATCACATGGGTGAATGTTTCATCTTCTTTTAAAAAACCTGCCATTTGATTTTTTTATTATTAATTTTTTAATTTTTAAATCTGAATTTTTTTCAGTTTTTAAGGGAATTATTTTTTTTTGTTTAAAAATTGAAGAAAAAAGAAATTTTAATAATAATCAAATATAAATATTGTGAAAAGATAAAATTTTATTTTTGATTATTAGAATAGTGAAAATTAATTTTTTGTGAAGAATATAAAAATTTTAAGAATGTGAAATAAAAATAATATGATAAACAAAAAAAATATAAAAATAATGAAGAATTGAAAAATTATATTTAAAAATTGTTTTTTAAACTTTTCACAAAAATGAAACTTTAACCAGGCTCAAAATTCCAATAATAATTTTAGAATGAATATTATATCATAAAACTTTTGAAGATTTAAAATCAAAATCTCTTTAATTAGAAAAGATAGATATTATTCAATTATTATTTGAAAAAAAAACAATGAAAATTTTAGATTTTTTATGTGATGATGAAAGAAAATGAAGAAGAAATAATATATTTAAAAAAAACTTTCAAAGTAAAAGAAATAAATCAAGTAAATGGAAATATTATTCTTATTTCAGAAAGAAGTTAACAACAATATGGTTCTGTTTTAGAAAAAAAAAATTTCTAATTTAGAATGTTATATTAAAAAAGTTAAAACAATGGGAAAGCATTTTTTATTAATAATATTTATTATTGTGTTATTAATAAATATATTTGTTTGAAAATTGTAATACAGTTTAATTCATTTTTTATTATTTTAATATATTGTTTCAATGTCAAAATCTAATAATAATTTCATGTAAATAAACTTCATAATAAAAATTAATGAAATATTTTGTTTTACATTTAAATTATTATATTATTCAAAAAAAAAAAAGAATATTAATAGAATAAAATTTGAATAAAAGAAGAATAAATCAAAAAAAATAAATTAAAATTTTTTCACCTGAAAAACTAATTTGATAAAATCAGCTTCACCATTACATTCATTAAACTTAGAAACATTTTCATCATCAGTTTTATTAACCTCAACTTTTTTTCCATTTACTAAAACAGTATTATCAGTATTAATTTTTTGATTCCAAAAATCTTTAATTTCAACACCGAATTTTTCATTTTCATCTTTTGCTTCATTATATTTAATTCCATAAATATTATAATAACATTTATAAAAACCAACAGTTTTAGCTAAATAATTCCCATTACACAAAGGACATTGCATATATCCATTTCTTTTAACTAAATTTAATTCATTTTCCTTAATCCTTTGAATAACTTCTTGTGAATAAGCTTTACAACTTGTATTATTACAGATTCCATATAAATTTATTCCTGGACAAATATATCTATAACCGCAACCATTACTTACTTTATATACTTTTCTTTTTATTATAGCATCTTTTGTCTTTTTTCTCACATCATTAAATGTGATTAAACATTCTAATGCACTTTCTCGTCTTACTGTTATTTTTTGATTTTCTTCAAAATCATATTTCTTTTCTAACTCTATTCTACTTCCTTTTGTCAAAAAATATGAATCGTCGTCTAATGGAAGGTTTAATTCTAATATTTTGTCAACTAAATCATTAAATGTTCCTGATGATGGAAATGATATATTGTGATTTTCATCTGTTTCTTCAAAGTAAAATTTTAGGTTCACCATTTTTTTATAAAAAATAAAATAGTGATCTTAAAAAGAAATCCTTTAATTTTTTAAAAAATTAATTATTTTTAACAGAAAGTGGTAAAGTTAAATAAGCATGATTAAAATGAGAATGTTTTTTTGTTTATTACTTATTTTAGGAAAAATACACAAAATTAAAATCAAGAACCATCATCCTTAAAAAAAGTAATAAAGAATTACAAAATTTTAAAATAATTATTTTTTAATTCCTATGTATAAAAAAAAAATGAATAAAAACTGAAAATTAAAATCAAAAAAACTATAATTTAAAATATTTAAAAAAACCTTTAAAAAATGTCAATATTAAATAAAAAAAGAGAAAAAGAATCTTATACAATAACATTAGGTTATTTACCAAAAGGAGGATATTATTATATAAGTGACACATTAACAGAAGGAAATAAAATAAAGATTCCAATAGAAACTTCAATAATTCCTGAAGAACCTCCATTAATATTAACAGAAATAAAAAAAAATTTAAACACTCCAATTTTTTTACCTTCATGTTCAAGTTGGTTTAATTTTGATAATATAAATGAAATTGAAATAAATGCTCTTCCTGAATTTTTCTGTGGAAAATATCCGTCAAAAACAAAAGAAATATATAAATATTATAGAAATTTTATTATTAATTTATATAGAGAAAACCCTAATAAAAATTTAACTGCAACTACATGTATGAAACATTTAGCTGGCGACGGAGGATCAATTTTAAGAATTCATGCTTTTTTAGAACATTGGGGTTTAATTAATGTTAAAGTTGATCCTATTGAAAAACCTAATAATTGCTATTTACCTAAAGCTTTTAATTTTAAATCTCCTGTTTATATTGATACTTCTTTTTTAATTAGTAAAAATAATCTTATTAATAATAATAATAATGATAATGATAATAGTAATAATAAAAATAATGAAAATAATAATTTAAGTACTAATAATAATAATAATAATAATTTAAATGAAGAAAAAAATAATATTGAAGGGGAAAATAAAAAAAGAATTTTATATCCTTTAAATGAACATAAAGATAATATTTATAGGAAATATTTTTCAGAAAATCCATATGTAGTAAATAAACAAATTAATTTCTTAACAAAAAATTATAGACCTAAATGTGATATGTGTTTAAATTTATGTGAACTTGATTGGTATATTACAAAAGAAAATCCATTTAAAGATTTATTAAATAATAATTTATTAAATGATGACCATAAAAAAAATAAAATGTTAATAATATGTGAAAATTGTTATGAAAAAGGAGAATTTATTTATGGATTAAAAAAAGAAGATTTTGAAATATCAAATGTATATAATTTATTTTCTGAAGATCCTATTAATGAAAAATTAAAAGATAAATTAGAAAATGAAAAATGGTCAAATGAAGAAAATAAATTATTATTAGAAGCTATTGAAAAATATGGAGAAGGAAATTGGGATGAAATTTCCAAAGTTTTTAATGGAAAAAAAACTAAATTAGATTGTATTATTCATTTATTACAATTTCCTTTAAAGGACAATTTATCTTTTACAGAAAATAAAAAAGAAGAAGACAAAGAAAAAAAAATGGAAGTTGAAAAAAATGAAAATGAAAACTTAAATAATAAAAATAATATAAATAAAGTAATTTTCTTTGCAAAAATGTTTGATAAATATATAGGAAATAATCAAAAAGAAAAAGAATTAGAAAAAACAAAAAATTTAAAAGAAACAATATATAAAACATATGTAAAAAGTATAATAAAAAGTAATGAATTAAAAAATAAAGAAAAAGAAGAAATGAAAAAAATAATGGATTACTTAATATATTTACAAATGAAAAAAGTAGAAATAAAATTAAATTTTTTTAATGATTTTGAACAATTGATTGAATTTCATAAAAATAAATTTAAATCTTGTGAAAGTCAATTATTTCAAGATAGATTTAAATTAACTGAACAAAAAGCAGAAATTATTTCTGGTATTAACCAAGTTAAAGATGCTTCTAAAGGAAATCATGATATTAAAAATATTAAAAAAGATAAATTTAATATTGAACAAGAATTAAAATTATTAGAATTATAAAAAAATCAATTATCTTAATTACTTAAATAATCTTTTTTAAATATATTTATATTTTATTTCATAAATAAAAAAAAAGATTTAAATTTATAAAGAAAAAAAATGTTTAAAATAAAAAGTTTTTCCGAATCCACAGGTTTTAAAAATCCAGAATCAAAAAATTTATCTAATAATTTAACTAGAAATATATTAAGAGGAAATTTAACAATATATAACAATAATAATTCAAGAAATTTTGAATTAACAGAAAATAGATTAAAAACAAATCCACCAACATATTATATAAGAAAAGTTACAACACCATATAATTATGATATTAATAAAGTTTCTTTAGCTTATTCAAATAAACAAAGTAATGAAGAAATTTTTACTGAGAAAGTTAAATATATTTTAAAAAAAGAAAGTAAAGGAAGTATAACTTTAAATGATATTATGAGTCAAACAACAAAAAGTAAAGATTCATTTTTACCTAATGCTTACATTTATTATGATTACATTAATAAAAATCCTAAATTATTAAAAGGAAATGATTTAAGTTTAAATAAAAGAAATTGTAAGAGTTTGAGGAATAAATGGGAAAAAACTGATGTTTTAAATTCTGAGTTGCTCAAAGAAATTTATAGTAAAACAAATAATAATTATTTTAATAAGAATTATAATATAGAAGGGAATTTTCATGATAATGGTAAAGAAGAAAATGTAAATGATAATATTAATGATAATAAAAAAGAAGAAAATGATAATAATGAAAATAAAGAAGAAGAAGAAAAAAAAGAAGAAAACGATTTAAATGAAAAGACAAATATAGTAGAAAACACTAAAACAGAAAACAATGATAAAATAGAAAATTCAAATAATAAAACAAATAATACTATTATTCATAAAAAAAATGAATCTCCAAAAAAAGAAAACACAAATAAAGACGAAAGAAGAAAAATAGAAGAAACTTTAATTGAAAAAGAAAATATGATTCCAAAAATATCAAAAAAAGATGAAATAAAATACAAATATATATTAAGTGATCCATTTAACTTAAGAAATGAAAATATATTTAAAAGCAAATCAGGAGAAAAATATTTATTTAACTCAAAAGAAGAAAATAAAACAAATAAAATATATATGAATTACTTAAGTAATTCAAGTTGGATTCCAAATGTTCCAAAAAGAATAAATTATTGTGGTCATACTTCAGTTCATTATAATATTATTTCACCAGAAAAAAAATCTATTTTTAAAACAAGAGAAGAAATTGATAATAATCAAATTAAAATTCATCATAAAGTCAAATCTGTTTCTAATATTATTGATTTAAATTGGGAAAGTTCCCCTCATATTACTCAACAATTTGTTAATTCTATTAATTCTAATTCTAATTATTTTTCAAGGAAAAAAAATGTAGGAGGATGCCATTTAGATTTATTTCATACTTATAGGGAAACTTGCCCACATCCTTTTAGTTAAGGATATTTATTTGTTTATTTATTTTTTTTGAGATAGTTAATATATGATAATAAAAAATAATATAAAAAAACACAATAAATAAAAAATACTTTTCAATTTAAAATTATTCAAAAAAATAAAATTAATTAAATTAAAAAAAAATGGAAGAAGAAGGAAAAAAAAAGAAAAAAATAAACATATTATACAGTAATATTCCATTTAATATAGAAAAAGAAGGAATATCATCAGATTTAATAATAGAAAAATATAAAAATATGTCATTAGAATTAATATGTTTAATATGTTTAAATATAGTATATGATCCAATAATGTGTGCAAAATGTGGAGGAATATTTTGTAAAAGTTGTATAAAACAATTAATGAAAACTTCAAATAATTGTCCAAATAAATGTATATTACAAACAAAATCAATAGATAGAATATTACATAATCTTTTAGATAAATTTGAATTAAATTGTTTTTATAAAAAAAATGGTTGTAATAAAATAATATTATATAGTGATTTTGTTAAACATTGTAAAAAATGTGAATATTCTTTATATAAATGTAATTCACCTAATTGTAATTTTATTTCAATAAAAAAAGATATTATTTCACATGTTGAAAAATGTCCTTATAGAATTGAAAAATGTCCTTTTTGTAAAGAAGTCGTTAAATATATAAATTTTGAATCTCATTGTAATAAATGTTTAAATAAAAAAATAAAATGTATATTATGCAATAAAGATTTATTATTAAAAGAATTAGATTCTCATTTAAAAATTTGTGATATGGCTTTAATTGAATGTGAGAAATGTCATTATAAATTTAATAGAAAATATTATTTTGAAAAACATTATTTACAAAATGATTGTAGTAAAGAATGCTTAATTAATCAAGTTGAATATTGGAAAAATAAATATTATCAATTACAAAATAATTTATCTTATGAAAATGTAGAAGAAAAAATAATAAATGAAGATAATAATAATAAAAATGTCTATTCATTGGAAAAAATAAAATCAAAAGATGATTTAAATGGAATAATATATTCATTATTAGATTTAAATAAATATGAAGAAAATTTAATAGCAATCGGAAACTGTCAAATAATAGAATTTTATATAATTCCAGAATTTAACAAAAAATTTCAATTAGAAGGTCATCAAAATTACATTTGGGATTTAATATATTTAGAAGAAATAAATAAAGAATTGATAGTAAGTGCTTCTCAAGATAAAACAATAAAATTATGGAATATATTAAATAAAAATTGTCTAAAAACTTATATTGGACATGAAAATTGGGTAACATCAATAACATTAGCATATAATTTTAATACAGATAATTATAATTTATTAAGTAATTCATATGATCATAAAATATATATTTGGGATTTAAATAATGAAAAATCAATAGATAATATAGAAAATGTTTTTGGTAAAATAGTTTCAGCATTAAATAATTTTAATAAAAGTTTTATTATATATGGAAATAATAATAATGAATTATGTATATATGATATAACAAATAAGAAAGAAAAATTTAAAATGAAAGGTCATACACAATTATTAAGTTGTTTTTGTGATTTAGGAGAAATAAATAAAAATTTAATTTCAACTGGAGGAGATGATAATAGTATTAAAATATGGAATTTATCAATTGAAAAATGTATTTGTACTTTTAAAGGACATACTTCTAGTGTAATTTGCTTAGTATATTTTAACTTTAAAAATAATCATTTATTAATTTCTGGAAGTGATGATAAAACTTTAAGAATTTGGAATTTAAATCCTAATTCTTATCAATGTTTAATGGTTTTTGAAAGTGAGAGTTGGGTTAAAAGTTGTATTTTCTTAAAAGGAGGATTAATTTTATTTCATGGACAAACTGGTTCTATTGAGTTGAATAAAATTAAAAAAAATTAATTTTTTTTCTTTATATTAGTTTTTTTATATTTTTTCCAAAAAATAACATTATTTATTTTGGATAATATATTTTAGAATTTGATAAAAAGTAAATTAAAAATGAAAATTTATTCGAAAAATAATGGAAATTTTAATAAAAAAAATATTAAAAAAATAAATAAAGGAATTCATAAAATTTCTTTTGATGAATCTTCAATAACAAATTATTATCATAAAGAAGAAAATAAATTAAAGACTTTTCAAAATATTTCAAAAGAGAAAAATAATACATTAAATAATTCATATAATATATATTCAAAAAATTCAACAAAGAGAAATTCCTTTAATGAAAAAGAGAAAACAAAATATAACATTAAAGCAGAAAATAAAAGTTTTTTTTTTCATTATATAAAAAAATCATTATATGAAGAAGAAAAAAAAGGAAATGAAATAATTAAAAAAGAAAGAGAAAAATTAGAATCTTTAAGAAGTTCATATATTAATAAAAGAAAAAATTTAGAAAAAAAAACTTTTTCAGGAATTAAAATAGTTACTTATTTTAATGATAATGAATTAGAAAATTGTAATATACCTTTTTTTCAAATTGGAAAAATGAAATTAAAAGATTGGTTAAAAAAGTATAATATGTTATTATCAGGATTAGTATTATTTAATTTACCGGATTCTTATAAATTACAAATAACAAATAATAATGATTTAAGTGATTTTAATTTAAAGTTGAATGATATTAAGTTTCAAAATCAAAATGAAAATACTGTCAATGAATCCCATGATAATATTAATAATAAATCTCATGATAATATTAATAATAAATCTCATGATAATATTAATAATAAATCCCATGATAATATTAATAAAAAATCTTATGATCATATTAATAATAAATTTAATGATAATTTTAATAATAAATCTAATGATAATATTCATGATATATCAAAAGATGATAATAATATTGAAAAAGGTATGATAAATGAAAAAAAACTTTTTCAAAAGAAAATTAAAAACCATAATTCATTAGAAAAAGGAAGAAATAATATAACATATAATCCAAATTTATTTAGTCCAGATAATAAAAATATAATTAAATCTTTCATGAATAAAACTTTTTGTTCAAAAGAAAAAGAGATTAAAAGAAGTGAAAAAATTGTTAAAACACCTCTTAAACTTTTTCATAAAGTCACTGATTTGATATTAAAAAAAGAAATAAATAAATTAAAAGAAGAAAAAAAGAATAGTTTAAACAAAAATAATTCAAACTTGATTAAAAAATTTTATTCTCAAAGAAAACCTTTGATTAATAAACAAAATATTTTAGAAGTTGATTTTGAAAATAATAAAAAAAATGATAAAGAAAAAATAAAAAATTTTCAAGAAAAAATATTAAAAATTTCTGATAATTTAGGAATTAAAAATCCATTAAAACCAATAAGAGAAATGAAAAAAGAAGGTTCTGATAGTAATTTAAAAAAAATTACAAATATAACAATGAAAAAATCAATTGTGAAAGATGAAAAAAAAATTGAAAAAAAAGAAGAAAAGAAAGATAATGTTAAAGAAGTTAAAAAAGATGATAAAATTATAATTAATCAAGAAGATAAAAAAGAGATTATAAAAAAAATAGAAAAAGAAAGAAATATAAATATTAAGGATAATGTTAAAGAAGCTAAAAAAGAAGATAAAACAGTAATTAATAAAGAATATAAAAAAGAAAATATAAAAGAAGATAAAAAAGAAGAGAAAAAAATAGAAAATAAATTAACTATTAAAAGCGATAAAAAAGAAGAAATTAAAGAAGAAAAAAAAGAAGAAATTAAAAAAGAAGAAATCAAAGAAGAAAAAAAAGAAGAATTAATAGAAGAAATTAAGGAAGAAAAAAAAGAAGAAATTAAAAAAAAAGTTTTCAAAGAAGAAAAAATAGAAGAAATTAAAAAAGAAGAAATTAAGGAAGAAAATAAAGAAAAAATGAATAAATTAGTTTTCAAAGAAGAAAAAATAGAAGAATTAAAAGAAGAAATTAAGGAAGAAAAAAAAGAAGAATTAAAAGAAGAAATTAAAGAAGAAAAAAAAGAAGAAAATAATGTTTCAAAAAGA
>JAEEGK010012498.1_pt1 | contig 19277 bp, 14 predicted proteins | sample 8958771 | NCBI WGS metagenome assembly JAEEGK01 (sample SAMN16246547, study PRJNA631951) | gut metagenome | biome: gut microbiome; feature: rumen; material: SC-attached | host: Bos | place: Iran: Karaj | collected 2018-10
GGACGAATCAAAAAGAGATAAAAAATAACGATAATAAGCAAGAAAGGAAGAAGGCTGCCTACAAGACCTGATGATGTTGAAGCACTACCTGCTGCACCTGCCTGCAAAAATGGGATAAATGACATATATGTTTCCATCCTGTTTTTAAAATCTGATTATAAAATCAGTCTAAAAATTATAACACGATTTAACATGCTAATCAATGGTAAAATTTGACCGGATAATAAATTAAAACTGCATTAAAGTCCTGGAAACGGAGACTTTACATCGTAAGTTATACCATTGAGAGTAAAGGAAAGGTGTGCGGCATGAAGATAAAGACGTGAAGCTGCTGCTCCGCCGTAAAGAGTATCGCCAAAAATCGGGAGGCCGCGGCCTGCGAGATGAACACGAATCTGGTGGGTACGGCCGGTATAAAGAGTACACTCAATAAGAAGGCACGGGCGGCCTTCGACTTTGAGGTGTCCCGAAACACGGAAGTCTGTTTTAGAGTACTGACCGCCGCGCGATTCAGGCAGTTCACCCCACTTCCCCTGCTGCGACTTTCCGGAAGTTCGTCCCATAAACATTTCTACCGAAAAAGCATTTCTGTCATCCATTCCACCATGAGGTTCTTCCACCACAGCAAAATACTGCTTGGTTAATTCGTGCTTTTGAAAAAGCTCCGACATCTCCTTATTCACCGCACGTTTTTTTGTAAATACGATTACTCCGCTTGTAGTGCGGTCCAGTCGATGCATTATTCCCACATAAGGCGGATTTCGCAGCGCAGGATTTCTCTTCCATAAATAATCTACAACTGCGTCATGCAGGTTTGCACGATTTCCAGTGATAGTCTGTTCTACAGGAAAATCAGCCGGCTTATTAACGAAAATAAGATTTTCATCCTCGTACAAAACTGCCTCGTCTGTCATTTCAAAAACAACATCGTCGGGCTGTTTTTCATAAAAGAAACGCTGCGGGTCAAAGTTTACATCGACAGTGCTGCGGCCGCGGAGCTCAAAGGCAGGCCGCTTAACGACTTTTCCGTTTACCTGCACGGCGCCGGCTAATATAAGGCGGCGGATTTTTGAATTTGAAATATTTATGGCTGAAGGTTCGCTAAGTGACTGAGATGAATCTACCGCTTTCGGAAGCTTCTGCCGCAGAAACTCATCCAGCCTTTGATTTTCAGAATTAAATTTGAAATTATAAAACACTGTAATCCGGTCCTTCTTCTCCGGCAAAAATCTTTACCTTACAGTGTTCCATGCAAACATCTTCGGCAAAGGCTGCAAGATCAAAAGATTCCGGACCGAGTAAATCATCCGGATTATACGAAGTGGTTATTGTGCTCTCTTCACCCTCACCGGCTAAGCGCGACATTGCACCGTTAATCTTTACAATATCATGCATAAGGCTGATAAGAGAATGACAGTGCTTTTCTTCATATTTTTCATCCAGGAAAAGAAGCTGCATTTTCTCAATTGCGTTATGCTTTTCTGCCTCCGGAACAAAGCCGCTTTTATAGCTGCAGTTATTTACACGCTGCCATTCTGCAAAATCAGAAAAGAAACGTGAAGGATAAATTCTAAGAGGCTTTAATATAGAAAGAAACCATGGAACGGCACGTCCTGCTGTATAAAAGGTTCGGCAGGCAAAGGCAGTGTCGCGGCAATAGCGGATATCAGCCGCAGAAAAGGTTCCGCTGACTTTAGCTTCTACCTCTTCATTTTCCGTCTGTGGAAAATCTATGTGATTCGGATACTGCTGAACTGCAAAATCAAGGCGCTCCATAAAAAGCTTCTGCGAATCACCAGGAACGGTTGCATAAGTAAGATGAAAACCAAATACAAGACCTGCCTCGTTCAAAAGGCGTGCTTTATTTGCATAGAATTTTTTATCAAAAAGAAGGTGTCCGCCCTTTTGTGTGCATTCAAGCGGAATGTCAAAAGAGCAGAAAAGATTAGAGGCTGCTGCAATTACCTCGCGGTCAATTACAGAAGCCTCAGCTAAAAAGGAAACAAAAACTTCCGGCGCATGCTGCGCCACAAGCTTCATAAGGCGGAGGAGTCTGTTCTTATCACCGGCAACCTTTTCATCGGTTACTGAAAGCTCTGTTATGCCCTTTTCTGTAAGGTGCGCTATCTGAGCTTCCAGTTCCTCTGTCTTAAATTTATATTCTTTCATTAGAGCAGCTCAATTCCGTGCTTTTTACAGTCGGCCTTGATTGCGTCTGTCCATACGCTAACCTGTGTTTCGCCGATGTGAGCCTTGCGGAGCAGGAACATACAAAGACGTGACTGGCCGATACCACCACCGAGTGTCTGAGTAAGCTCGCCCTTAAGAAGGCGTGAATGGAATTCAAACTTAGCACGTTCAGGACATCCGCGTTCTTCAAGCTGTGCCTTAAGACTTTCCGGACTTACGCGGATTCCCATAGAAGAAAGCTCGAAGGCTCTTTCAAGAACAGGGTTCCATACAAGGATATCTCCATTAAGTCCGCGGTGTCCGTCTCCACATTCAGTAATCCAGTCATCATAGTCTGGAGCACGTCCATCGTGAATAGTTCCATCATCAAGCTTACCGCCGATACCTGTAATAAATACAGCACCGTACTCTTTTGCAACCTTATCCTCGCGCTCTTTTGGAGTCAGTTTCGGATACTGTCTCTGCAAATCATCTGCATAAAAAATCTTGATATCTTTTGGAAGAATTGGTTTAAGCTGTGGATAGCGGTCGTAGAGGAAGAACTCTGTTCTCTGGATACAGCGGTAAACCTTCTTTACAATTTCATGAAGATAGAAAACGGTACGGTCTTTTGGATCGATTGCCATTTCCCAGTCCCACTGGTCTACATATATAGAATGAATTGCATCAAGTTCTTCATCAGGGCGGAGGGCATTCATATCAGTATAGATACCAAAGCCTGGTTCAAGTCCGAGTGAAGTTATCTTCAGTCTCTTCCATTTTGCAAGTGACTGAACGATTTCCATTTTTGCATCCCCGAGATCTTTTACAGGGAAACTTACCGGGCGCTCAACACCGTTGAGGTCATCGTTAATTCCTTTTCCAGCATCTACAAAAAGAGGTGCAGTAACACGTGTAAGGTTGAGTTCTGTACTCAAAGCCAGCTGGAAGAAATCTTTTATTGCAACAATTGCATGCTCGGTTTCACGAGTTCCGAGAATTGCTTTATATTTACTTGGTAATTTAATCATAAGTCAGTTCCTGAAAAATTAAGTTTACTCACCATCATAGTTAATGAGTGTTGTTACATTACAAGGTGCAAGAACAGACTTATAATTTAATGCGGGAAGACCGATAACGCCAAAGAAATCAGTTACTTCCCCGCCTCCCTGCTCAATCAGGTTCTTGGCAGCTGCGAGCGTGCCGCCAGTAGCAATTAAATCATCTACAACAAGATAGCGTCCGCCTTTTTTAATGTCGGCTTTGTGAACTTCTATTGTTGCAGTACCATATTCAAGAGAATAGCTGCACTGGTATGTTTCTCCAGGGAGCTTTCCTTTTTTGCGAATCAATACGAGAGGAATTCCGAGCTTTTCTGCAAATGGAGCTGCAAAAATAAAACCACGGCTTTCTACACCTGCAACTGCATCGAATTTAACATCCTTATATTTTTCAATCATCTGCTCAATACAAAATTTAAGAGCATCAGGATTTACAAGAACTCCTGTAATATCATAGAAAAGAATTCCTGGTTTTGGGAAATCAGGTACACGGCGCACAGCCTTATCAAGCATCTCCAATGTCATAAGAAACCTTCCGTTAAAAAAAATAACGAAATTATTATAATTCTATGCGGGATTTAGTACAAGTAGGTATTTATAGAATAGAATCTACCAGTTTTTTAAAATCAGCATCCTGAACAACACCTGAATACTCAAGCCCTTCTGAAATGCTGAATACTCCATCATTTTCAACAATTACTTCTTTAGTTTTATTTGATTCTGCAGAAGCATCTTCGAGTTCTGGAATTTCCTGATCAATATTTTCACCAAAAGATATCATTGAGAAATCTGGTTCCGGAAGATAATCTGGAATTTCTTCGGTAAGTTCTTCTACAGGAGTTTCCTGATTTTCCTGTGGGGCAGTCTCCGACTGTGCAGTTTCTGCCACTTCCGGCTGATTATATTCAGGAATTGGATAGAGTTTTATATCAATAGTATCTGAGCCAGATACAAAATATGGGCTGAAATCACCAAGTTTGAGCTCTTCTGCATAGAGATTTTCTACTGTTGGGAATTTTTCTGATGCGAAGAATGTTTCATTTGATGTTCTATATTTTCTTTCTGGAGCTACGAGAGATTTTAAGTATGCTTCAAGTTTAATCCTTTCTGATTTTTCTTCCTGTTCTTCTTCATCAAGAGCCTCGAGTTCCTCATCAACTTCGTCGAGTTCATCGAGTTCTTCTACCTCGTCTAGTTCTTCTACTTCGTCGGCATCTTCGAGTTCTTCTTCGACCTCTTCAGAAACTTCTTTGACTTCCTCAGTTACATCGTTTTCTTCTGCGAGCTCTTCAACTTCATCAGTTACCTCGGCTTCTTCTGAAAGCTCCTCGACATCTTCGGCAAGCTCTTCAACCGGTTCTGCCTCATCTATTGTATCTGCTTCTTCTGCCAATTCTTCAACTTCGTCAATAACTTCCGGCTCTTCTGTTACTTCCTCAACTTCATCAATTACTTCAGGTTCTTCATCGAGGTCTTCAACTTCATCTATTTCATCAACATCTTCTGCGAGGTCTTCTACATCGTCAGTAAGTTCCTCAACTTCATCAAGTTCTTCAGCGTCATCTAGCTCATCAACATCATCTAATTCTTCAACTTCATCTGCCTGTACTGGAGTTTTAACAGCTTTTACCGCACTCACTGCAGCCCCTGCAACGACACCTGCTCCGGCTGCAGCAACAGGCATAACAATATTTCTGTTCTGAAGAACTTCTTCAAGCATACGGCGGATTTCTGCAATTGATGCACCAGTTAATTCAGCTGTTCCAGAAACATTTGAAGCTGCCGGTGTTCCTGCAGTTCCAGTATTTTCCCCTGCTTTACTCTCAAAAATTGCAAAAATATCTTCCCAATTCTTATCAAGATATTCTGAAAGCTCTTTTCGGCGTTTCTTTGAATGAACAGGGAGACTCTTTATAATTTCATCACTTAAATCATTTCTGCGCTGGCGGAGATGGCGGGCAACATCATTCCACTCTCGCTTTTCTTTTCCATCAATATAGTTTTCAATTAATCCAAGCTGAATCTTTTTAATTCGTTTCTGGAGAGTTACCACAGGGTCACGGAAGAAGCTGAAAATTAAGAAAACAATCAGAAGAATCGAAATGAATATACAGATATAAATGAGAATTCGGATTTCTTTTGAGAGTTCAAACAAATTACTTGGATAAACCGCGCTAACCTGAATCTTTCCGTTGCGGTTGCTCGAAAGGGCAACATAAAAACGACCATCCGGCATTTCCAGAAGCTTTTCCGGCTGCTGGGCAGAAGTGTGTTTTTTCCAGTATTGCTTTACAGGAGTTTCAAAAGCCTTTTTCTCTCCGTAAGGAATATTCAAAACAAGCCCGCCGCTGAAATCAGAATCAGAAATAATAAGTGCATTCTGTCCGATTGGAATAATATCGCTGGCATTAAGCTCTTTTTCGATTTCATTGATATTCAGATAAAAGAGGCTGACACCAGAGTAAATCCCATCCATCCAGCAGAAAGGAACGCTTAGCACAATACGGTTACGATTCTGGTCAAAAAGAAGCACAGATTTTGTTTCACTTGTGAGTTTTGAAAGCTGTTCAAAAGGAATTTCATCAGCGTCTTTAATAATATCGTTGTAATTCTTGTAGATTTTTGTAATTCCGCTCTGTTTCAGTAAATCAGTATCGTCAAAAGAGCTGTAATGAAGGTTTCGCCCGTTTTTATCTACGATTCTGATGCCACTGAGGGCTGGAATTTCAGCAAAAAGCTGCTCGGTAAGCCGTCTGCGCGTCATAACATCGCTTTCGGAGGCATTCTGCACGTAAAAACTGCGCACAGAGGCATTCTTTACCCAGGCATTTTCACCTTTTTCAGTTAAATTGAGAATTTTCGTAATGTACGAATCACAACCTTCAGAAACCTTATCCAGCTGCCCTGTATTCTGTTCTATTTTTGACTGCGTATAGAACCTGGTTTCAAGCTCATTAAAAAGCTTAGAGTTCAACGACAGCACAAAAACAGCAAACAAGCCCATGGCAACCAAGAGGCTGAAAGCAATCTTCTGGCCAGAAGTCATTTTAACCCTTATATTATCGGCATATAGGGGCGATTTCTGCACTGGTTTAAGAGCAGAATATTACAGAATAACTTCGGGCTGAATACGCCTTATTTCAAGAAGAGTCTTAAGATTGCTTCCTTAGCTTTTGTGTAGGGCTGATAGCGCATATTTACGTCTATCCAGGTCTTTTTATCAACGATACTCTTTTTATGGCTGAAGGTGTCAAAACCAACTTTTCCGTGATAAGCACCCATTCCACTTTCGCCTACACCGCCAAAGCCCATGTTGTTTGTAGCAAGATGAACAACAACATCATTTATACAGCCGCCGCCAAAAGAGCAGCGTGACATAACTCGTTTCTGTAAGCCTTTATTCTGGGCAAAAAGGTAAAGAGCAAGCGGCTTTTGATGACCATTTACAATCTGATACAGTTCTTCTTCAGTTTTATAAGTAAGAATTGGAAGAACAGGCCCAAAAATCTCTTCGCCCATAACAGCATCTTCCCAGGTAACATTATCCAGAACTGTAGGCTCAATTTTCAGACTTTCTGCATTTGATTTTCCGCCAACAGCTACCTTTGAGGCATCAATCAGACCGCAGACACGCTCAAAATGTTTTGCATTAATGATTTTTCCATAATTTTTGTTTTCAAGAGGATTTTCGCCGAACTGAAGCTTTATCTGCTTTTTGAGTTCAGAAATAAAGCTATCTTTTACTGCTTCATGGCACAAAACATAATCCGGAGCAACGCAGGTCTGGCCGCAGTTTAAGAATTTACCCCAGGTAATTCGCTTTGCGGCAAGTGCAACTTTTGCAGATGAATCAACAATACAAGGAGATTTTCCACCAAGCTCAAGAGTAACCGGAGTAAGATATTCAGCAGCCTTTCGTAGAACTTCCTTTCCTACTCCCTGGCTTCCTGTAAAGAAGATGTAGTCAAATTTCTGCTCGAGCAGGCAGGTATTTTCGGCACGGCCACCGGTAACAACAGCAACGTATTCAGGCTCAAAACATTCTGAAATCAACTTCGCAATAATGGCACTGGTTGCCGGAGAATAAGCACTTGGCTTTACGACACAGGTATTTCCGGCAGCGATTGCATCTACAAGCGGATCAATAGTCAGGAGAAAAGGATAATTCCACGGGCTCATAATCAGAACATTTCCGTAAGGCGAAGACTTAACAAAACTTTTTGCAGCAAAGTTTGTAAGACAGGTTACACGTGGTGAATCCTTTGCAAACTTACGGGTGTGCTTTATCATGTAGGAAATCTCGCTCATTACAAGCCCCGCTTCACACATAAAGCCTTCAAGCGCACTCTTTCCAAGATCTGCTGTAAGAGCGTATGTTATTTCTTTTTCATGTACCTTTACAGCAGAGTGCAGTTTTTTAAGGGCGGCAATCCTTTTTGCTACAGGAAGAGTCTCCCCTTTTGCAAAATAATCTCTTTGTTTTGTAATGATGGCTTTGATTTCCCCTTCTGTCATATTCTCTTTCTCCTTTATATCTTATGATTAATTGTTTTTATCTGAAGCATTTTCTTCCATTACAGCATAATAAAACTGTTCCAGCTCTCTGGCATTCCACAAAACCGGAACCGGATAAATAGGATTTGCTTCTTTATCTGCACGTTTTGCAAGCTCAGGAATATCTTCGGTTTTGATTCCTTTGAGAGTTGTAGGAATATCGAGTCTGACATTAAGCTGCTCAATCTGACTGATAAATTCTTTTGCGGCAGATTCAGCTGAAGCATTTTTATCTGCAAGGCCAGCTGCAACTGCATGCTGCTTGAGTTTTTTATAAACCTTAGGTCCGTAGCGTTTGAGTACAACCGGAAGCAAAACCGAATTAGCAAGCCCGTGAGGAATGTTGTAAGCTCCTCCTAACGAGTGTGCAACTGCGTGTACATAACCGACATAAGAACGGGAAAAAGCTCCTCCTGCAAGATGTGAGGCCATAAGCATATTTCTTCTTGCTTCTTCATCATAACCATTCTGATATGCCTTTTCGATATTTTCAAAAATAAGCTTTGTTGCAGTGCGCGAATAATTGCGGGTTTTTGCTATTGTTGAACGACCTATATAAGCTTCTACTGCGTGAGTAAGGGCATCTACACCAGTTGATGCAGTAAGTGATTTTGGAAGAGTAAAGGTAACCTTAGGATCAAGAACAGCGACCTTTGGGATAAGCGGAAAGTCGCTCATAGGATATTTATAATTTGTCTTTTCATCAGTGATTACGGCAGTAACCGTAACTTCACTTCCTGTACCGGCAGTTGTAGGAATTGCAGCAAGAAAAGGAATCTTTCTTCTGATTTTAAGAATACCCTTCATTTTTGAAAGCGGCTTACGCGGACAGGCTACTCTGGCTCCAACAGCCTTAGCACAGTCCATAGAAGAACCACCGCCAAAAGCAATCAGACCTTTACAGCCGTTTTCTTTGTAAATCTGCAAAGCTTCTTCAACATTAGAAACTGTAGGATTAGGGCGGGTTTTATCATAAACAATACACTTAATTCCATTTTGAGGAAGCAGTTCTTCCAGATTACGGGTAAGCGTTCTCAACTGAAAATCCGTAACCAGCATTACGGTAGAAATATTTTTCTTCTTAAACTCTGCCGGCAATTCTTCTACTGAATTCAGGATTTTTGGATCGCGGTAAGGCAAAAACGGAATTGCAAGCTTAAAACAGGTTTGGAAAATACGACAATAGATTTTTTTTAATACGTTCATTTTGTTATCCTCTCTGGTTCTACGTTATGACAAAATATGACTTTTTGTCAAGATAGAAAATTATTTGCGGAAAGGTCGCTTTTGAGGTAAACTAAAACCGATGATTGATGTAGAGAAAGAAGAACAGGCTGTACCACGCGCTTTGCTTGTTGGTGAGCCTGGAAATGATTTACAGGAACTCAAAGGTCTCGTACTTACACTTGGCATGGATGTAATTCAGCGTCTCACGCTGACACGCATGGAAGTACATCCGGCTTATGGAATCGGTAAGGGTAAAGCTCAGGAAATTGCTGAGCTTGCAAAACAGATTGAGGCCGATTGTATAATTTTTGATTTTAACCTTGAACCAAGAAAGCAGAGAAACTGGGAAGAACTCTCGGGAATTTCCTGCTTCGACCGTCAGGAAGTTATTATCCGGATTTTTGGACAGCGAGCCCAGACAAAAGAAGCCGTTCTGCAGGTTGAACTTGCCCGCCTTTCCTACTCTCTTCCGCGCCTTGCTCACATGAACAAGGATTTTGCAAGACAGCGCGGTGGAGCTTTTGGTGCAAAGGGAGCCGGAGAAACTCAGCTTGAGCTCGACCAGCGTTTAGTCCGTGAAAAAATCAGTGCCATAAAGAAGGAACTTGCAGAAATCGAGCTCAACCGGCAGACTCAGCGCAAGCAGCGCGACAAGATGCCTTCCTGTGCGCTCGTTGGTTATACGAACGCGGGCAAATCTTCCCTCCTCAACGCACTTACCGGCGCCGATGCCTATGTTGAAAACAAACTTTTTGCAACTCTGGACCCGCTTACCCGTAAATTGCCTCTAAACGACAGTGCCGGAGTTCTTATTACCGACACAGTTGGATTTATAAGCAATCTTCCGCACCACCTGATTGATGCCTTTAAGTCTACTCTCGAAGAAGCGGTTTACGCAGACCTGCTTTTGCTGGTCCTGGATTCTTCGGACCCGGAAGCAGAAGCTCAGTATGAGACAGTTTGCTCAGTTCTTGAAGATATTGGAGCCGACAAAAATCCGCGCCTTATTCTTTTGAACAAGGTTGATAAAGCAGAAGATGAAAAACATACACTGCAGAAGCTCCGCCTCAAATTCCCGGATGCAATTCTGATCAGTGCTAAAGAAGAAATCGGCTTCCTCGACCTTAAAACAAAGATTTACGAACTTCTTTACGGTGAAGTAGCAGATTATGTTCTTCCGGTTACACAGGGCGCCCTTATAAACGAGCTTAAAAAGGCAGGCTGTATAGAAAAAGAAGAATGGCTTGATGACGGTGTACATATTACAGCCCGTGCCACAGGCCGTCTTGCAGCACTGCTTTCGCCTTTCGTAAAATAAAGAGAATAAAATGAACCAGGAAATCGACAACAAAGACAACAACGCATTACTTAATAGAATTCTTTTGTGCATAATCGCAGGAATTCTTGTTTTAATTTTGATTGGCACAATAATAGGCCTTGCCGGAAAAAAGAAACAGACTCCAGAGCTTTTGATTTCACAGGGAAAAGCAGTTAGCCTCATGGCTCCTTCCAACACAGAAGAAGTTTCATATTTTGAACTTGGAACTATCCGCATTTCCTGCGCTGCCGCAGATTCAGAAGAAGGCGGCTCCCTTATGGTTATTACACCCTGGCTTGCCTACCCTGCTGGTGACACTGTTTTTTATGAAGAGCTTTCCCGAAAAAGCGGTTCCATCAAAGGAATCTTTCAGTCATATTTTTCTGCCCGCACAAAAAATCAGCTCCTTACTGAAACAGAAGAAAAAATTGTAGAGATTATAATAGAAGAAATCAATTCAGATCTTGCCCTTGGCAAAATCTCTGGCATATACTTTACTGATTATCTTTTTCTGGAATGACATACATAACGAAAAGTTATATAATAAATTCATTATGACAATCGCATTATTTTCTGACAGTTACCTTCCAACAAAATCTGGAATTGTAACTGTAGTTGTACAGCTTCAAGAACAGTTAAAAAAGATGGGACACAGAGTTATTCTGGTCACGGTAGAAACAACAGATGAATACGAAACTTATGACCCGGATATTTACAGAACAAAATCTGTTGCATTAGGACTTGGTACAGACCAGTTTTTAAGCATTCCTGCAATGCATCCTTTAATCAAATATCTTAAGAGCAATAAAGTTGATATCATTCACTGCCACACAGAATTTGGTCTTGGAAAAGCCGGCCTTCGTGCAGCAAAAATCCTGAAAATTCCTGCAATCTGTACTACCCACACAATGTGGACAGATTTCTATAAATACTATCTTGCTTTTGGAAAATTAATCTCTCCAAGAATTATAAACGGAATTATGAAAAAGTATTACGGAAAGTTTAATTCTCTGATTGGTGTTTCTACAAAGGCTCGTAATTATTTTAAGCAGCCGGGAATGCTTCCTAACATGCCTTCTGTAATCATTCCAAATGCAATCGACAAAGAAAAATTCCAGAAAACACATATATCAGAAGAACAGAAAGCCGCACTCCGCGAATCTTATGGCATTAAGCCGGATGAAACTATGCTTCTTTTTGTAGGAAGAATTGGAGAAGAAAAACGAGTTCTCGAGCTTCTTCAGGTTTGCCAGAATGTAATCAAAAAGAATAAAAAGATCAAAATGGTTTTTGTAGGAAACGGACCTGCCTATGATGATATGCTGAAAAAAGCTTCTAAGGAAATCAAAGCAAAAAGCATTATTTTTACAGGCTTTATTGAATGGACAAAGGTTAGCGAATACTACGAAAGTGCAGATATCTTTGTTACAACTTCACTTTCTGAAATGCATTCCATGACAATTCTTGAAGCTCAGCTTTCAGGACTTCCTATTATTGTCCGCCGCGACGAAAGTTATCTTGATTCTGTTTTTGAAGACGTAAACGGCTACCTTACAGACACAGAAGAAGAAATGGAAAAGAAGATTCTTGAACTTGCCGGCAACAAAGAAAAACTAAAGGCTTTTGGTCAAAAAAGTCTTGAAATCACAAAAAGATTCAGTATTGAAACTCACGTAAAAAAGACACTGAAGGTTTACGAAGAAGTTATCAAAGCCTACCCGGGCCGTATTGATGACTTAGCTGTAATGAAGGAAATAGAGGATTATTAATATGTGTGCAAAAACTATACCTGCAAGAAAAGATGTGCCTGCAAAGGATAAATGGGATTTATCTTCAATATATAAATCAGATGATGAATGGGAAGCCGCTTTAAAAGCTCTTCCTGAGCTTACAAAAAAGGCTGCTGCTTACAAAGGACGGCTTGGCGAATCTGCAGTAACTCTGCTTGCAGCTCTTAAAGAACTGGAAGCTGCAAATCTTGCCATGGAAACTGTTTATCATTATGCCTCTCTGCAGCACGAAGCCGATGAAGATGATCCTAAGGCTACCGACCGCGACGGGCGTGCAATGATGGCTTACACGGAAATGCAGGCGGAACTCAGTTTTGTTGATCCTGAAATCCAGGAAATTGATGAAACTAAACTTCGCAAGTGGATAAGCACAAAAGAATTCGCTGATTACCGTATATATATAGAAAAACTTTTACACTTTAAGCAGTATATTCTCAGCGAAAAGGAAGAACGCATTCTTTCCCTTGCTATGCAGCCGGGACAGACCGCAGAAACTACCTTCAGCGTGCTTACAAATGTTGATATGAACAAAACCTTCGGCACAGTTACCGAGGATGGCGAAGAAAAACAGCTTACAGAGACTACCTGGGGCGTTTTCATGCACTCTCAGGACCGCAAGGTACGCGAAGAGGCTTACAAAAAGTTCTATGCTAAGTACGAAGAGCACCAGAACACTATCGCAGCCCTCTACGCAGGCTCAGTAAACCAGGATGTTTTCAGCATGCGTGCCCGCGGCTACAAATCTTCTCTGGAAATGGCCCTTTACGGCAACAAGGTTCCGACAGAGGTTTATCATAATCTTATAGACTGCGTTCACAAGAATCTGCCTGCCCTTCACGACTATTACAAGCTGCGCCGCGAGGTTCTGGGCCTTGCAAAGGGTGACCTCCGCCACTACGACGTATACGTGCCTTTAGTAAAATCAGTAAAATCAAAGACTACTTACGAAGAAGCCGTAGAAATCTGCCGCAATGCCCTCGCACCACTGGGAGCCGAATACACAGACCGCCTTTGCAAGGGTCTCTTAAACGGCTGGGCAGACCGCTACGAAAATATTGGTAAAAGAAGCGGAGCCTTCAGCTCTGGCTGCTACGTTGGTGACCCCTATATTCTGCTCAACTACAACGAAGACAACATCCGCGACGTCTTTACAATGGCTCACGAAGGCGGACACAGTATGCACAGCTGGTATTCTGTACATAATAATCCATTTATGTGCTACGACTACACCATTTTTGAAGCAGAAGTTGCCTCTACCTTCAACGAAGAGCTGGTATTTGAGTACCTCTACAAAAACGCAAAAGATGATGAAATGAAAAAATATCTGCTTTCAATGCGTGCAGACGATATTCTTGCAACACTTTACCGTCAGACAATGTTTGCAGAATTTGAACTTAAGGCCCACGAGCTTGTAGAAGAGGGAACACCACTTACAGCAGAGCTTTTGCGCAAGATTTACCGCGAACTTCTTGAGCTCTACTTTGGCCCTGAAATGACTTTTGAAGCTAACAGTGACATGGAAGGCCTTAGAATTCCTCATTTCTACAGCGCTTTCTATGTTTATAAGTATGCAACAGGTATTTCTGCATCTCTGGCCCTTGCAAAACGCGTAACCGGCGGAGGAGATAAGGAGCGTGAAGACTACTTCAACTTCCTTAAGAGCGGTGGTTCAAGATATCCGATTGAAGCCCTTAAGGTTGCCGGCGTAGATATGGCTCAGACAGAACCGGTACAGGCAGCCTGCGATGAGTTCAAAAAAATCGTTGCAGAATTAGAAAATCTGTTACATAATTAATTATACTCTGTTATTCCTTTCGGAACAGAAAAATGAAACGCATAGCACTGTTTGTTCATAATTTAACAGTTGAATACTCACTTACTGTAGCACAGGGGATTGCTGCATATTTTACACCTGATAAAGATGTAAAACTCATTATGGCGCAGACAAATCAGCCTCACTACCCTCATGGTCTATTTGAATACCAGTACTGGGCTTCTGCAGAACTGCTTAAGGCAGAAGACATAGACCTGATTATGATAGTTTCAAGTGCGTATCAGACTTTCATTCCGCCGGAAAACTTAAAAGAGTACCTTCAGCCTTTTACAAAAAAGCCGATTGTTTCTGTTGCAGTTGATTTACCCTTTGATAATGTTCATTATACCACCAGTGATTGTGATAAGGCCTTTGACCAGGTTGTTGAGCATCTTGTAAAAGAACATGGCTGCAAAAACTTAGGCTTTCTTTCTGCCGCTTCTACCAATTCCAGCGAGGGGCTTGCCCGTTTTGCGGCATATAAGAAGGCTTTAAAGAAACATAACCTTAAATTTGATCCTGAAAATGTAATTGAAGGTTTGTTTATCCGCGAAGCAGCCTGCACTCTCGTTAAAGAAAAGTATAAAACAAAGGATAATGTAAAGGTTGATGCCTTTATTGCTTCCAACGACCTTATGGCAGAAGGCTGTATGAAGGCTCTGCAGGAAATGGGACTTAAAGTTCCAAAGGATGTAAAGATTGTCGGCTTTGACGACTCTGTACGTGCATCCTTCACATCCCCTTCACTTTCTACCATAAATCAGAATATTGCAGAACAAGGTTATAAAGCCGCAGAAATAGCTCACAAAATCCTTATGGGAGAAAAAATCCCACGCGAAACAAAAACTTTTGCAGAACCAGTTTACCGCCAGTCCTGTGGCTGCGTAAAATCAAGCAATATATCTTTTATCAGCAAAAATCAGCTTGGCGAGCCTATAGAAAATCAACATATCAATTCAAATACAATTGAAGAATATACAGAAACTTCAAAAGATATTATAGGAATCTATACACTGATAGACACTTTCCATACAAATCATACTCTTAAAGAGCTTTTTAACTCACTGACACAGATAAGCATGCAGATGAAATTTGAATCTATGGCAGTAGTTCTTTATGAGCACCCTCTTTTCTTCAAAAAGAACCAGTCAATTACCATTCCAGAAAAAGCTTTTCTCAAGGTTTATATTGCAGGCAACAGACAGGTTGTTCCTTATGACGAAAAAGGAATTGAAGTAAATCCTCACAAGCAGCTGATGCCAGAAGCTTATTATTCTCCTTTACGGGGAACCTTTATTGTTCACCCTATTTTTGCCGGTGAAAAGCAGTACGGCTATCTTATTGTAAAACCGACAAATGTAAAGTTCGCAATGCATCATGTTTATCTCAAACTGATAATCAATGCAATTGCAAATGCCTATGATTACACTCAGGCCATTACAACAAACGAAGTTCTTTCCAGCAAAAATGAAAAGCTTTTAAAGAATAATCAGGAACTGAACTTCCAGAACAGCATTGATGAGCTTACCCAGGTACTAAACCGCCGCGGATTTATGGAAAAGGCCGAAAAAGAGCTCAGAAAGGCAAGTAAAAACGGCCAGAGCGGTATGGTATTTTTTGCAGATATGGATGGTCTCAAGAAAATCAACGACACCTATGGCCATAAAGTCGGAGACCTTGCTATCCAGACAGAAGCAAAGGTTCTTTCAGAAGCCTTCCGTGCAACAGATATTGTCGGCCGCTTAAGTGGTGATGAATTTGCAATTGTTTCTTCAGGACTCACAAAGGGATACATATCTGCAATAAGAACCAGAATAGAACAGTTAAATCTTATATTCTCTGAGGAAGCAGGACTTCCTCTTACTCTGTCTATAAGCCTTGGTTTTGTTCCATTTACTCCAGAAAATGCAAATCTGGACACACTCCTCTCCCGCGCAGATGAAAAACTCTACGAAGAAAAAGAGATAAAGCACGCTTCAAGACGCTAGAGATTGTCGGGTCAAGCCCGACAATGACACATCACGTCATTCCCGTGCTTGACACGGGAATCTAAACTTTTCCTAAAGTTTCGTTGATTTTCGTCCGATATTAAAAGGGTATTTCTATACTCTAATTGCATTATCCGCAGAACCGTGTTAAAATTATTGTGGGTGTGAAAAAAGTTAGGAGAAGATTAAAGTGAATAAATCAGAATTTAAAACCTTTTTATCAGCTATTCCGAAAGCAGAGCTTCACCTTCACCTCGAAGCAGTAATTTCTTTAAGCGGTATCAAAAAACTATACAAGAATAAATTTGGCAAGGAAATGACAAAAGAAGAGCAGAAGGAGCTCTTTTCATATAACGATTTAAATGGTTTTATCCAGTCATTCCTCAAGATTCAGGGCATGTATTCTTCTGTAGAAGATTTTAAGATTGTTTTTGACGAACTTGAAAAATACCTTGTAAAAAACGGAATTACCTACACCGAAGTTTTCTTTGCACCAACTGCCTTCCTCAAAATGGGCTTTAAGTACGAAGATATGGTAAAAATCTTCCACGAAAAAATCAGCAAAATCAAAGAAAAGCGCGGAATTACAGTTAAGCTTCTTATGGACGTTTCCCGTACCTTCGGTTGCGAAAATGCAATGAAGAACTATAACCTCTTAAAGCAGTTCCCATGCGAAGATATTATTGGTATCGGCTTGGGTGGTGCAGAAGCTAAAGGTCCTGCAAAAGACTTTGCTCCTGTTTATGAACAGGCTCTCAAAGACGGCTTTAAGGCAGTTGCTCATGCCGGCGAAGATGTAGGCCCAGAATCAATCTGGGATTCCATCAATTTCCTCCACGCTCAGCGTATCGGTCACGGAATTACTGCAATTCAGGACGAAAAGCTTATGGAAGAAATCAAAAAGACAAAGCTTCCAATAGAAATCTGTATTACTTCAAATACATTTACAAAGAAAATCGTCAAAAAGGCAAAGGATCATCCGGTCCGCGCCTTCTACGACAAGGGACTTCCTGTAAACATCAACACAGATGATCCTGTTTTCTTTAAGACTACCCTGCTCGACGAGTTCTGGATCTGCCATCACGACCTGAACTTTACAATGGACGAAATTAAAGACCTTGTTAAGAACAGCTTCCGTCAGTCATTTATGAGTGATGCCGATAAGAAAAAGGCTGTTAAAGCCGTTGATGATGCCTGGAGTTTGTAGGGGGAAGTCTCCCCCTCGCTCGCACTCTGTTGCTCGCTACCCCTTCTCCTAGGGGGTAGCCCCCTAAGACCCCCTCCATGACAAATAACGAGAAATACTACAACAAATTCCACGAAGAACACCGCCTCACAACCCGCCACGGCCAGGTAGAATTCCGCACAACCCTGCATTACATCGAAGAGGCTATCAATAGATGCCGAAACGAGTTCGGCATGACAGAGGGAATCAAAATTGCCGACATAGGTGCAGGCACCGGCCGCTACTCTGTTGAACTCTGCCACCGGGGTTACGATGTAACTGCCGTAGAACTTGTTCCACACAACCTTGAGATTCTCCGCGCCAAACACGAAAACATAAAAACCTGGCAGGGTGATGCCCGCAATCTGCCATTTTTAGAAGACAGAACTTTTGACATTACACTACTCTTTGGCCCACTTTATCATCTGCATGGCGATGAAGAAAAATTAAAGGCCTTAAAAGAAGCTGAACGCATTACTAAAAAAGGTGGTATAATATTAGTTGCCTATGTAATGAATGAGTACAGCGTAATTTCTTACTGCTTTAAGGAACACAAATGGGCCGAGGTTGCAGCAAAGGGAGGGCTTTCAGAAGACTTCCACACCATCTGCAAAGAAGAAGACCTTTACGATTATGTGAGACTTGAAGACATAGACAGACTGAACAAAGCTGCAGGCTTAAAACGTCATAAGATTATTTCGGCTGACGGAGCCGCTGATTATATGAGAAGGGAGTTAAACCAGATGACTAAAGAGGAGTTCGAAGCCTTTTGCAAATTTCAATTGGCAATTTGCGAACGACCAGAGCTTGTGGGAGCCGGCAGTCACTGTGTAGATATTTTATGGACCTGAAATTTATTTATATTATAGCCTTATTTTTTTCACTAGTAACTCTTTACCTTTACTACGAAATCAACGCTAATACAATAAACAAGAATTTTCTTACACTCTTTCTTACGACCTTTATTTCCAATTTCGGATATGCAATGTCCGTTTATTCAGATACCCTGGAAGGTGCTCTTTCAGGAAATCTTCTATCATATGTAGGAAGTATTTTTACACTTCTCTTTAGTTTTATTGTAATAATGGATATGTGCCACAAACGTTTTTATTTTCCTATACGTTTTGGGCTTGTACTCTTTGCAACTCTGCTGGGCTTTTTTGTGGCAACAACAAAAGAATCTCATCTTTTCTTTAGGGATCCATATCTGGTAAAACAGTACGGTCTTACACTTATAAAATTCACGATGGGACCTGGCATGATTTTATACATGGTCTTTATTGCAGGCATTAATCTTTCTTCGATTGTCTTAGTTATTCATGCCATTTTTACAAAAAAGAATATTTCAAAAAAATCACTTCAAATCATTTTGTGTGCCCTGATTTTTGGAACTCTCGCCTACATCATCCCTTTTTCAGCGGGAACAAGGCTCAATTTCATGCCTTACATCTATATCATTCTCGAATTTTTCTTTTTATATTATTCTGCAAAAACAAATACCTACGACCTGGAGCTGAATCTGGTTAGCATTTTCCAGAATCGCACAGGTTATGGCTACATCGCCTTTGATAACAAAAAACGCTTCTTAGGCTGCAATGATTTTGCCCTCTCCTTCTTTCCACAGCTGGCTGATATTTCACTCGATTCCTATATTCCGGGCATATATTCAAATATCATCAAAAATCTCCATTATGCGGAAAATGACTGGGACTGGAATAAACACTGTAATGAAGACTTCAGTGTACAGTCGGAAAACAAAGCTGGTATCTGTACTATTCATAAGCTTTCTTTAAGCCGCATGAAAATAGGCTACTTTCTTGAATTAAGAGACGACACCGAACAGCAGAATTACATAAAGGGTCTCAACTCTTACAACAAAGAGCTTTCGCATCTTGTAAAAGAAAAAACCGAACAGGTTACAGACATGCAGGATTCTATCATCAGGGGAATTGCAACCATGGTAGAAAGCCGCGACAACTCAACCGGCGGTCACATTCTGCGCACAAGTGATTGTATAGAAATCTTTGCGGAAGAACTGATAAAACACAAGGAAATTTCTGCCTGCACTCCAGACTTTTTAAGAATGCTTGTAAAGGCTGCCCCTATGCACGACCTTGGAAAAATTGCCGTAG
>JAEEGK010012502.1_pt1 | contig 19274 bp, 18 predicted proteins | sample 8958771 | NCBI WGS metagenome assembly JAEEGK01 (sample SAMN16246547, study PRJNA631951) | gut metagenome | biome: gut microbiome; feature: rumen; material: SC-attached | host: Bos | place: Iran: Karaj | collected 2018-10
ATCCCACGCACCCTCGCCATGACGCAATATGGCGACTTGGATGTCTCCAAAATTGATGAGTTGCCGCCTGGCCGCAAGCCCGTGCAGACTTATCATGTTTACAGTGACGACCGCTATCGCATCATGATGTTCATGAAGCAGCAGATTGCGCTCGGGCGGCAGATTTACGTGGTGTATCCCTGCATCAAGGAGTCGGAAAACACCGACATGATTGCCTTGCAGGAGGGCTATGAGGCCTTGTTGCACGACTTTCCCGAACCACAATACAAGCTCTGCGTCTGCCATGGTCGGTTGAGTGCCGAGGATAAGGACTTCGAGATGCAACGTTTCATCAATAGGAATGCTCAAATCATGGTGGCCACGACAGTCATCGAGGTGGGCGTGAACATCCCTAACGCTACGGTGATGATTATTGAGAACGCCAACAGATTCGGGCTTTCGCAGTTGCACCAATTAAGAGGCCGCGTAGGTCGCGGTGCCGACCAGTCGTATTGTGTCCTCGTCACCGACCATAAACTCACCGCCGACGGCAAGACCCGTATGAAGACCATGTGCAGCACCAACGATGGCTTCGAAATCGCCGAAGTCGACCTCGAACTTCGTGGTCCGGGCGAAACGGGCGGCACGAGGCAATCCGGGCAAATCGAAATGCTGATTGGAGATTTACAAAAAGACGGTGCATTAATACCGCAAGTGCGCGAGGCCGCTTTAAAATTGCTTGCCGACGACCCAAAACTCATCAAGCCTGAAAACAGAATGCTAAGGGAACAATACAAGGAATTGTTTGCCCAGACGTTTGATTGGAGTCAGATTGGGTAATTATTCCGCTTCCTTCTTCTCTTTTCTAAACGAATAAAACTTGTTCGTCAAATAGCTGAACGTCACGCAGATAACAGAGATGATGATGTAAGATACGGTGGGCCACCACTGGAATACCTCGACGAAGAGTTTCAGGCCAAAGTAATTGATAAGGATGTTGCCCACGGTGACGAGGAAATACCTGACAATCTGTGTTCTGCCGCGCAAAGTGGAGCCCGAGAAACTGATATGTCGTGACATCCAAAAGCCCGTTAGGAAGGTGATGGGAAACTTGAAGACAAAGGCTGCAATATGCGGAGTAAAGGCAATAAAACCGAGGTCAAAGATCTGGCCTTTGAAGACGAAATGATAGAAAACATAGTACAGCACCCATTCCAGCACCAGATTCAAACCGCCACAAGCTGCATAACGGAACAGTTCAAGGCTCATCACCTTGCGGAAGGGCGGATAGAAGAAGTCGATGACCGTGGTCAAAGTGCGCTCTATCCAGGATTCTATGTTTTTGAGGGCTGTCATTGAGGCTGCAAAAATAGCAAATTAGAGCCAAATCACTTCAAAACCGCCTCCCATAGATTCCCTCCACCCCTGCATGCCCATGTTGGAATGACATGGGAGGCTAAACAATTCGGAAGCTTTCTCTACATTGTCGGTGAAGCCCAACATATAGCCGCCACCACCTGAGCCTGAGATTTTTAAGCCAAAGTTGAAGTCATAATCGGTGGTGAACAAATCTAACGTATTGTCTGTTATCATCGGACGAAGGAACTCCAATTGGCCTTTTGTGAGTCGCTTCAATGAATTGAAAAACAATTCTTTGTTACAGCCAATCATTGCATCGATGCAGGAAGTCACACAAGGCACATACTCGCTTTGGAAACGACTCAAAAACGATTCATCTTCGCGTTGCTGTTTGAAATGGTCGACCAAAGGCTTGGTATTGCTTTTTATCTTTGTGTCAATCAAGCAGATGTGGATGTCTTTTTTGAGGAAACCATCCGAAAGCAACTCGACTCCTTTTGGCGTGATTTTGAACGGTTGGCTCAGATAGCATTGCAAAGGGTCGATGCCGGAGCTGCTGCCGTGAAAATGGCTTTCCATTTTTCCGAAAAGCGTTTTCAGCTGGAGATAGTCTTCGGTTTTTTGCAAGGAATAACGGTCGTAAACAGCGGCCACCAAAGTTCCGGAGCTTCCCAAACCATAGCCCGAAGGCACGTTGGATGCGAGGAAAAGTCCGTCATCCAAGTCTTTCTTCAATGCCTGTAAATCAAAGAGATTTGTAAGTTCTTTGTTTTCTGAAAGATACTGACAAAACCGTTTTAGGCTTTGGTTGGAGGTCAGCGAGGAAGCCCTATTTCGGCTTTGCGGAAACTGCCATTGAGCCGAGAACCGCTTGAGCGGAATCATCAAGGCAGTGGCATCGAAAATCATCGAATACTCGCCAAAAAGGATAACTTTGCTATAGTATCGGTCTTTCATTACAGCAGTTTTTTCGGTCCGTTACCCACATGGTCGGCCATCCAACGGCCTTCATCACAATAGGCCACCAATGTATTCTTGATGAAATCATCCACTTTCTCGGCTTCACTTTCAGGATAGAGCAGGTGCGCGTTTGGTCCCGCATCCAAAGTGAAACACAGCGGAATGTTGGTCTCGTTTCTGAAACGCCTTACTTCTTCAATAATGCGCAAGGTATTGGGTTTCATCAAGATAAACGACGGATTGGAGCACATCATCAAGGCGTGGAGTTGCATGGCCTCCGACTCGGTGATATTAATAAAGGTGTCCAAATCTCCTGCTTTCAAGGCTGTGAGCAAATCTTTAATATTCTCATTTGCCTTGGCATAACGCGCAGGTGCATAAGGATTTCCTTCCATCAGTCCATGTCCAGCGCGACTGGAAACAGACTTGGTCTCACCGCTAACAATTAGGATGCTGTCGCGATAAGTCTTGAAAACGGGGTGAATCTCGTTTTCTAAAGAAACAGCGTATTCATCAGAACTACCTTTGTAACAATCTGCTGCACCCCAAAGTGCCATCTTGGGATACACCGAGCGTGCGGCGCTTCCCGAGGCGAGACGGGAGAAGTAGGAGGCTTTTTGTAAATTAATCGGCCCTTCGACAGGCTCAGGGACCTCAACTGGTGAAGGTCGTTGAGCTTGTCGAAACGCCGAAAGATTGGTCAAAATGTGTTCAATTTCTATCAGCCCCATCACAAAGGCGCTCATCGATGAAGCCGAGGAAGCGATGCCCGAAGAATGCGGGAAGGTATTGTGGCTCTCCACCGTCAAATGAAGTTGATTAATGAACGGGAAAAACGCTTGGTTGTCAAGTAGGAACTTCTCAATCTTTGCGCCAAAAGCAGGATTTTCCTTACCCTCAAAGAAGAATCTAAATCCAAAGTGGTCGGCTTTTTCAAAGCCGATGAATGTCTCGGAGCGACATTCCGACAATGTAAAACTAATTGACGGATTCTGAGGAAGTTGTTTGCCTCGTTTGCCCCAATACTTCACCAAAGCGATGTTCGATGGGCTTTGCCAGCCCACTTTGCCTTGAAAACCATTCGGCACCTCACCCTTGAAGGCCTCATTTAACCATTTGTTCTCCATTTTTGATGTTGTTTCAACCGCAAAAATAGGAAAAATAATTACTTTTCCCGCAAATCTATTTCCATAATAACTGGTCGACTCTGTGAGCAAACCACGCCTACACCGTTCTGCACGTTGGAATACACCTGGATTGGCTCGGTGAACAAAGCTATCAGGTCGTCGGAGTAATCATAATTTGAATAGGATTTCGCGAACTGATATAGGGAATAGTCTACCCTCGTCACCTCCATTACCAAGGGCTTGTAATAATAGCTTTCAACGGGTTGGACAAGAGAACTCATGCTAATTGCATATTGCGACCCGTCAAAATAGGTATCGTTGAACATATTGTAGGCTCCGCGACCGTAATAGTCACTCCCTCCAAACAAGTCGTCCACATGCACGATATTCATAAAGTCAGCAAACACCGGGTCGCTCGTCTCAAAGTGGGACAAGCCCCCCTGAGGGCAGAGATTGTAATAGTCATTGCCTGCCGGGTCGTCAATCTTCAACGATAGATAGATGTTATTGAGTCCATCATCATAGGGGCTGGCCTCAACACGGATGGTGTCGAAGCTAATGACATTGGGGGCGTAAGGGATAGTGGTCTCAGCCACCGCCACTTCTTCAAACTCGCTCGAGCTCACCTCAAAACGAAGCGCATCGCCCTCGCAGAGGAGATACTCGCCCTCGCAATAGACGTAGGCATAACTCGGACGTTCTTCCTCGTGTGATTCTCCCGATACCCCATCATAAACCAAATAGGTCTCCATAATCATTGAATCGCGCACCCGAAGGGCTTCCTTGAAGACACCGTTCACATACAAATCCACATGCACATCCTTCACACGGAAATCGGTTTCGGTGGTGATGTAGAACGAGCTTTTCTCCACGCTGAGGCGGGCAGGCTCGCCCACATGCTGGATACCGTTCACCACCAGCAAAGGCTCCGGGGCGATGTCTTCGTACAATATTTCCTTTTCGCAGGCGGTCAGTCCCGCCATCAGTACAATGATTAATATTAGCTTGATGTTTTTCATAGGGTTCAATTATTTATGGATTGCTTCGTCGTTCCTCCTCGCAATGACGGGAGGGTCACTTTTCTCCTTTACCATTTATATTGCCAGCTTACGGTCGGGATGATGGGGAAGATGCAAATCTGACGCAAAGTTTTGACCTGTTGAACCTCCCCCGTCGAAGAATACCAAGTATAGTCACGCGGGAAGACGATAAACGGGTTGTTGTGGCACAGGACGTTGTAGATGTTGATGCTGAAGATGCGCTCGCAGTGCTTCTTCTGCTTGTGGAAGTTGACCACGAGGTCGAGGCGCTGGTAGCTGTTGAAGCGGTAGTTGTTGCGGCTCTCGACGTGCTGCACCACGCTCGAGTTGGAATAATTGTAATTGTAAAGCCCTAGGGCGTGATAGCCTTGCAGCGGCAGGGTGGCGCAGTTGCCCGTGCTGTAAATCCAGGTGGCGCCCATGTCGATGCGCTTGTTGAACTCGTACATCAGCACAATGTTGAGGTCGTGACGGCGGTCGTACTTGGCGGGAAACACCTTGCCGAAGTTCAACTCCTGTCCGGGACGGTTGAAGAGGCGGTCGGAGTGCGACCAAGTGTAGCCCACCCAGCCGGTGAACTTACCCACCTGCTTCTGGGCAAACAGCTCGATACCATACGACCAGCCGTCGCCCATCACCACCTTGTCCTGCCAGTCGGTCTGGTCGAGCGTGAAGAACGAGGAGCCGTCCTTGTATTCCATCACGTTGCTCATCTTCTTATAGTAGCCCTCCACTGAGAACTCGAAGCCCTTCCAGTCGTAGAAGGCACCTACCGCCACCTGATGGGCATTCATCGGGACGATGTTGCCCGTCACGGGTACCCAAAGGTCGGTGGGCAGGCTGATGGCGTTGCTCGAAAGCAGGTGGATATACTGGCTCATGTAGGCATAGCCCGCTTTCAGGGAGAAGTTCTCCGTCACCAAGGCCCTCATGCTCACACGGGGCTGGAGGCTGTGATAGGTCTTATGGTCGACGCTGAAGGTGGAGTAATGCAGTCCGGCGTTCAGCTTGAAGAAATTGCTGATGTCCCAGTTGTCCTCCACGTACAAGTCCGTCTCCAAAGCCCTGATGCGGGCGTCGTTCGACACGCTGTCGAAGGCGAACTCCGTCTGCTGGTTCTCAGTCTCCTTCAAGTGAATGGCCGTAGTGGTCGGACTGTAAGTATGGTGCGTAAGGTTGGCTCCAAACTTCACGTCGTGGTTCTCAAAAGGCTTATAGTCGAAGTCGGTTTTGGCGCTTATATCGTAAATGCCCGAGTGCACACCCAAATCCATGCTCTCTGAATAGCTCGACTGCTGAGGGCGGCTCCACTCGTTCAAATAGCCTGCACCCATGTAGTGGCGATATTGGGTATAAGCCCCAGTGACGTTCATAAATAGGTTGGGTTGAATCACATGGTTCCAACGAAGGGCAGCGATGCGGTTGCCCCATTTCCAATCAAGGTTAAGTTTTTCCGTATAGCCTCCAGTGCCGTCAGAATAACTATCGTCATCCTTGTATTTGATTCGGGCATACACCTTGTCGTCGCCCGAGTAGATGCTGAGGAAGAGGCGATCTTTGTCGGAGAACTTGTGGTTCACTTTCAGGTTGAGGTCGTAGAAATAGTAGCCCGCCCAAGCGGAGCTCTTTCCTGTCTCGGCCTCTTGTTTTGCCAAAATGTTAGCTAAAGGTGCAGTAATCAGGTCGTAATAGGTGCGCCTAAACGAAAGGTTGAACGAGGTTTTGCCTTTGACGATAGGTCCTTCTACGTTCACTTTAGAGGCAATCAAACCCAAACTAAGGTTGGCGTGGTATTCGTACATGTCACCGTCCTTCATGCGCACATCAACTACCGAGGAAAGGCGGCCACCAAAACGCGCCGGAAAGTTACCTTTATATAAGGTGACGTTTTTGATGGCATCCGAGTTGAAGGCCGAGAAGAAGCCCGCCGCATGGTTCACATTGTAGAGCGGCACACCATCCAACAGAATCAGATTCTCGTCGGGACCGCCACCGCGCACATACATGCCCGCCGAGCCTTCCGTGCCGCTTTGCACACCAGGCAACAGCTGCAAGGCCTTAATCACGTCCGTCTCGCCGAATAGTGCCGGCACTTTCTTCAGCTGTGTCACAGGCAGTTCGATGGTGCTCATCTGAGTGCCCTTCACGTTACTCTCCATAGCCCTTGCCGTCACTGTCACCTCGTTCAGCTGGTTCGCCTGTGTCAAAGCGATGTTGATCACTGTGTCATTTTTCAAGTGGAAAACCGCTTCGTAAGGTTGGAAGCCCACAAACGAAGCTTTCATGTTCACTTGACCCTCGCTCAGCTTCAGAGTATAATACCCGAAGTTGTTTGTCACGGTCCCCTTCATAGTGGACGCATCATACACCGAAGCCCCTAATAGCGTTTCCTGGCTTTTGCCGTCGGTGACGTAACCACTAATGGTGTGTGATTTTGAGGGATTTTGCGCCATCGCTACGCCAACAGGCAAAAACAGCGATAGCAACCATAAAAACAAAACTCTCAATTGGTGATGAGAATACCACATACTATTTCCCCTTTATTGTCAATAAATGTTAGACTTCTGTTTTCTGAACCCATTCGTCCGTATAACAAGTTCGGATAGCAAAAGGTGACATTAACAGTGTCCTATAATTCCACTTTTCAACGGGAAAATAGCGGTTTTATTTTGCTTTTATTTCTATTTATCCTTTTTTTCGCGTTGTTCACAAAACCATCTCTTTATACCCGAAGACCACTTCTAAACCTTTCTCCTTAAAATAGGCCTTCACTTGGTTTTTGTCCCAATTGGTTGCGGCAAGGATGAAGTCGCCACCCCACGCACCCAAGGATTTCAAGATGCCATCGAAATCGGGGAAGCGCTTTTGTATGGGTTCCTGACCGATGCAACGGGCGATGATGCGTTCATGGCATTGCATCAAGAGTCCGAATTCGTCCAAATTCTCACATCTCGGCACAGCACGGCTGATTTCCGAAACGGCTTCTATGTCTTTTTGTAAATCAACAGGATTTGCTTTTGCCAAAAAGGCTTTGATTTCTTTTGAAGAGCTTTGTTTTTGGCCTTGGTATATGAAAAACAGATGGTCGGCGAAGGATGGTTGGAAGGCAATGGGCTTGACGATTGGGGTCGGCCCTTCGACAGGCTCAGGGACCTCTGCTCTTACTTGATAATAAATCGGTCCTTCTGCCGTGGCACAGGCGATGTCGTAGCCCGAGCCGCCGAAAGTCAGTTTCAGTAGTTGGTAGGGATTTACATCGGCCCATCGTGCGAGGTTGGCAATCAGGGTGGAGCTGCTGCCGAGGCCCCATTCGGGATTGAAATCGAGATGGGTTCGAAAACGCATATCGCTGCCAAAGAAAGCATTCGGCTTCAGCTGTCTGACGGCTTTTAGGATGCACAAGAGTTTCTCGGCTTTCGTTTGGTCGTCAGTAGAGACGGGTTGTAATGTTTCTGTGTCAAATAAGACGGAAAACCAAGGTTTGTCGGGTTGTTGGGCTATCCAATGCAAACGGTGAGTGTCGGTATCAGCCAATGAGACTTGAAGGCTTTGTCCCAATTTCAATGGCAATGCTAAAGCCAAAGCGCCTTTCAAGACGAGATATTCGCCTGTCAAAAGGAATTTGCCGTGGGCTTGGTAATGGCTCATTTTCTCAAGCTGTCTAGGTATTGTTCCACGCCCGCATACGACACGGTCTTGTCCTTGAAATACTCGCGCGCTTTCTTCTTGTCCTCGTCTGAGGCGTTCAATTGGTTAAGGATGTTGTTGAGGTGCATCTTCATGTGACCCGCTTGGATGCCTTTGGTGGTCAGCGAGCGCACAGCGGAGAAGTTGTTGGCCAAGCCCATCGTGGCGGCAATCATCATCAGCTCCTTAGCGGTGGGATTGCCCAAAAGTTCGAGGGTTTTCTTGGCAAGCGGATGCAAACTTGTCAATCCACCGACGGTACCCAAAGCCATTGGCACCTCCAGTTCGAAGTGGAAGATGCCGTTTTCAATCGTGGCCGTGGAAAGGCTCTCATAATGCCCGTTGCGCGAGGCGAAGGTGTGTCCAGCTGCCTCCACAGCACGGAAATCGTTGCCCGTAGCAATGACAACAGCATCGATGCCATTGTAGATGCCCTTGTTGTGTGTGGTGGCACGGTCGGTGTCTATATGGGCGATGTCGACAGCCTTCTTGAATTTCTTGGCATAATCGGCACCTGAAAGGTGTTCGTCGATGCCATTCAACTGCTCCACAGGACATTCTACCCAAACCTTCACGCGGCAGTCGGGCGTGTTGTTCGACAAAATGGTCATGATGATTTCCACTTTGCGAAGCTCTTCGGGCAGGTTGTTGCGCTCGGCAAAGAAGTCTTGTAGGCTGTGCCCAAACTGTTCCAAAGCGGAGTTGATGAAGTTGGCACCCATGGCATCTCCTGTGCCGAACTCCACACGAATCTGGTAATAATCAGGGATTTGTGCGCTATAGTCGATAAGCCGCATTCCTAAGATGCCGCCACCGCGCTTGCGCATCTTTTCGGTCATGGCATCCGTGTCGGCCAGCAAGCGTTTCTCGATTTCAGGGAACAGTTCAAAAAGCTTTTCCTTGTCGCCGCTCCAACCAAAATGCACCTGTCCGACTTTGCGCACGTCGATGACCTCGGCATGGAAACCACCCCTGTCACCCCAGAACTTGGCCGCTGCCGAAGCTGCCGCCACCACGGAGCTTTCCTCGATGACCATGGGCACGATGTACTCTTTGCCATTGATGGTCACGTTGGGTGAGATGCCGTAAGGAATGAAAAAGTTGGTGATGGTGTTCTCGCTGAACTCGTCAAAGAGCTGCTGCTGCTTCGAGTCGGAGTGCCAATAGCTCTTCAGCAAGCTAATGACTTCACCGGGGTTCTCGAAGTAGTTGGCAATAAGCTTCAGCTTCTCTTCCTTGAGAAGTTTCGAAAAGCCTTTCTTTATGCGTTCGCGAGTAGCCATTTTAGTTTACCATTCTTCCTCTTCAATCACTTTTTCAGGGACGAGGCTCTCCTCAAACTTTTGCCCCCAGTCTTCGCCGAAAGCCACAATCTGATTCAGATAGCTGTCCCAAATAGGCTGATACAAAGGATCTTCCTTGTTCATCCATTCTTCGCAAGGATGGGTGGATTGGGTCTTCTGCATGAAATCAGTGAGGGTGTAGCGCACACGGCCTTCGCGCACCTCAATGGTGAAATAATAGGTGACCCAAGGCCATTTCGACTTCACTGCGTCGCCGTTATCGAGCTGGAACTGATGCTTACCCTTTAAAGTGCGCCCATCGTTTTGTTGGATGATGGTTGACGGACTCTTGTAATAAGAGTTCATGAATCCGCTGTAGATCCGGTTAAATACCTCATCTTGAGAGCCTACCGTGTTGATGACTTTGCGGAAACAGATTTTCTCCGTCTTAGGGTCGATGGGCAGGTTGGATTGGGCAAAGGTAACGGTCGCAAAAAGGATGGCGACGAAGAGCAATGCTACTTTTTTCATTTCTTTTAAATTTGGTTACAAAATTAGTAATAAATCATGTTGCTTGGATGCAACGGGAGCGAAAAATAGCAAATTTCAGGCCAAAATTCAGAACGGGATGAGTTGTGAATCTTCGGAGCAATTGACGTCAATGGTTGGAATGCCTTTATAATACAAGGTGGAAGCGTCGGTAAGTGAGCCGGTCATTGTTTCAGTGACGTTGACTGTAGCTTCAGAAGCACCCGAAAGGTTGACGTTTAATTCTCTAATTTCGGTCTGAGCCATATTCACAAGACTTCCGTCCCGAAGTGTAATCTGGCCGTAAGGAGTTGCACCCTCGAAAGTAACCAGCTGCGAGGCATCTTCCAAAAGTGCAAAGAAGTGGAACCTTGTTTCAAAACTGCCTTTGCAAACGGAGGCATCTTTGACATAGACCAAATTATTCGTCCCATCAAGATGAAAACCCACAAATTTTGAAGCATCGTTAAGCGACACTTTGTTGTATTTTCCACTGATATCGAGGCCGTTGCAAAGGGAAGCGTCATTCAATACGATGTTCAGTGAGTCGTCATCCGAATAGAAAGACCCTTCAAAATTCAAGATGGTAGCATCCTTAGCCTCAACTCTGTTGAAATGCGCCGTATGGACTTTGGCTTTATAAACGGAACCCATTACAGGATAAACCTTGCCAGTGAAGCCGATTTCGAGTTGGGTGCCTTCCATTTTGGTTTTCAGGTAAGGCTCCAAATAGGCGGAATACTCCAGTTCTACAAAGGTACTGCTGTCGGCCACCACGGTCACCTGCCAGGCGTCGCCGACTTCAATCTGACGGATGTCGGCGTTTTCGAGGACGGTCTTTTGTATTAGGGTCATGTCGACCTCTTTCTTGCAAGCGGTAGCGAAGCAAAGTGCCGCGCAAAGGATGAGTATGGTTTTAATTGTTTTCATGCTGTTTAAACGGAATAATAGTTGGATTATTATTGATGGTGGTAGGGCTCGCCTTTCAAAATCGTGAAGGCACGATAAAGTTGCTCGACAAAAATCAAGCGCACCATCTGATGACTGAAGGTCATGGGCGAGAGCGACAGTTTGGCATTGGCGCGGTCATACACCTCTTGCGCAAAGCCGTACGGTCCACCGATGATGAACACCAAGCGCTTGGCACCCGAAGCCATCTGTTTTTCAAGGCTTTCGGCGAACTCAACAGAGGTGTACTGTTTGCCGTTTTCGTCTAAAAGAATCACTTGGTCACCAGGTTGTAGTTGTTGAAGCAGGAGAAAACTCTCGGCTTTTTTCTGCTGGTCCTCGCTGAGGGTCTTTCGGTTGCGCGGGTCAGGAATCTCCTTCATCTCGAACGAGGCATAATGCCCGATACGGCCCACGTATTTCTTGATGCCGGTGATGAGGTAATCTTCATCCGTTTTTCCTATGACGAGAAGTAGGATTTTCATGCTAGGATTTGCTTTGCTTTCTCACGATCTTGTTCCAATTGTGCTTTAAGTGCATCCAAGCCATCGAATTTCTCCTCATCTCTGATGCGGTCGATGAAGCGCACATGGATTTGTTTGCCGTAGAGGTCACCATCGAAGTCGAACAGGTTGACCTCGATGAGCGGGTTGTTTTCTGTTCGGTCGCCGATGGTGGGTCGGTGCCCGATGTTGGCCATGGCCTTGTAGGTCTTGCCTTGGTAATCCACCAGACAGGCATACACTCCGCGGTTACCGATGAGCATGTATTCTCTTGGCAATTCGAGATTGGCCGTGGGGAAGCCTAAAGTGCGCCCGATTTTGTTGCCCACCACGACCTCGGCAGTGACAGAATAGGTATAGCCCAAGAGTCGGTTTGCGCTTTTCACATTGCCAACGGCTAAGGCATGACGTATCTTCGTAGAGCTGATGGCGATATTTTCAACATCCTGAGCGGCAATACGTTCCACCTTGAAGTTGTATTTTTTCATCAGATCGGAGAGCAGGCTGAAGTCGCCCATGCGGTTCTTGCCGAAATGATGGTCGTAACCCACTACGATATAGTCGGGATGGATGGGGTCAATGATGTAGTCCTTGATGAACACCTCAGAGGGTGTGCGCGAGAACTCTTTGGTGAAGTTGATAATCAGCACATTGTCGATGCCGAACTCCTCAAATTTCTTGAGTTTTTCCTCTGGGGTGCAGAGGAATCGCAGGTTAGAGCTGTCGATGTTGAGCACCTGACGAGGGTGAGGTTCAAAAGTAACCACAACAGTTTGTCCTCCAATGCTTTGCGCAAGACTCTTCATCTTGTTGAAGATGGCCTGATGGCCGAGATGGACTCCGTCGAAGGTGCCGATGGTGACCACGGCGTGGGGAATATTTCTAGCTTCTATGATGTTTCTGAAAACTTTCATCGATTTAAATCGGGGTTTTCGACAAACTCAAGCCTCCTTATCTTGTGAAAAAGCGGAGGTCCCTGAGCCTGTCGAAGGGCCGAACTTTATGGTTTAAAACTTCATTGTCTTGATGAGATATTGGGCAATTTGCACCGCATTCGTTGCGGCGCCTTTGCGGAGGTTGTCGGACACACACCAGAAATTGAGGCCGTTCTCCACCGAGAAGTCGCGGCGGATGCGGCCCACAAAGACTTCATCCTTGCCTTCGGCATAGAGGGGCATCGGATAAATGTTGTTGGCCGGGTCGTCTTGCACCATCACGCCAGGCATGGCTGCCATCAGCTTGCGGACATCGTCGATTTCAAAAGGCCTTTCTGTTTCCACGTTCACGGACTCACTGTGGCCGCCCCACACGGGTACCCGCACTGTGGTGGAAGAGACGGCGATGTGCTCGTCGCGGAGGATCTTGCGCGTTTCGTTGACCATCTTCATCTCCTCTTTGGTATAGCCGTTGTCGAGGAAGGTGTCGATGTGGGGAAGGATGTTAAGGTCAATCGGATGGGGATAGCAAGTCGTGCCGCTCGCGCCAGCGCGTTCGGCCTTCAGTTGGTTGACACCTTTTTGGCCGCTGCCTGAGACGCTTTGGTAGGTGCTGACGACGATACGCTTGATGCCGTAGGCTTTATGAATCGGTGCCAAAGCCATCACCATCTGAATGGTGGAACAGTTGGGATTGGCGATAATATGCATATCTTTGGTGATGGTGTCGGCGTTGATTTCGGGGACGACCAAAGGCACATCTTTCTCCATACGCCAAGCAGAGCTGTTGTCGACGACGAAGGTGCCCTGTTCGGCAAAGCGCGGCGCATATTGTTTCGATGCCGATGCTCCTGCCGAAAAGATGGCGCTGTCGGGGCGAGCTGCAATGGCATCGTCCACGCTGACGACTTTATAGGTCTTGCCTTGGAAAACAATCTCCTTGCCCACGGAGCGTTCCGAGGCGGCCACAATCAATTCGTCTATTTGAACTTTCTGTTCGTCAAGCACTTGAAGCATCTTCGAGCCGACCAGTCCGGTGGCTCCCACCACTGCGATTTTCATATTATTCGTCCTTTGAATTAGACCGCAAAAATAGGAAAAAAGTGGAAAACGGTTGTTTTTAACCGTACATTATGAGCGTGTTTTGGTATTTGGGTGTTCAGAATCTGTTTCTTATCCCGTCACCATAAACACCCGAGCATCTTTCCATTTGGAATGGCGCAGTATCTCGTTGGTGAAATGAGTACGACTGCCCACTTGGTCCAAAAGTTCCTTCGCCTTGTCGAATTGACGTAACTCGCGATAGATTTCTGGCACTTCAAGGTCTATTTGTTCCTCAGGGTGTTTTTCCAATAATGCCAACAGACGATTCAAATTGTCGGCGAAGTCTTTGTGGTTTTTGAGGAATAGCTTTTCGCCCTCAAGAATCAGTTTCCTGTTGCAGTGCCACACGCCGAAACTCATGAAGCCGTTGAGTAGGTATTTCAGGCGCACATGCTGGTGGTTGCGATGCAGGTCGTTGTAGGCCCACCATAGGAAACGACGCAAATAAATCTCCTTCTTCGGGTCGTAGTGGCTTTTCTTTAGGAAGGTCTTGTAATGGTTGACCAACGCCATTTTCCCTTTGTTGTCAGAAAAACTGATGCCGAAGAAACGCCAGGTGTTCCATGAATAGACCTCCGCATCAGGTTTTTCGTAGGTGATAAACGGCTCTTCTGGTTTCTCAACCCAAAAGATGTGGCCGCATGAAGGACACATAACCATCTTTTGTGGTGTGGTTATCAGATTGTCGTTCAATACTTTGCCATCGGAATACAAGATAGACTGATTGACCATCTCGGCTTTCAGGTTGCGACCTTCGAGCCAAGCCTGGCAATGTGGGCATTGGAAATAATATGAATCATATTTCAGCATTCTATCTTGTTTTGGGCGGTAAAAGTAAAACTATTTTTCATTTCCTACCAAAATCTGCGGGAATTTCGCCCCAAATTTCAGTTTTCCATTTCAGAATAGGCACTTCTATGGCGTTCTCATTCAGCCATTTCTCGGCGCGGGCAATGAGTTCAAAAAGGTATTCGTTTTTGGCATTGGGCTGCAGTTTGGTCTTGCATTTTTTCTCGCGAATCCATTTCTGTGCATTGACCGAGTCGCTGTAAATGGGATACTGGACGTGCTTCTGTTTCATCCAAGCCAAGGCATGGACAATAGCCAAAAACTCCCCGATGTTGTTGGTGCCGTTTTCGAAAACGGGACTCTTGAAAAGCTGTACGGTCGTGGCAGGCTGCGTGCCAAAATCTACAAACAAGCCTTGATATTCCATCTTGCCGGGATTGCCCGAACAGGCGGCATCCACCGCAACAGCAGGACTAACAGGCTTCTCCTTGACCTGGGTCAAGTCGACCTGAGGTGTCGTTTTCTTTTCGAATCCAGCAAAGCCTTTCGCAAAAGCAGCCTCGGCACTGGCATTGTCGGGGAAGCCCTTATACAAAGCTCCCGCAAAGCCTTCTATCTCCTTCTTGCAGTCCTCCCAACGGTCGTAAATGCCAGGAGTGCGGCCTTTCCAAACGACGTAAAACTTGTTTTTCGACATAGGCGCAAAAATAGGAAATATTTGGCGATAAATCGGAATTGGAGAAAAAACACTATTTTTGCCCCAAACAAAACCTTTATACAATGAAAAAACTCTACCTCGTCACCGTGTTGAGCCTCGTATTGTGCTTTTCCTGCACCAAGAAGGCCGAAACTGACCCCGAAGTTATTGCCATGCGTGGACTGGTGAACCGCGTTGTGCCTGAGTATTCGCAGAACATCGTCCTCGAACGCCTTGAAAACGATACTGTTGACCGTTTTGAAATCGAGATGAAGAAGAATAAACTCATCATCCGAGGCAACAACGCCAACAGCATGGCCGTGGGCCTGAACCATTATCTGAAATACTACTGCATGGCGCAATTCTCCTGGTTCAAAGAGGAGCCTTTGCAGATTCCCGCTGCGATGCCTGCGGTTCCCGAAAAGGTCAGTCTGAGTGCCCGCGTGCCGGACCGTTTCTTCCTTAACTACTGCACTTTTGGTTACACCTTGCCTTGGTGGGACTGGTCAGAGTGGGAGCACTTCATCGACTGGATGGCACTCAACGGCATCAACCTGCCTTTGGCTATCACGGGTCAAGAGTCGGTGTGGTATGAAGTGTGGAGCGAATTTGGCCTCACCGATGAGGAGATTCGTAGTTACTTTACGGGTCCGGCACATTTGCCGTGGCATCGTATGCAGAACATCGACCGTTGGGGTGGACCGCTGCCTATGTCGTGGCTTGAGAACCAAAAGGAACTGCAAAAGAAAATCGTGGCTCGTGAACGCGAACTCAATATGAAACCCGTGCTGCCCGGCTTTGCAGGTCATGTGCCGCCTTGCATTACAAGACTTTACCCCGATGCGCCTTTGGCTTCGTTGGGCGACTGGGCAGGCTTCGACAGCATTTGCTGGTGTAAGTTCCTTGATCCGCTCGACCCTTTGTATACTGAGATACAAAAGAAATTCATCGACAAGCAGACCGAGTTCTACGGCACCGACCATATCTACGGCATCGACATCTTCAACGAGCTCATCCCACCGAGCTGGGAACCTGAATACCTCAGTCGCGTGAGCCGTCAGGTCTATGAATCCCTAGAAGCCGCTGACCCCGATGCCAGATGGCTCGAGATGGCATGGCTATTCTGGAACGAGCGCCAATATTGGGAGGTCGACAACCGCATCGAGGCTTATATCACCTCCATGCCAAAAGACAGACACATCATGCTCGATTACTACTGCGAGAGACAACCTGTGTGGGAGCGCACCAATGCCTATTATGGCGTGCCTTACATATGGTGCTACCTTGGCAACTTCGGCGGCAACTCTATGTTGGCTGGTAACCTTGATACAGTGAATGTCAGAATCGAACGCGCCTTCGACAAGGGTGGCGACAATTTCGTCGGTATCGGCTCCACTTTGGAGGGTTTTGACTGCAACCCGTTCATGTATGAATATGTCTTCGAGAAGGCTTGGGACAACCCGCTCACCAAGGATGTGGATGCCTGGGTATTGCACCTCGCCGACCAACGTGCTGGCAAGGAAGACTCGAACATGAGGGCCGCATGGACTTTGTTGGCCGACAGCGTATATAATAAGGTGTCGTCGCCGGGCCAGACCGTCCGCATCAACCAAAGGCCGACCATGGGCAATATCAATGAATACCGTCAGTATTACGTGGCACCGACCTATAAGTACAACAACCTCACTTTGTTGGATGCCTTGGACGACCTGCTCGCCGCCGACTGTAACACCCGTACGCGCCATTTCGATGCGGTTAACATTACGAGGCAGTTGTTGGGCAATTACTTCAGCGACCTCTATGCCGATTATGTGAAAGCCTATCGTGAAGGTGATAACGAGACTTTACACCAAATCGAGAAGACGATGACCAACATCCTTGATGACACGGATGCTATCTTGGCTACAGAGAGTGCCTTCCTCGTGGGTCGCTGGATTCGTGACGCGAGGGCCATAGGCACGACCAAAGAAGACAAGGATTATTTTGAAAGCAACGCCCGCAACATCATTACCACCTGGGGAGAGGAAGACGCCTTGCTCAACGAATATGCCAGCCGTGCCTGGGCGGGTCTCACCGCGACCTACTATGCCTACCGCTGGAAGGAGTTCTTCAAAGATGTGAATGCCGCCATTGAGGCAGGTCAACCCTTCGATGAGAAAGCATACCACGAACGCATCTGCAAATACGAAGGTCAATGGTGGCGTGAACGTCTCGGCAACTTCAGTGCTGAGCCGCAAGGCGACGGAATTGCCTTGGCTAAAGAGATTGCAGATAAGTATCGCGCTGAGTTGGAGGCGAGGTATAGGTAATAGTTCTTATGTTGTTAACATAAAAACGAACCCGCAGGAGATTTTCCTGCGGGTTAATTCTTATTTTACTTGTCTCCAATAATGTGCTCCACCACCACTAGCAGAACAACCTCTTAACGGGAAAGGTCCAATAAGTGAAGTTTGTCCACATCTGGCACATTGCCATACATTGTCCAAAAGACCATTTTTGATGTTCATCCCAGTTTGGGCTTTGAAATCATTAATGTTCATCGAATTAGCCCTAATATGTGTCGGGCGCAGCTTTTAATTCTCCTTTTCAGCACCTCAAAGGACAACTATCAATAAAAAAGCGTGGCACTGATATGCCGCTTTTTAGTTGAGGGTCGTGAGAAAACCTTGGGATAAAAAGATGCAAACAGTCCACGCATAATGCGCGAACCTTTACACTCTCTTGTATCCCTTGAAAGTTTCTCACGTTTTCAACTACAAGACGAGCATAACGCTTCGTGTTTCTTGATGTCGGCGGTACAAAGACCGCCAGAGAACTGTGGCAAAGATACCACTTTTTTGGAAAAACAAGCGGATGTGTGGGAAAAAATGTATCTTTGCAGTCAGAAATGAGTCTATGGGTATGGATAAGCATCAATTACAACAGATTATAGCAGCGTATTTTGCTACGCAGCCTGTTTTGAAAGCATGGCTGTTCGGCTCGTATGCCCGTGGGGAACAGCGAGAGGATAGCGATGTGGATATTATGGTTGTGCTTGATAGTCAGGCTCATGTTGGTTTATTCAAATTAAGTGGAATGCGTCTTGATTTGCAAGACCTTCTTTCGAGAGAAGTTGATTTGGTAACTGAAAAAGGCCTTTTGCCTTTTGCCCGTGAATCTGCAGAAAACGATAAGATATTGCTTTATGAGAGAGCGAATTAAAGATAAAATGCGGTTGGAGCATATTGCAGAGGCTATTGAACGCCTTCAGACTCATGCTGGAAACCTTTCGGAAGAAGAGCTCCAAGCTGATGTCTTGCGTTATTATGGTATTGTGAAGGATATTGAAATCATAGGTGAAGCGGCTCGTATGCTTACCGAGCAATTTAAGGATGCTCATCCCGAAGTGGAATGGCGCAGCATTGGCGATATGCGAAATTTCCTTGTTCATGAGTATTTCCAAGTGGATAGTGAGGTGGTTTTCAGTGTTATCCACAATGAAATTCCTGAATTGCAAAATCATATTTCTCGTTATCTTTCCGAAATAGATTGGGAAGCATGGGAAAAAGAGAATTAAATCAAAATGAATATCACCGAACAAGATAAGAACTTTATGCGCGAGGCCATCCGACTGGCCGATGAAAGTGTGCAAAATGGCGGCGGTCCCTTCGGAGCCGTCATCGTGCGGGATGGTGAAATCGTAGCCGGCAGTGCCAATAGTGTAACCCGAGACAACGACCCCACTGCCCATGCCGAAGTGAACACCATCCGTCTAGCTTGCCGTAAGCTGGGCACCTTCGACCTGTCCGATTGCGTCATCTACACCTCTTGCGAGCCCTGCCCTATGTGCCTCGGTGCCATCTATTGGGCGCATATCAAGCGCATCTATTACGGCAACACGAAAAAGGATGCCGCCGCCATCGATTTCGCTGATGACTTCATCTACAAGGAACTGGAACAGCACATCGAAGAACGCTCCGTGCCGTTCATCCCTTTGCTGCGCGAAGAGGCCATTGAGACTTTCCGTGCCTGGGAGGAGAAGCAGGACAAAATAGAGTATTAATCCAGTCCCGAAGGGACGATAGCTTCGTAGGCCGGTGGTGTAAACCCCGGCCGACAAGTAACACGCGCAATTCATATTATTAATTCGAAACATTTTTGGATTATTTGTCCAAAAAAAACGTATTTTTGCCGCCGCAAATCAAGCCGCACCACGCTGAGATGAAGACAATGCGTTGACATCAAGGCCGCTGCGGGAATCATAATCATCTGATCCGGAGGACATTCAAATGGAAAGGAGAATAGGCTCAGTCCTTATTTATGTGGGAAACCGTGAAGCCGCGCCACAAGTCAACG
>JAEEGK010012503.1_pt1 | contig 19274 bp, 19 predicted proteins | sample 8958771 | NCBI WGS metagenome assembly JAEEGK01 (sample SAMN16246547, study PRJNA631951) | gut metagenome | biome: gut microbiome; feature: rumen; material: SC-attached | host: Bos | place: Iran: Karaj | collected 2018-10
CCCGGCATGGTGAAGCGCGACAGCGGACATATCATCAATATCGGCTCCGTCGCCGGCGACGCCGCCTATGCCAACGGCAATGTCTACTGCGCCACCAAGGCCGCCGTCAAGACCATCACCGACGGCCTCCGCCTCGATGTCGCCGGCACAGCCATACGTGTCACCAACCTCAAGCCCGGCCTCGTGGAGACCAACTTCAGCAACACCCGCTTCCACGGCGATACCGAGCGCGCCGCCAACGTCTACAAGGGCATCAAGCCCCTCACCGGCGACGACATTGCCGATGTGGCCGTCTACGCCGCCAACGCCCCCGCCCATGGGCAGGTCGCCGAGGTGCTCATCCTCGCCACCCATCAAGGCAGCGGCAGCGTCATCGTCCGCAAATAGTTTAACTTTATTGGAACACCCGCGTCCGGTCTTCCTCTGTGGAGGACCGGACGCATATATTTTTAGTTGATAGGGCAACTCAGCGGACTCGTCAGCTCGCACCCCCTGTTGCGCGCCAGCCACAGGGCTGCATATGAGCATGTGGCCTCCACGCGGCCGCCCCGACGCTCTATCTCCTCCACAGCCCTCCGCACCAGCTCCGAGGCGATGCCCTGCCCACGCAGGCGGTCGTCGACATACGTGTGGTTGATGACATACACGCCGTCGCGCTCGGGAAATGTCACTTCTCCCACCTCCTCGCCGTTTTCCACGACATATATCCTGTTTTTCTCCGTAATGTACTCCATAGTCATTTCTTTACATTCAATTTGTTCCAAATCTTCTGCTCAAGTCCGTTGGGCAGCAGTTTTATCAGCATCGGCAGTATGTAATTCATCACGCCGGGCTTCACCACACGACGACGGCGCAGCATACCACGTAGAGCCCGCTTTACAAGCCATTGTGGTGTGCGGATAAGTCCTACGGCCACCCCGAGTTTCATCATTCGGGGCTTCATCTGGTAGAGTGGTGTGGCCACAGCGGCGGGTAGCACGGTGGTGACGCCGACGCCGTAGGGTGCAAGCTCGAAATACATCGACTGGGAGAAACTCTTCAGGTAGGCTTTCGTGGCGGCGTAGACGGTTATTCCCGGCGCTGGCAGGTTGGCCGTCATCGACGACATATTGACGATATACCCTCTGTGGCGTGCTTTCATGGCTTCGCCGAAAAGCATCGTCATACGTGAGGGAGTGAACACATGCAGACGCAGCATTGCGAGGGCCCTGTTATGTGTCGCTTCGTCAATCTCGTGGAAGAAATACATACCGGCATTGTTGACCAGAATATCAATCTCAAGATGCTGATTCTGGCAGTAGCTCCATATCTTGTCGGCTGCATCTTCTTGAGAAAGGTCCTGATAAAAGCCCCACGACCGCACATCATACTGCTCTGCAAGCCTCTGTGGGAGAGTCTCGAGTTGCTCTTGTTGGATGGACACCATCAGCACATTGCATCCCATCGCGGCCAGCTGTTGGCAGAATTCCCATCCCATGCCCGACGTGCCGCCGGTAACCAACGCATTATATCCTTTGATGTCCCTCATCATTTGCGATTAATTTTCGTTATTTCTTCCATCACAATCCGTTCCATAATGAAATATGTATCGGGCCTAGGGTGGCAGCCGTCGTCGCTGAGCGACTTGGGGAGGCCGCCTTGTTCGTCGGCGAGAGCGGCGTGGTAGTTCACATACGCGATGTCGTTGGCTTCGGCATAGGCTTGCAGGCGTTTGTTGATGTCAACGATGGTCTGTGCGGCCTCCTTGATGTCGGGGCTCCACACGAACGAGGCGCAGGGCGGGATAGAACTGATGAGCGGCACGATGCCGTTGGCGCGCGCCAGCTGGCACATTGCCACGATGTTCTCCACCACCTTGTCGGGCTCCACCCAATAGGCGTTGTGCGCCACGTCGTTGGTGCCGGCCATGATGACCACCGCCTTTGGGTGCAGGTTGACCACGTCGGCCGTGAAGCGTGCCAGCATCTGCGTCGACGTCTGACCGCCGATGCCCCGGCCGCAGAAGTTATGCTGGCGGAAGAACTCGGGGTGGTAGAGCGCCCAGTATTCGGTGATGGAGTTGCCCATGAACACCACCTCTGGGAATTCGCCGCTGGCGATGATGCGTTCATTGTCGGCCCTGTAGCGTTCAAAGCCACACCAATCCCCCTGTGCGAAGCCTGAAAAAGTCATGATTGTAAAAAGTATGATAAGCGTAGTTTTCTTCATGAAACGGTATTTTACGCTGCAAAAATACAACTTTTTGGGAATTAACTCCAAAAAAGTTATGACTTTTTGGGAATAGATTCCAGAAAAGTCATGTTTTTCGATGCTAAATTACATCCCGCCTTTCGTTAATTCGTTATATAGTGCCACGCCCTTTACCGTCAGCAGGTATTTCTGCCTTGGATGATTGGGACGGTCGGGGTATTTCCGGCGCACGAACTTCTCCTTCAATGCGGGCTCAAGGTGGTATTCCATGAAATTCATACGGTCTTTAAGCGACTTAAGTTCCATCATCTGTTTAATGCTCAATTCTTCGTATGCAATGACCCGTACAAGCTCAATTATATTGTTATTGTTGGTATATATTTTACTATTTGGACTTAAGTGTATTGCAAGTGAGCTTGAGGGGGTACTTGAGGGGGTGCTTGAGGGGGTAGTTGTCGGGTCAGCTAAATTGGGTTGCACTCTCCATTCCTCCGTCGGATGGATATGAAGATAGCGGTTGCGCAGGTCCCATTGTTCGCCAAGTAGCAGGTTGCGGAAAAAACGCTCCAAAAAAACAGGTGTATATTCTATTCCTTTCGTTACATTACGGTAGTTTGCACGTACCAGTGCATTGCGGAAATACCATGAGTGTTTTGCAAACTGATCGTTGTCCACATCAAATCCCAAGGAGCGGAGATACTGTATGGTAAAAACGGCAGTGGTGCGTGTGTTGCCTTCTCCGTAAGCGTGAATCTGCCACAACCCCGAGACAAACCGAGCCAAATGGGTTATCAGTTCGTCAGGAGCCTTCCCTTTGTAGGTGTATGCACGTTCCTGCTCTAGGTCGTAATCTATGGCGCGACGCAAGTCTTCCCAGTTCAGGTATAGTACGGTGTCTCCTTCCAGCACCCATTCTTTCTTGGTGATATTGTATGTGCGGAATTCGCCAGCATGCTTCAGTACACCTTCAAATACCCGACGATGCACAGATTGGTAGCCACCAGTGGTGAAGTTGAAAGTAGGACTGGACAGTACTTTTACGATATTTGACGACACACGGTCGGCTTCCTCTTGGTCTTCGTCGTTAGCATCATGGGCTGTCTTTGTAATATAGTATTGATTGACAAGTTCTCGAGCCTCATCGATAGTAATATCTCCTTCAATGTGCCGACGTGCCGTATCTTGCAGATAGTCCGAAACCGTCAGGCCATCCACAGCCTGAAGCCCGATAGCCGTCTGCCAATAGCCCGCTTTTTCCTTCTGGCTGGGCTCCCCTTGGCGTATATACTCGTCAAAGTTCAAATATCCGTCATTATCGTTGCTCATATTCAAATATTATCTTTCCAATTTTCACTTACACATTTACACATTCCCGTATTCACACATTTATATTGCATTTACGCATTTACACATTCCCGCATTCTATTTGACCCCTTAACCGTGAACCCTTAACCATTAACCATACCGCCGACCTCAGTTTAAGCAATCAATTGTTCAAGATTAACTCATTTAAACATTTTCTATAATAAATTTCTAAGATCCTACTTCTTCACCAACATAGCAATCGTCAACATATATTATTGTCCCATAGTAACTGTTTATTCCAAAAACAAAATAATTTGCAGTCGGTGGAACCGTTATGATTTCGTCAAATGTTTGCCATGTGCCAATATTAATTGGAAGATATTTAAGACCATAGCCTCCACCCCTGATTATACAATAATCATTATCATTGTAAAACGCTTTCAGCTCATCTGTTGGAATCGTTGATGATTCAACGGCTTTTGTTCTAAAATAACAATAGGTTCTCGCACCGTTTGTTTTCCATAGTTCTACATAATACTTGAATCTGATTCTTATTCTATTACCTGGCGTTACTGGTATGCATTGATCCACACGTGCTGTGGAACCTGTTTTTAAAGATTGCATCTTAGCTGAGCGTTTACCTTCATTTACTGTTTCCCAATTTTTTTTCACATTTCCATTATTATGAGGAATCCAGTCGGTAATGTAATCGTATGAGTTGTTGGGCAAAATATTCCACTCCTCCAAACCGCCGTTTTTTAAAATGTTGTCACCAAATGTTACGTCAGGCTCTTCAATGTTATTATGTATTGAGGGTGACACGATGTTATCAAATGCCGAATCATCTTGCGTACATGCGGAGAACGTTAACACTAAGACTAATAGACAATAATAGAATATGTGCCTGTTATATTTCATTTTTCCTGCTGCCAGGATACTGGGTTTGCTTTAGTTATATTCTCAGTCGATTTCACTCACACATTTACCCATATTCCATCGCTATTATCCGTCATACATCTCTAACCTTGTCCCTAAAACCTGAATAATTCCTATATTCTACGATAATCGCCATATTTTTGCGAATCTTCAGCAGCCATCAGCATACTGCCTGATATTTCATTATTGAATGGCTTTATATTGTGGTGTTGCGCTATGTTTTCTGGCTGCACTCGATGAGCACTCATTCTGCTGTAGGTGCTGTCGAACACCCTTTGGTTGATGAAGTTCATGAAGTCGGGGTTGTCGAGATAGTTGCGGCAGAACTCGGTGTTCTCGTTGAGCATCTGTGCCACAATCATCATAAGCGAAGCAGCACATTGTTGCATGGCGGTTTCCCGATTGCTGTTTTTGGCTGCATTCACGAAGGTCTCGTCGGCCGTCAACCTGTCGGGTAGTTCGTCCAACTGTTTCTTCGCCAACTCAATGTTCTGCCAGTTGATGCTGTTGAACTCATCCAAGATGTCGCTCAACTTGGCCATATCCGGCTCTTGCGGCGCTTTGGGACCTCCGACGGGGATGGGGTCGATTTCGGCGTCTTTGTTCTCCAGCTCTATTTTCTGTTCCTCGTTTTTGATGATGCGGTATTGGTCGAAGTCGATGGCGTCGATAAGGCCTTCGGTGAAGTCTTCGGTCTTCAGTTTGGGCAGCTTTGTCACGAGGAGTGCATAATAGGTGTTCAGCTTCTCCCATTCGATGCTCTTGAAAGGCATCACGGCGGCGATGAATGGATAGGTGCGGCAGAAGGCTTTCATACTGCTCTTGCAGCGAATCTTTGCGTTGTCATCGAGTGTCTTGAATCTCTCAACTGCCAGATTGACGATGGGGTCGATTTCCTCTCTTGAAGCACCTCTCCAGTATTTCTCGTTGACTTCCGTCACTTCGTCTTCCGAATAGATGTTGCATTCCTCTATCTCCGTGATGAGGTCGTTGAGCTTGTTGGGGTCGGTCTCTTTCGAGAGGATGGTGGTCTTGTAGAATCGCTGGAAACTTGCCTGTATGTCTTCTGCATCGTTGCAGAAATCCAGCACGAAGGTGTCGCGTTTCTTCGGGTGGCATCGGTTCAGACGCGAGAGTGTCTGCACCGCTTTCACATCTGTCAGCACTTTGTCCACATACATCGTGTGCAGCAAAGGCTGGTCGTATCCCGTCTGGAACTTGTCGGCCACCACCAGTATGCGGTAGGGGTCGTGCTCCATATTCTCCTCGATGTCTTTCGAGGGGAACCCGTTGATGTCGGCCTCCGTCACCGTCTTGCCGCCATATTCCTTGGAGCCGGAGAAGGCTACAATGGCCTTGTAGGGGCTCTTGCGCTCTTCCAGCAGACGTTTGATTTCGTAGTAGAACTCTATAGCCCTCAGGATGCTGCTCGTCACCACCATCGCTCGTGCCTGTCCGCCCACTTTGCCTTTGTCTATCACCTGAGTGTGGAAATGCTCCACGATGATGCCGGCCTTCTGTTTGATCGTCTCCGGCTGCGATTCCATAAAGGCACGCAGCTTCTTCGACGCCTGCTTTTTGTCAAATTCGGGGTCGTCCTCGATGGCTTTGATTATCTTGTAGAAGCTGTTGTAGGTGGTATAGTGCGCCAGCACGTCCATGATGAATCCCTCCTCGATGGCCTGCTTCATGGTGTATTCGTGGAAGGGTCGATGCTCCGTCTCGCCATCGGGCTTCGTGTATGGTGTGCCGAACATCTGCAGCGTCTTGTTCTTCGGCGTGGCAGTGAAGGCGTAGTAGTTGGCGTTCTTCACCATCTCGCGTCCTTCGATGATTTTCGCCAGGCGGTCTTCCAAGTCCTCCTCGTCGCTGCCTGCATTGCCACTAAGCGCAATATTCATCTTGGCGCTCAGCGAGCCGTTCTGACTCGAGTGGGCTTCATCGATGATGATACCGAAGCGCTTGTGCTTCAACTCGGTGCCGATGGCATCGAGGATGAAGGGGAACTTGTGTACGATGGTGATGATGATTTTCTTGCCGCTGGCCAGGTGGTTGCGCAGGCTCTCGGCGCTGTCGGCCCAAGCCACCAGGTTCTGCAGCCGTTTGAAGGCGACGATATTGTTTCTGATCTGTGTGTCGAGGTTCACGCGGTCGGTAACCACAATGACGCTGTCGAGCAACGCTTGTGTGCCGTCGAGCAGCCCCACCAGCTGATAGGCCAGCCACGTGATGGAGTTGGACTTGCCCGAGCCTGCCGAGTGCTGAATCAGGAACCGTTGCCCCACACACTTGGCTCTTGTCTCGGCCAGGAGTTTCCGCACACAATCCAGCTGGTGGTAGCGCGGCCACACCACGCTCTGTTTCTCTGTGTTGGTCTTTGGGTCGAGTTTCTTCACCACCTGCGCGTAGTTCTCTATGATGTCGCTCAGCGACTCTTTGGCCAGCACCTCCTCCCATAGGTATGCTGTGCGCACCCCATTGGGGTTGACAGGGTTGCCGGCACCGCCGTTCACGCCTTTGTCGAAAGGCAGGAACCACGAGCCTTTGCCGCAGAGCCAGGTGCACATACGGATGTTGTCGTCGTCCACCGCGAAGTGTACGGGACAGCGTTTCGGTGCCAGCAGGGGGTCTTTGGGGTCGCGGTCGGTTTGGTATTGCTTCACGGCGTTCTCCACCGACTGTCCCGTATAGTGGTTCTTCAGCTCCATCGTTATCAGCGGCAGGCCGTTGAGCGACACCATAAGGTCTATGCGGTTGTCGTTCTCCTTGCTGTATGCCAACTCCTTGGTGATGCAGAAAAGATTCTTCTTATACAAATCCTGCGCTGTGGGGTTCAGTTCTGACGGCAGCGGATAGTACATATCGAACAATTCCGAGATGAATCGGAAACCCTTGCGCAGCACGTCGGTCACACCTCGGTTGGCCAGCTGTTTGGCCAATTCTGTAAAGAACCTGCGTTCCGATATCTCGCTGCTGAAACAGGCGGTATTCTCCACCTTTTGTTTCTGCGTGGAGATCAGGAATCGTTTCACCCGCTCTGTATCCAGCGCGTAGTCTTTCACATAGTCGCTGGATGTTCCCTCTTCATATCCCTGCTTGTCCCTGAGGTAGGCAAGGATGGTCTCTTCGAGATTCATCTCACTAAGGTTTGTCGGCATAGGCTTATTCCTCCTCGTAATAATATGAATAATCGATACCCTTCATAAATATCTCGCGGTCGTCGATGCGGTCGGTCATTGCTTGTTTCAGCAGGGCTTTGATGCGTGTGGCGTTCGTCACGCTGCGATGCATGGCATCGAGATATGCTTTCTTGTCTATCTTGCTCCAATCGACGCACACCTTCATCTCTTTCTTGAATATCAAGTCGAGCCATAGGCGTGTGCTTCGTCCGTTGCCCTCCATGAAGGGATGAGCCACGTTCATCTCCACATACTTGTCCACTATCTCGTCGAATGTCGTCTGCGGCATCTTCTCTATCATTTCAAGGTTCTGCATCAGGTATTCAGCACGGCAGAAGATGGTGCCGCCCTTCGAGATGGTCTTGGTGCGTATCTTGCCAGCAAAGTCGTAAAGGCCACCGAACAGGTAGGCGTGTATCTGCTGCAGACATTCGACGGTGCCAGGCTTCAAACTGTCGAGCAAGCCACTCTCGACAAGGGTATAGGCTTTCTTCTTGCTCTGTCCGTCGATGGTGTTGTCGCTATAGACAAACCAGTCGAGGAATGCGTTGGCGCGGTTGTTGGGGTAATTCTTGGCAAGAATATGAACGCACGAGTCATCAAGAGCATCAGCGGCACGTTGCTTGCCATCGGGAGCCATAAATTTGAAGTCGTGAGTGACACTCACGAGTTGGATTCCGTCGGTGGTCAGTTTCTTTTTCAGCCAACGCCAATAGTTACCCGCTTTCTTGTAGTCTTCATCATCGTTGATGGCTCGCACTATGTCCGTCGCCGAGAACCACCATTTGCTGTTCTCCTCGTCCCACACGGCACGCACCTCGTAGTCATTATAAAAACGTATGGATTTCTTGCCGCCCATAGTCACTATATTTCGTTTTGAACGTTTACCTGTCCTGTAACAACGTCAGAAATAATTTGTTGTACATTGCTTTTAATGGCGTCACTTATAACTGTATATTTATAAATTACTTCATCCAATTTATTTGCAATCTTCACTATTACTTTTTGTGTTTCCATATCCGGCACCACTATAAGCATATTTTTCATTTTTTGATAATTTGTTGTCCAAAGATCCCATGCAATCCCTTGACCATTTTTAAAAAATTCCTCAATCCATCCACTTGTCCTAAACAAGTAATGAGCATAATCCGGTAGTATGTCTTTTGGTTCAAGTATGATGTTTATAAGGGAAACGGATCCATCATATTTTGAAACCCCGCATGAACCTTTTCTGTCCGAACGTGAATTTACAACAAAATCATTTATCTTTACTTCTTTTCGAGAATTACCCTCGGCGTTTGAGAGGGCGACTGTATCTAATTGAGGGACAATACCTGCTTTGGTTACAGATAAAGGCATATAGTCTTTATCTGAAACCTTGTTTATTCTCTGAATAAAATGTTGACGTACTTTTGAAATATCCCAGCCTTCTGGTATGTAACCAATCCATTGGATATCACATTCTTTATATCTATTATACGGTTTTAATTCTTTCAATTCTTTCAATTTATTTGATAGAACGTCTATCTCCATTTTTAATAATTGAATTGAATGAATAGAATCATCAAACGTTCCAATAATATCCTCTCTCTTTCTTGGTAGTATGGGTTTATAGAAATACTTTGTAAAACTGATTTCATAAAACAATTTTGCATCCGAAGCGATTATATTGTCACCCAAAAAGGATAATTCGTTTTTACAAAAGCCTTCAACGCCTCCAGGATAGTTCAATGGGATATATTCTTTTTCGTTCTTAAGTCGTTCGAGCTTCCCATTGATATTTTTTTTATACAATTGAACTTCCCAATAACCTAATTCATCTGGTGTGACAATTTTGCTGTATTCGTTATCATCAAAGTCCATCAATAAAGAAATAATTTTTTCTCTATCAGACTCTCCAATCTGTATCTTTTTTTTGCCTAATTTAGGTCTTTGTGGAATTGTAAATTCACATGCATTTATCAGTTGTATTTTCCCTTTTCTTCTTTTTTCTTTTCGATTTGAAAGTATCCATATATACGTACCTAATCCTGTATTGTAAAATTCGTTCTCAGGCATAGCAATGATAGCCTCCAACAAGTCATTGTCCAAAATATATTTACGTAAAACATTATCACCATCTGTAGAACGTGTAGAATATAAAGAAGAACCATTATGAACTTCGACTATACGAGTACCAATCTGGGTGTCATTACGCATTCTTGAGATGTTATTTGCAAGAAACATCATCTGACAATCACCAATATCTGTTAAGAATGATATTTCTTTGCCATCCTTATCAATTAAGGAAAATCTTGAATCCGTAAATTTATCTCTTTCTTTTTCACTTAAGCCGCGTTTCTTGAGGTCTTCTTTCCATGGTGTGCCAAAAGGAGGATTGGAGATGCAGAAGTCGAAGGTCTCGCCGGCGTGTCCGTCGCGCGAGATGGTGCTGTCGAAGGCTATATACTCGCGTGCCTCGGTGCCATACTGGTATTGGAAGGCTTTGATGTTGCCGCTGATCATCAGGTCGGCCTTGCAGGTGGCGAAGGTATCGGGTTGCAGCTCCTGCCCGAAGATGTTCACGGACACCTGCTTGCCGCGTTCGCGGGCAATCTCCATGATGCGATCCTGCGCAATGGTGAGGATACCGCCCGTGCCGCAGGCGCCGTCGTAGATATGGTAGGTGTTGTCAGTAATCTTGTCGGCAATAGGCATCACGGCGAGGTCGGCCAGCAGCTTCACATAGTCGCGCGGGGTGAAGTGCTCACCGGCTTCGGTGACATTGTTCTCCTCGTTGAACTTGCGAAGCAGCTCTTCGAAGATGGTGCCCATCGTGTGGTTGTCCAATCCCGGCAGGCGCACATTGCCGTTGTCGTCGAGCACAGGTTTGTTGGAGAGGTTTATCTTGTCGTCGGTGAATTTCTCGATGATGCTGCCTAGACGCTCGGCTTCCGTGAGGTTGTCCACCATCTGGCGGAGGTGGAACTTGTCGATGATGTCCTGCACATCGCGGCTGAAGCCGTTGAGGTAGTCGTTGAAGTTCATCTTCAGGCGCAGCGGGTCGGTCTCGCTCTTGAGCGTCTTCATTGTGAACTTCGAGGTGTTGTAGAACGGATAGCCGGTGACGGTGTAGAGTATCGGGTCTTGGTTTTGTATCTTGTTTTTGTCCAGCAAGGCTTTCTGCGTCAGGAGCTGCTGCTTGGTGGGCTCCAACAGCACGTCGATGCGGCGCAGCACCATCATGGGCATGATGATTTTCTTGTACTCGCCCTTCTCGAAGGCATAGACGAGCACATCGGTAGCGATGTTCCAGATGAATGAGAATAGTTGGTTGTATTGCGATTGGTTCATATAGCTGTGTTTTTATTCGTCGATTAGTTCTCCGCGTTTATATTTCTCAAAAAGTGTGTTGTGGATGCACTTGTGAATATTGGACAAAAAAGCATATACTGCAAATAGTGTATTATAAAGCTTTAAAGATTCCATCATCACCTTACTCTCTTCGATATCTTCACACCTTGAATCGTAGAGTTTGTCTGCATCAAGGTGCGTCTCTACATCGCGTTCGTCTTTCCACCAGGAGGAGGATTTGGAATGCGCATCGAGTAAAGCCGACAGTTCTTGGTATTGACGATGGATTTCCTCGGGAAAGAATTTCAGAATAGTGCCGATGTCATTCCATTTGGATTGTTTCCCTTCATTAAAGCCATATAGCTTCTTGAATCCTTCGTTGAGGATAACCTTCATCTTTCCGCGCATAAAGCGTCGGTCATAGTCTTTGTCGGCCAGGATGAAATACTTGCTGATGACTATACTGTCAATTATGGTTATTGTGACGAACTGCAGGACGGAAAGCAAGACGAAGTAAGCTTCACGTTTATCATCGTGCTTATTCCTGTTGTCTTCGAGCATTTTTTTTAGCAACGGCAATCCTTCAGCAAAACCAGAGATTGTCTCATCGGCAACAGAGACGAACTCTTTGCGTTCTGTTGCGCTGAGAGACTTGCCGTTATACTGCACCTCCCGAAACCATTCGGCATACGGGTAATCGCGTATCGGTGAATACTGAACATTATCTAGGTACTCATTCATGCTTAATATACCAAGTGTCGTTTGTCCCTATAGCGTTTTTTTTCAATCTGCAAAGATACGCTTTTTTTCTTATATGGCAAAATAAAAATATTAGTAATTGACTTCCTCCTCAAACCTCTCGGCGAGGTCAAGGAAACCCAGGACAGTATCATCTTCCAGTTCCATTTCCCTAAGCGCTTAGGCAAAATCCTCATAGTGAGCATGCTGCGCATCGAACACCTCTCCATCAGTCTCAAATCTCAAATCTCAGTTGCAAAAAAAGTCACCATTCAACTCGCAACCCCTCTCTTATAACTATTATAACTAATTAATAATAAGATATATATAAGAAAAGAAGGGTATAGGATGGATGTGCGGGATGACTTTAAAAACAACTGAGACTCTGAGACTGAGACTGCCGGACGCCCTTCGTCGGCATCATACAATCCATAACCACTTGTGCCTCATAGGGAAAAGCATAGAGGGAGCAAAGATGCCAATGGACCGGGCGTTTCAGTTGTTTCAGTTTCAGTTCGATTTATGTGTGTCAATTGTTTTTCAAACATCCTATATATATTATTTAACTAATTAATAATTAATATAATAGATATAAGAAACGAAACTACATACCATCCATTTTTCAACTGAAACAACTGAAACTGAAACGCCCATCCCCAATTCAATCTCACCTAAAAGGCATAGAAACAATGAAATACGACATCACCAAACCTTCAGCACCCCAGATGCCATCCCTCGGAAGCGTGACAAAAAGAATCCAAATCCTCCTATATAAGGCCATAAAACACCCTCCGCACCCCTCCTTCCAGCACATTTCTCCCACCCCAGCGCTCACATTCGCGCTCCCGAAACTCACCATCAATACCTCATTGGTGGGGTTTTTGTGGCAAAATGAATACCCTCGTGGCCGAAAAATGGGTTGACAAGGGCCAATTTTCACTCCTCATCGAGGCCATCTGTCGCGACTTCCTATATCCTCTAAACGGCTACTAAACGGCTACAAGAAGGCCACACAACAGCACAAGCCCCCCTCACAAATTTTCAATTCTCAATTTTCAATTGTCAATTCTCAATCCACTGGCCACTATCTTTTAGAATATTTCACCATTCCAGAGCATCTTCAAGAAGTCTAGAATGTAGATTAGCTCGGTGTCGCCGGAGCGGCGTGTGATGGGGGCGAGCGACACGAGGATAAGCCGGCAATCAGGATGTTCCTCCTGAAAAGCTTTGAGCCCTTTCTTATGTTTGGTTTCAACATGGTCGGTGGATTTGATTTCAATGGCCACCTTGGCATCTCCAATGACCGCATCCACTTCCTTTTTATCATAGGTGTGCCAATAGGAGATGATGTCGCGCTTGTCGTTGTAGCCTTTGTAAGCAATTATCTCCTGCATCACCAGATGCTCAAAAGCGTGTCCGTAGTCTTCGGTGCCACGTTTCAGGGTATGGCGTCCCATCAAGTAGTTGGCAAGTCCGACATCGAAATAGTAGAATTTGGGTGCTTGGATGATTTTACGCTTGATTTCCTTCCGATAGGCCGGAATCTCATACCCGATGAGTGTGTCATATAGGATTTGGAAATAGGATTTGACAGTCTTGGCCGAAACACCACAGTCGGAAGCGATATTGGAATAGTTCAGCATTTCGCCGTCACAAATGGCTGCGACCTCCATGAAACGCTCGAACGCATCGAGTTCGCGCACTTCTCCCTCCTCACGGATTTCTTCGTCAAGGTATATTTTCACATATCCCGACAAACGCTTGGTGGCATCCTCAACCATATAGTGGCGGGGAATCATGCCGTTCTGGACGGCCCTGTCAATCTGATAGTCGGTTACTTCGGGCCAAACAAGCGGATAGAGTGTTTCCGGTATGGCACGACCGCCAAGGGTGTTTGCTCCGGAACGCTTAAGTTTCCTCGAACTGGACCCGCTGAGGATGAAGAACAGGCCCCGGTCGACCATCAGGGAATGCACCACATCCAACAATTCGGGGACTTTCTGTATTTCGTCCACAATGACTAGCGTGCCCGCAGGCTTGTCCTGCAACGCTTCCCAGAGAGAATTCGGATTCATCTTGAAAGCCTTTCTTACATTGGGCTTGAGCAAATCATAGTAGATTGCATCCTTGAAGCGTTCCTTTAGTAGGGTGGATTTGCCTGTTTGGCGGGCTCCAAACAGGAACATTCCTTCGTCCAGCTTCTTCTCAATGTCGAATATTCTCTTGTACATAAATTATTGAAAATTTGTAAGTGTATTCCTGATTTTTGTATGAAATTCGGGAGTATAGTAATGATTTTTGATATTAATTATTGAAGATATAAGATGTGTTTCTGTTTGATTTTTAATATTTTAAATTGTATAACTACATTTTTCATATAAATTTGACACTGCAAAAATACACTTTTCCTATAAAATAGACAAATAAAAAATACACTTTTCTTGTGAAATATGGTTCATGACGGCCGATAACGGCCGCCAGAGGGAGGTGAGAATGAGGGAATGGTTAACGGTTAATGGTTAACGGTTAATGGTTAATGGTTTGCTCATCAAGGTGACTCGCTGCAATATTTTTTATTTTCAAAGGTGCTCGCAGGCATACCACGCAGGCCGTGACCAGAGGTCAGGCAGAATGATTAACGGTTAATTTTCTATATAATAAAATAGCGGCCCGCAGCATCGCTGCGGGCCGCCTCGTCTTTTCTATGGATGGCGTCTACTTGATCTCTATCCCGCCGAAGTTGCAATGGCCTTTGAGGTGGAGGGTCTTACAGCCGTCGGAGGGTTGGTTGCAGCAGTCGCAGTCGACGCCGGCGAAGGCGGTGTCGATGCCGTTCTTGACGCAGACGCCCTTGGGGACGCGTATCTCCATGCCGCCGAAGCTGCAGTCGACGCTGATGACGGCACCGTTGCGGAGGTCGGCATCGCGCAGGTCGAGGCCCACGAAGCCGAAGCTGACATGCACGTCGGCTCCCTCGAAAGGCTGGCCGTCGTAGCTGTATTCCTGCTTGCCGAAGGTGACGTCGATCTTGTGCTGCTTGCCGCCGTCGAGGACGACAGGCGTGGCCGCCTCGCCGTTGTGGCTGTGGCAGCAGCTCTTCTTACTGTTGAAGAACAGCAGCGACACACCCCACACGACGGCGGCGAGGCAGAGCATATACTTCCAGATGTCGTTCCAGGGGATGATGCCGCGTGCCGCGAGGAGCAGCAGTATGCCGATGCCGAAGCCTAGGATGGCGCCGGCCTTGTGACGGTCGCTGAAGATATTGACGAAGCAGGGCACGATGACGAAGAGCGCCCACCAGCCTTCGAGGCTGATGCTGATGACGTCGAGGAGCTCCAAGGCCCAGAAGATGCCGAAGGCTACGAGGGCGATGCCGCCGATGATTTTGCTGGTGCGTTTCATTGTGTTCGTGAAATGTTTTTAATGGTTAGTGTTGGTGTTTTTTGACGGTGTCGGTGATATGCTGTTTGATTGTATTCCAGTCGGCTGGAATGAACATCTTGGGCACTGCTTCGTTCTCGGCATCGTCGAAGTAGGTGAGGCTCAGCAGGGCGCGGAAAATGGAATAATTGGGATATTTCTGTGAATAGAAGGACAAAAGCTCATCTAAACTATAGCGCTGCAGGAGCATGTAGATGTCGATGAAGTCCTTGAGGCTTCCGCGTCCCTCGATGGCGTTTATTTTCATGGCGGCGATGTCTTTAGGTGATGCCAACGTCAACCCTTCGAAACATACAGGGTCGTCAATCCATGGGTATCGGCTGTAATCCACAACGTCGACCATCACTCCATTAACAATGAGTTGCAAGATGTTGTTTGTTCGGTTGCGAAGACAACAGGGACCCATCTGTTCCATCATTGATATGATGTCGTCTTGCGAAACTGTGAGTTTGCCGAAGAAATCCAGGTCAACCGACTGGCGATGCCCATATTGTAATGCCAAGGATGTACCTCCAACAAGTCGCATCCCTTGCATCTCAGGTTGTGCGGTAATCCTTTTTAGGAGTTCCAAAGTGTCGGGAAGGACTGTCTGAAGGTGTAGCATCGGTAGTCTTCTTTGTTGGTGCCAGTGACGACGCAGACAAAGGAGAGCGCTTCGGGACGCAGGGAGCGCAATGTCTTGCAGTCGCTGGCGATACGGTCGAGGCCGTAATAGTTGCGAACCTTGCGCCAGTCGTCGAGTTCGCCGTATTCAAGCACACGTTTTATCAGCTGCGCGGAGTTCTTCTCGGCGTCGAACCTGTCTTTGTCGATATCCCAAAAGAGGTACGGCGACAGCTGGCTGATGAGTGCTTGGGTACTATTCATTCTTTATTATAGAGGGAGGCATTCCGGTCAGGGGATGCCTCCCTAGGGGTATGCAATTATTTCTGCATGGTCTTCAGCCTCTCCGTCAGCATGGGGACGATCTTGTGGAGGTCGCCCACGATGCCGAGGTCGGCCACCTGGAAGATGGGTGCGAACTTGTCCTTGTTGATGGCGATGATGAGTTCGCTCTCCTCCATGCCGGCGAGGTGCTGGATGGCGCCGCTGATGCCGCAAGCCATGTAGAGGGCGGGACGGACGGTCTTACCCGTCTGACCTACCTGACGGTCGGCAGGCATGACGCCGGCGTCGACCATAGCACGGCTGCTGGAGACTTCGCCGCCGAGCTCCTTGGCCAGAGCCTCGAGCTTGCCGAAGCCGTCCTTGGTGCCGACGCCGCGGCCACCGCTGACGAGAATCTTGGCCTCGCTGATGTCGGTGACGGTCTTCTCTTCCTTGACGGTCTTGACGAGCTTCACGCGGGCGATCTTCTTCTCGTCGAAGTTGACCTTGAAGTCCACGACCTCACCCTTGCGGCCCTTGTCGGCAGCCATTTTCTGCATGACGCCGGGGCGGACGGTGGACATCTGCGGGCGGTTGTTCTTGCAGAGGATGGTGGCCATGAGGTTGCCGCCGAAGGCGGGACGGGTCATGCGGAACTCGTGGGCTTCGTCGTCGCTGATCTCCAGCTTGGTGGCGTCGGCGGTGAGGCCGGTGCGGTTGCGGGCGGAGACGCGGGGACCGAGGTCGCGGCCGATGGTGGTGGCGCCGATGAGCATGATGCTGGGCTTCTCACTCTCGATGATGGCGGTGATGGCCTCGGTGTAGGGCTCGGTCATGTAGTCCTTCAGGAGGTCGTGGTCGACGACCATGACTTTGTCGGCACCGTGCTCGATGAGGGTGGGGGCGAGGCCTTTGATGTCCTTGCCGAGGAGCATGGCAACGACTTTCTCGTTATTGGCGTCGGCGAGCTCGCGAGCCTTACCCAACAGCTCAAGAGCCACATTCTGCAGTTTGCCGTCGCGCTGCTCGGCAAACACGTAAACGTCTTTATATTCTGCTAAATCCATATTCTTGAAAGGTTATTGGTTATTGGTTATTGGTTATGGAGCATTGCTGCCAAAAAACGTACTGCGTAGCCTCTATAACCTCTAACCCCTAACCTATAAACATTAAATTTAAATAATGTGCTTTTCTTTTAGCTTGTTGACAATCAAGTCGACGGCCTCTTCGGGGGTGACCTCGAAGGTCTGACCGGCGGGCTTGAGCTGCTTGGGGAACGACTTGAAGACGCTCGTGGGCGAGCCGGCCTTGCCGATGTGCTCTTCGGGCACGTTGATGCGGTCGGCACCCCACACTTCGACTTCCTTGTCGAAGGCGGTGACGATGCCGTTGACGGTCATGTAGCGGGGCTGCACGCTGGAGGCCAGGGCGGTGACGACGCAGGGGGCCTGCATCTCGAGCACCTGGTAGCCGTCCTCGAGCTGTTTCTTGATGGTGAAGGTCTTGGTGGCCTCATTGTACTGGAGGTCTTCCATGTAGGAGACCTGCGGCAGGTCGAGGTGCTCGGCAATCTGGGGTCCCACCTGGGCGGTGTCGCCGTCGATGGCCTGACGGCCGGTGATGATGAGGTCGAAGTCCATGGTGCGGAGGGCACCGGCGATGGCGCTGGAGGTGGCCAGCGTATCGGCGCCGCCGAGCTTACGGTCGGTGAGCAGGATGGCGCGGTCGACACCCATGGCGAGGGCCTCGCGGAGGATGGCCTCGGCCTGGGGAAGACCCATGGTGATGACGGTGACGTGGGCACCGTATTTATCCTTCAGCTGCAGGGCGTATTCAAGGCCGCCCTTGTCGTCGGGGTTCATAATCGAGGGCACTCCCTCGCGGATGAGCGTACCGGTCTGCGGGTTGATTTTCACCTCGGTGGTGTCCGGCACTTGCTTTATGCAAACTACTATGTTCATATTCTCTGAAAGGTTATTGGTTATTGGTTATTGGTTATGGAGGGCTGGCGCGTCGGTATGGTGCGGCAGCGTCTATAACCTATAACCTCTAACCCATAAACATTAAATTTTATTTAAACAGTTTACCGGCAATCACCATGCGCTGCACTTCGCTGGTGCCTTCGTAAATCTCGGTGATTTTGGCGTCGCGCATCATGCGCTCGACGGGGTACTCGCGGGTGTAGCCGTAGCCGCCGTGGAACTGGACGGCCTTGGTGGTCACCTCCATAGCGGTCTCGGCGCTGAAGAGCTTGGCCATGGCGGCATCGGCGCTGTAGGGGATGCCGTGGTCTTTCTTGTAGTGGGCCGAGCGGCAGAGCAGACGGGCGGCCTGCACCTTGGTCTCGAGGTCGGCCATCTGGAACTGCGTGTTCTGGAACTGGCTGATGCTGCGGCCGAACTGTTTGCGCTCCTTGGTGTACTTGACCGTCTCGTCCATAGCGCCCTGGGCGATGCCGAGGGCCTGGCAGGCGATGCCGATGCGGCCGCCGTCGAGGGTCTTCATGGCGAGGCCGAAGCCCTTGCCCAGCTGACCCAACTGGCGGTCCTTCGGGATGCGGCAATCCTCGAATATGAGCTCTGTGGTGGCGCTGCCGCGGATACCCATCTTCTTCTCCTTCTTGCCGATGCTGAAGCCCGGGTCGGTCTTCTCGACGATGAAGGCGCTAATGCCCTTGGTGCCGAGGCTCTTGTCGGTCATGGCGATGATGATGAACACGTTGGCGTAGCTGCCGTTGGTGATGAATATCTTGCTGCCGTTGAGCACCCAGCTGTCGCCGTCCTCGACGGCTATGGTCTGCTGGCCTGCTGCGTCGGTACCGGCGTTGGGCTCGGTGAGGCCGAATGCGCCGATCCACTCGCCGGAGGCGAGCTTGGGCAGGTACTTCATCTTCTGTTCCTCGGTGCCGGCCTCAAGGATGGGGGCGCAGCAGAGGCTGGTGTGGGCGGAGAGGATGACACCCGTGGTGGCGCAGACGCGGCTGAGCTCCTCGACGGCCATGCCGTACATGATGTTGGTGCCGCCGGCACCGCCGTACTGGGTGGGGATGGGGATGCCAATGAGGCCTATCTTGGCCATCTTCTGGACGGTCTCCATGGGGAAACGCTCCTCCTCGTCGACTTCGGCGGCGAGGGGTTTCACTTCCTTCTCTGCAAACTCGCGAATCATCTGCAGGAAGAGTTCTTCTTGTTTGGTGAAGCTAAAATCCATATATCTATTAAGTTTTAAGTCTTAAGTTTTAAGTTTTAAGTGGGGCAGTTGCCGTTGTGGTGTGTCAGCCAC
>JAEEGK010012508.1_pt1 | contig 19272 bp, 12 predicted proteins | sample 8958771 | NCBI WGS metagenome assembly JAEEGK01 (sample SAMN16246547, study PRJNA631951) | gut metagenome | biome: gut microbiome; feature: rumen; material: SC-attached | host: Bos | place: Iran: Karaj | collected 2018-10
TTAATTTATGATTAATACTTTTTTTTTCTTCTTTTTTCTCTTTTTGTTCAATATTATCTTTTTCAATATCTTTAAATTCTATTTCATTAATATTATTATTTTCAATTTCATTTATTTTATTTATAGTATCTTTTTTAATCGTTAAACTATTATAACTTTTAATATCTTCTTTTTCTTTTTTATTATTTGAATTTCCCTTTTTATGAATAATATATTTATTATTTTTTCCAGTATTTTCTTCAACTTCATTAACTTGATTTAAAAAATCATTTCTCTTTAAAGATTTATTCATAATATCATTTTCTTTATTTATTGTATTATAATTTATAGAAAACACATAAGGATCATCATATTTTTTATAAAAGATATTATCTTCAAAAATTTCAAACCTACAAATTTCAATTGAATTAAATAAATTATCTTCAATTGGAATTATTATTTTATTACTTATATTATTTTCTTTTTGTAAAGGAGAAAAAATTGTTAAAAAAGGATCAATTTTTTCATTTGTCATTTCAAAATATTTATTCAATGATGTTTTTTTTATAAATAACATATCTTTTTTCATTTTTAAAGTATATTTTTTATCATATAAATGATCCTTATATATTTTATCAACATTATATTTTTCACTATTTGAATTATATATTTCTTTTATTTTTTTTATTATAAGAATACAATTAATTGAATCAACTCTTAAATTTTGTATAATTGAAACTATATCTGTTAATAATTTATTATTTTTATCTTTTTCTAAATCTAATTTTTTTTTATCTAATAAAAGACATAATTCTTTTAATATTTCAATATTTTTTTCTCTATTATTTATTTCTTTTGATAATTCAATTTTTAATTCTCTTAATTTTTTCAAATCTTTATTTTCTAATTCAACATATTCTTTTTTACTATTATCATCTTCAATTGAATTAATATATATTTTAAATTTTTTTCTATAATTTTCAGAAACTTTTAATTCATCCCATAAAAATTTAATTATTTTAAATTCTTCATTAATTGCTTCTTTTATAAAATCTTCTTTTTTCATTTAAATTAAAAAAAAAATTTAAAAAATTAAAAGCATATTTTAAATTAATATATAATAAAAAAATATAAAAAATAATTAATAATCAATTTTTAAATTATAATCCTTTTCAATTTCAACATTTTGTAAATTTGAATTAGAATTTCCATTTGCAAATTGTTTAATTTCATTACAAATTAAATTAGAATTTTTCTTATATTCATCTTTAGTTTCTTTATTAGAAATTTGAAAAATTAAATTTTCAAATAAAGCAGAAACACTATTTAAATATTTTTGAGGAACTTTATTATAAAAAATTTCAAATATTTTATATATATTCTCTTTAACAGCACTTCTTTTTTCTTTTTTAATTAAAATTTCTTCATTATTAAATTTAATATCATTAACACTTATATTTCCTCCATTCTTAATAACAAAAGCAAAATCTTTAAAAGTTAAATTAGTATTATTTTTATAAACATTTTGAACACATTTTAAAAAAATATAATAAAAAGGAAGTAATATATCATTTACTTTTTCATTATCTTCATAATATTTAATTAAATCAACTGTATAATCTAAAACTTTTTCTTTACTTATTTTTTCTAAATCAAAATTAAATCCTTCTTTTAAACTTTCTTCAAATGAATATAATATATTTGAATATTCTTCATTTAAATTTTCATTTAATTCAATTGAATTTTTTAATGATTTTGTTATTTCTTCTTTATTATATTTTGAACTTGATTTTAATTTTTTTTTTATTTTTTCACTCGATTCATAAATTTCCATGCAACACTTTTTAATAATAATTTCTTTTTGAGAAACAATTTCTTCTAATTTATTTTGATTTAATAATAATTCTTCTCTTTTTTTTTTAACGCCAATAAATTCTTTATTATCTTTTTTTTCTTCAATATCATTATTTTTATTATTTTCTTTATCTTTAATTTTTTCTTTTCTTTCTTTAATTTTTTCTTCTCTATTATAATTAAGAAATTCAAAGCATTCTTTAATTTTTTTTTCTTTTTCTTTCTGACTACAATTTCTAACATAATTTTTATGTTCTAAAATATTCATTTCTGTTTCACCAGCGTTTAAAGCAATAGAAATAGCAAAAAGTAAATTTTTATTTTCTTCAGTTATTTCAGTAATGTTTTTAGTTAATTCATCAAAATTTGCCCATTTTAAAATTAATTTTTGTTCTAAATCTATTTTTGTGTCTTCACCGAAAAAATATATTTCATATATATTATTTTTTTTTATACTTCCTATCCATCCTGGCCAATAAGGAAAATCTCCTAATTTTGCCCATACTACTTCAAATAAGGAAAAATTACTTTTTGAGTCTTTTTTTTCCATTTTTATATTTTTATTTGACAATATTTTGAATTTTTTATTTTTGTTTTTATGTTTTTATGATTTTTTAAAAAAAAGAAATTTATGATTTATTTTTTTTATTTTAATTATATTAAAATGGAAATATTTAATTAGAGGAATTTTTATTATTAAATAAATGATAGAATTTAAATTTTAAATTCATTGATTTAAGAAATTCACTTTAAACTTAGAGAATATATTCAATATGAATTTTTAATCATTTTTGAATAATGAATAAATATAAACATGAAAAAGATTATATATTTTATTATAATTTTATTCACTTCTACTTTTAGTTATTTAATCCATATAAAAAATTTTTGAAAAATAAATTTTCTGATTTCTTTATTTAAATATAGGAATAGATTAATTAGATGATAAAGTACAATTAAGCCAATGATAATAGTTATTATTATCATTGAAATCTCATTGATTTATTTATTTTTATAATATTGAATGAAAAAGAAAAAAATATTAAAGAATACTTTCTTCCATTTAAAGAAAATACAATTCCCAAAAATAGGAAATACTTTAAATCATTATTTAATAAAAATGAAAATTGAAATTCAAATGTGAATTATAAAAATAATTATATTTAATGATTTATGTCATGATTAATATGAAAAGAATAATGAAGTGTATGATAATTGTATTATTGTCTAAATTTTAAAAAAAGGTTTCTTATTTATGAAAGATAAATAAAATTATTTTTTTTTTTATTAAAATTTAATTATTTTTAATTTGTCTTTTTATTTTAACACTTAATTATATTTTAATTAATTGGTATTTTACCTATTCAATGATTGTCTCAAAATGAAAATTTATAGAGATTTTTTAAAATTAAAGGATAACTTTTATGAATCATAGTAAATAAAGTAAATAAATTTAACAAAAATATATATTTATTGAATATACATATAATCATTTATAAACCCAAATTAATTAAATAAAATAATTAATGGAAATGTCAATTTCAACTGAAAAAAAAAATATTTTAAATAATGAAATAACTTCAAATGAATATTATTTAAATATTAAAAGATTTTTAGATAATTATGAAACTACAAATGAATTATCAAATTTTACTTCTGATTTTATTTTAAACGATAAAATTTTTTCTGAAAACAGTTTAATACCAGAATCATATATTAAAACAAGACAACCTTTTAATAGAAAATTAGCATTTATTTCAAAAAAAGAAATAAATATTGAAGAGGAAGAAAAAATATTTTATTTTCCAAAAGAACCAATTAATCTTTCTTTTGATTCTGAATTAGAAAGAAAATTAAAATTACCAAATTTCAATTTTGACAAAGAAAATATTAATAATAATAATGATAGTTTATTATCTAAAAATTGGTTAATTGAATTATTGAATAAAAATAAAATGTGTTATTTTGGTCCTTATTCTTCAAAGAAAATTTATATATATTTAAATGAAGTTTATGAAAAAATGACTGAGTTAGAAAAATATAAAAAAAAAATTATTATTATTGATAGTAAAGATAATACTTATTATCAACCTTATTTATTAAAACAAATGTTACAGGAAGAATTTAAAAAAAATGAAAAATTAAATTAAATATTAAAAAAAAAAAAATCTCCTTTGAAAATACCAATTAAAAATATTATATTTTTTTTTTAATAAAAAAATTTAAAATTCAAATTATATTTTTTAAATAATTATATTATTTATTAATTATTTATGATAAATAAACCTAATCAAACAATAATAGATAATGAAATTGAAGCATTATCAAATATATATCCAGAGAAAGTTAAAAAATTAAACAAATCAGAAATCGAAGTTTCAATAACTTCAAATCCTTTAATATATAAACAATATCCTCCATATTGCTGGATCAAATTGAAAATTGAATTTCCAAATAATTACCCAAATGAAAGACCTATAGTAATTATAATAGATAAATATCATTTTTCAGAAAATGAATTAAATGAAATAAAAAGTGAAATAGAATCAATAATAAAAAAAAGAGAAGAAGAAAATATTGAAGTAATACATGAAATATGTTTTTATATTCAAGACTATTTAGATTTAAAAACTAAATTAAATTTAAAAGAAAATAATGAAAAAGAAAATCACTCTTCAGATAATAAAAATAATTTAATCTCAAATTTTAAATCATTTAATATTAAAGGGAAAAACCCTTTTGAAAACATTAGAGAAATAAATTTAAAAAATGATAATAGTAAATCAGAATATAGTATAAGTAAATCATCAGATTCAATGACAAATAATAAAATAAATAACAGAAAAAAATCCAGTTCAACTTCAGAAGAAAATCAAAAAATAAATTCAATAGAAAATTTAAAATATACAAGTAGATTTTTATCTGATTTTGAAATAAAAAATAAATTAGGAGAAGGAGGCGGAGGAAGTGTTTATAAAGTAAGAAATAAATGGGATGATATGATTTATGCAATGAAAATAATTAAAATATTAATTTTTGATATTAAACAAGAAAACAAAACTCTTTTAAAAGTTTTAAACGAAGGTTTTGTTTTATCAAGATTACAACATAATCATATTGTTAGATATTATAATACTTGGGTTGAAAATTATGATGTTAATGTTGAAAAATTATTAAATGGAGCTGAGGAATATTATAATAATAGTTCTGATAATTCTGAATTTAGTGAAGATATTGTTTTTGAAGATGATAATATTTGTAAGAAATATTTATTTATTCAAATGGAATATTGTGAAGGAAAAACTTTAAAAGAAATAATTGATAATAATAAAAATGTTACTGAACAAGAGAAATGGAAATATATTATTGAAATATTAGATGCTTTAAATTATATTCATCAAAATCATTTAATTCATAGAGATATTAAACCAGGAAATATTTTTTTAAATAAAAATAAACAAATTAAAATAGGAGATTTTGGTTTAGCAAAAATTAAAAAGAAAAAAGAAAATGATTTACCGAATAATAATAAGTTTATTAGTAAAAAAGAATTTATTAATAATGGAGATGATTTAATGACTTATAATATAGGAACAAAATATTATTGTTCTCCAGAACAAGAAAAAGAAAGAAATTATGATTGTAAAAGTGATATGTATTCTTTAGGAATAATAATCTTTGAAATGTTTTATTCTTTTTCAACCTTTATTGAAAGAGATAAAGTTTTAAGAAATATAAAAGAAAATCATATTTTTCCAGAAAAATTTAAAGAACTAAAAAAAAAAGTTGTTGATTTAGTTATTCAATTAACTGAAAAAAATCCTAAAAAAAGACCAAATTCAAAAGAAATATTAAATTCAAATATTCTTCCAGTTATGATAAGTGAAAAAAATGTTATTGAAAATTTTAAAAAAATAATAATTGATAATAAATCATATACTGAGAAATTTGCTAATATACTTATGAAAATTACTTGTGAAGAATTAAAAGAAGAAAAAAATCAAAATGTTAAAAATTCATATTATTATACTAAATTATTTTCTAAATCTCCTTCTTTTTCTCCTGTTAATGATTTAGAAAAATATAATGATATAATTTATTTAATTAAATCTCTTTTTAACAATGAAACTAAAAATTTTAAATCTTATCCTTTAACCAATTATGATCCTTTAGTTAAAATATTTGATAATAATTTAAAAAGAATTAAAAGCACTCAAAGAATTGATTTAGATGATAATGATTATATAATAAAAAAAAATGGATTTGTATATACTTTAAATAAGCCAATTGACTATTTAAAAGAAATTGAAAATTATATTAATTCTATTAAAAATAGCGGTTCTTTTTTAGGAAATTACTCTTTTTATACTGAAATAAATTATGAAATTATTTATTCACAAATATGGAATTCAATTCAAACTTTAGATAATAATGAAAGATATATTATTAATTGTATTGAAATGCTTTTTAATTTAATTGATGAAATGCATTTTGATAGTAATAATATAACAATTAAGATTAATTCTTCTTTTATTTTAGATTATATTTGTTCTAAAGTAACTTCGAATGAAAATTATGATAAATTTAAAATGTTAAATGATATTAAAAAAGATATAAATAAAAGTCCTAAAGAAATAAAAAATTTCTTTGAAATTAATGGTGATATTGAATCAATGAAAGTAAAAGGAAAAAATATAAAAGGAGAATTATCTAAATATATACATTATATATCAAATTTATTCACAAAGAAAAAGTATATGTGGAAAAATAAAAAGTTATTAAAATATAAAAACAATATTAAAATAGATTTTTCTTTAATTCCTAATGATTTTATTTTCTATTCTGGAATAATTATTCAAATTATTTATCATAATAATGAAAAAGAAATTATTATATCAGAAGGTGGAAATATAGATAATTTCTTTAATAATTCAAATGAATTATTAATTCATGGATTTGGAATTAGGTTTAAAATAAAAGAATTATTTTTAATTGCTCAAGAAGATGAATTTAAAATAAATGAAAAATTAGATTTTTTAATGATTAGACTTAAAAATGTTAGAAACATTGATTATGATAGATTAAAAAATAATGCTTATGAAAATTATAAAGGAAATTTTGATTTGATTTTTCATCCTCAAAATAAAGAAGATATTAATTATAATAAGTATTATGAATATTATCAAATGAAAAGTTTAATTGTTGTTTCTAATTTAAATGAAGAAAGAAATAATAGTGAAGATGAAGAAAATGAAGAAGAAGAAGAAGAAGATGAAGATTTATCTGATAAATTGTTTATTGAAATTATTAATAAAAATGGAAGTAAAAAAATAATTAAAGAAGAAGAAATTAATTGGTATGATATATATAATATTATTCATTCGATACAATATATGAAAAAGAAAACAAAAATAGAATAATAAACTTTATTTATTTTTTTAATAAAAATTTAAATAAAAAAACTAAATAAAAATTAAATAAAAAGTTCTTTAAAAAAATAAAAAATATTATATAAAATAAATAACAAATGGAAAATATAAAAAAAGAAAGAGAAAGGAAAAAAGAAGAAAATAAAAAAAAATATTTAGAAAAACAAAAATATATAAAAGAATTAAATAAAAATAATAAAATGAAAAGAGCCAATACATTAAAATGGATAAATAATAAAAGAGATAAAATAGAAAAATTTAAAGAACAAAAAAAGATGATTGCAGAACAAAAAAGAAAAATAAGAGATGATATATTGAAAAAAAAACAAGAATATAATGATGAATTTCAAAAGATGTTTCATAAGAATAATTTTGATGAAAAAAATATAAAAAATATTATTAACATGTTTCCAAATAATCCAAAAATTAATTCTTTGTTAAATAGATTAAAGGAGTTAGAAGAAGAAGAAAAAAATGAAATTTCAAAATCTGAAGAAAAAAGAAAGTTAATTGAAAATAATGTTAAAAATGAAGAAATTAAATTTCAGAATTTTATTAATTCTAATTCAAATAGAAATTTTAAAAGAAATAATACTGTTTCAAATGAATCAAATAAAAAGAAAAGAGATTATCATTTAGAATCTCAAACAAGTAAAAGTAAAACTTATTATAGTTTAGAATCCGAAGAAAAAAAAAATGAACAATTTAAAAAGAATACTCTTAAGAATAATAAAAGTAAAATGAAATATGAAAAGAAAAATAAAAAATATTTTAATTTAAACTCAGAAGGAAATAAAAATAATAGAAAAAATATTAATTTAAAATCAAATAATAATAATAATAGAAAAAATAATAATTTAAAAATCGATATTAATAATTATAGAAAAATAAAATCAGCAAAGAATAAAAACAGAAAATCTAATTCAAAATCTCAAGAAATTAAAAAAAAGAAAATAAAATCAAAAACATTAACAGAAACAAATGATAATAAATATTTTACTTTTGGAATAAAAAAAAATAATTCTCAAAGATTAACAAATAAAAAAAGAATAAATAGTTTAAATAATTTAAAAACAAATAAAAAAAATTTAACTACAAGAACATTAGAAAAAAATAAAAGAAGTAAATCTAAAGAAAAAAATATTAGAAATCAACAAAATTTAAATAATGAAAGAAGTAAAACATTACCAAATGATTTTTTAGAAAGAAAAATGATAATGAATAAAAAATTAAATGAATATAAAGTCGAATTATCAAATAAATTACTTAAATTATTAAATGATGAAAAGAAAAAAGAATTTGAAAGAATACATGTTTATAATCAAACAAAAGATCCAAATGAAAAAGCTAATTTAATGAAAGAATTATTAGAAGAAAAAATGAAATCAAAAAAATTGATTTCTGAAATGAATAAAGAAATATCTAGAGAATATAAACAATATGAAGATAAACTTATGAATAATAATTTAAATAATTAATATTTAATAATTTAATATTAATATATACTTTTTATTTTTAAAAATTAAGAATATTACTCTTAACAAAAAATATTACATTACTAATATAAAATAATAATATAATATTATTAATTATTTATTGTTTTCTTCTAATTTAATCAATTCTATATTTTTATTTTCAATATCTATAATATAAAAATAATTATATATTGAAGAAAATTGTCCATATTTTTTTTCTTCAATTTGAATAAATAAATTCCCATTAAATTCATCTTTATTAGGTAAAGAAAAATCATCACTTTTTTTAATTAAATTATCATTTTTAAAATAATGATAACATTCTTCAATATCATCTTCTTTAACATCAATTTTTCCTCCAACAATAATTAATTCTTCATTATTAATTTGAACAATTCCAGAATAAAAAGGTAAAATAAAATTCGAATTAATATTAATTAATTCCCATTTATTATCAATATTATTATTTATACTAATATCAAATTTTTCAATTTGATTATTTAAATCATTATTATTTAATTCACATAATCCACCAAAGACATAAATAAATTTATTATCAAAACAAACAGAATTAGGCCATGATCTTGATATTTCTAAAGAAGGAAGAGAATACCATTGATTTGTGTCTATATTATATTTTTCTACTTTTTTATTTTTAAAACCTGAAATTGCAAAAATAAAATTATTTATTCCTATTAATGAATGATATGAATGACCTGAAGGCATATCTTCTAATTTAATAAAATTATTTGATGTTTTATTGTATTTATAAAACATTTTAGAAGTTAAATATCCTCCGCTTATATAAAATTTACCTTTGTAATTTAAAGTTGAATGATAGGAATAAAATTTTTTAAAAAGACATTTTGATAAATCTACTTTTTCTTTTGATAAAGTTTTTATTTCTTTATGAAATAAAATTAAATTTGTAGTTTTAATTTCAGTATTATATAAAATATTTAAATTAATATCATTAGTTTCACTACTTTCACTAATTTCATCAATTTTTTCTTTATTTATTAAATTAATATTATAAGATAAAGAACTAGTTTCTTTTTTTATTATATTATCTTTAAATTTTGATGTAACACTTTTAATATATTCTTTTTTCTCTTTTTCATTTGATAATAAAGTTATTAAATTCATTCTTCCAAAATGTAAAGTATTTGATGATGATGCATTTCTAGAACGTTTACATTCACTTTTTGGACTTTCAAAATTAAAAGTTTTATTTATTCTATTTGACATTATTTCATTATTATCATTTTCTATATTATAATCTTTTATTATTAAATATTCTGCTTTTATTTTATTATATATGGATTCTAATCTCTTTGAAAAGTCATTGATTATTTCTTTAAACATTTCTATTTTTGTTTTCATTTCTAATAATTGATTATTTAATTTATCTGCTTTTTTCATTAGGTTTTTATATTTGAAATAAAAATCTATAAAATTTTTTTCTAAACGAATTGTTGTTTCTTTTTGACATTCTTCATATAAAAGATTTAATTTTTCTTTATATTCTAAAATAAAAGGAAATAAAAGATCAAAATCTTCTTTAAAATCCATATTAATATTATTATATTTAATTTTAATATTTTCAACAATTTCATTTATTTCATCACATTTAAAGAATAAGTTTTTTCTTTCTTCTTTAAAAACTTCATTTTCTTTAGTAACATCATTTAAATTCAAATCTTTTAAAGATTGTATTAATTTTTCTTTTCTTTCTTTAATATCTTTTTCATAATTTAAAATCTCTTTTTTAACAATTGTTTTATGATCATTATGTAAATTTTGACATTCATCACAAAATGCTATTCCACAAGTAATACAAATATATTTATCTGTTATTCCATTATGAAATTCACAATTTGGGTTTAATTTACTTATTATTTTTTCTTTCATTTTATTATCTGAATTTATCATTGATTCATTTATTGTTAATGAAACCATTACTAAATCTAAAGTATCATTATTTTTACATATATTTCCTATTTCTTCGTCTTCTTTTATTAATTCTTTTCCATTATGATATAAATTTACTAATTTTTCTTCTTCTTCTGAAGTATAATGTTTTTTTAAATTTCTTTTTATTTCCTTTATTGTACTTAGTGAATTGTAATTTTGCCTTATTTTATTTCCTTTATTTAATATTGTACAAGAAATTATTCTGTTATAGTTTGGGTTCACAACTCTTTGAATCTATTTATATTTATTATTTAAAAAACTAAATTTACATTTGTAGCATTTTTTTTAGTGTTAATACAAGCTCCCATTAGATTATTTTTTTCATAAATTTTAAATATTTAAAAAAATAACTACGTCATAAAATTTTAATTAAATAATTATTTATATTTATAAATCTATAACAGTTAATATCTTACTTATTCATATTTAGAAAGGAATATTTTTGAGTTATCACTTAATAAATCTTCAATTTTATTTTCTTTTATTATTTTATATATTTCTTCTAAAGCATTTCCTTCCATTTTTTTTGCTTCTAACAAAGAATCATATCTATAAACAGTTTTATCCTTAAAAGAACATTCACCAATTTTTTTATGAAAATTTAAATAATTTGTCCATTTATCAATGAAATCAATTTCAGCTTTTGGATATATTTTATCATTCAATTCAATATAATTACTATTATAATAATTATATTTATTTTCAAAAATTTCACTCCAGATTGAAACAGTAATTTCTTTACCTTTATTTTCCTCTAAACTTTTTTCAGAATCAAATAAAAAAGTTCCAAATTTATTAGTATAAATTTCTTCAGTTAAAAAAAGAAGAAATTCTTCATTAAATTCAAATAAATTTGGAAATTGAAATATAAATTGATAAACAATAAATAAAAAAAGTATAAAAATAGGAGAACTTTCTTGTTTTTTTGTATTATCATTCTTAAAAGAATTTCTTAAAGAAAAAGGAAAACCAAAAGAAATCCATTCTTTTTCAATTAATACTGCAAAACCTCTTAAAGTTCTATAATAAGGCTCTAATATAATTTGAACAATTGAACTTAATATAGAAGTATAATCATAACCTTCATTACAATGAATTAATATTTGTTTTCCTTTATATAATAAATTAGAAATTACTTTAGAATATTGTATTAATAAACTTATTTGTTTTAACCATTTCTTTTCATCTTTACCTAATTTATATAATTTATATGCTTTTCTAATTTCTATTATATTATCAAAATCCGATTTCATTATTTTACAATTATCATAAAATGAAGTATTTTCATAATTAGATTTTTTTGATTTAGAACTTATTTCATATATTATTAATTTCTTTTGATTTTTAGTTATATAATTAATGTAATCTATTTCTTTATATGATGAATTAAAATTATATGTACTTCCCGAACTTCTCCATAAAGAAGTTTTCTCTTGATTAAAATAATAAGTTAAAACTGGAAATCTTTGTTTTTCTCTTCCTTTACAAACTTCTTTTAAATATTCTTCTTTAAATGAAGAAGGAATTACTAATAATTTAGGATATGTTGGACATAAAGAATAATTTATATTTCCTTTAGAAATTATATATTCTTTAAGATCTAAATTTTGACGATAAAATTCTGATTCAATATCATATAACTTCCAACCATTAACTTTATAATTTTGTTTTGATATATTTTTTTTATAATTTATTGCATATTGATAATAATGATTTTGCTTAATTGCTTCATATGATTCTTTTAATATATTTGATAAATTTATTAATGGGTCATATTCAAATAAAAATATTCTTTTATCTTTTAAATATATTTGAAAAGAGTTTTCTAAATATTTTATTTTATCAATTTGAAAAAAAGAAAAAGAATATGAGTCTGGAGTATAAATACAATTTTCTTTGAATTTTTTTAATTTATCTACACGAGGTGAAAAAGATATTATTAAATTATAAAATGTAAAATATCCAAAAAAAGAATTTTTATTTTCTTTTAAATAAAGTGATGCTTTAAAAGTTTTAAGGTAATTTTCTTCTGGTATTAATTTAGCTTTATTTGATTCATTATTTTCTTTATCTAAATTTTTATTATTATTTATATTGTTAAATAAAGGAATTTTTTTATTTTCTTTCATTACATTTGATTTTTGATTCATTTCTGAATTATTATTATTATTATCATTTATATTATTATTATAAATTTCATTATTTTTCTTGTTTATATTTTCAGATTTTAAATCTGAAAAAACTGAAACAAAAGGAATTTTTTTATTTTCTTTTGATATAACATTTATATTTTTTTTTTCTTCTAAATTATTATTTAACTTATCCATTTTTGAATAAAAACAAAGAAAAAAAAATTAAACAATTAAAAATAAAAAATTAAAAAAAAAATATTCAAATTAAAAAATAAAAAAAAAATTATTTTTTATTTCTAGCATTTTTCTTATTTGAAGGTTTTTTATTTTTATCAGAATTTCCTTTTTTATTTACTGGAGAAACAGAACGTAAAATTCTTTCTCTTTCTTTATTAATATTTTGAAATCTTCCAGGTCTAATTTCATTTTCTTTTGAAGCAGCTCTTTTTTTTTCTTCTTTCATTGAATCTCTATAATAAGGATCATAATTAATATGTCCTTTCTTATTTATAAAACCTTTATTTATTAAATCTTTTTTAATAACTTGATTTTGAAAAAATCCTTTTAAATTTTCATCTAATAAAGGCACATAAAAGTTCATTTTTGATTTTTCAACATTTGTACAATCTAATATAAACTTACCTTCTTTTTTTTCTAATTCTAATTTTTTCACATATTCTTCTATTTCACTTTTATTAATTTTAACATTATAATATTTTGTATTTAAAGGAATTTCAGCTTTATTAACTTTTAATTCTAAATTTCTTTTTAAAATCTCATTTGATATTATATAACAAGTGTATAAAATTTTAATTCCTTTATTTTTACTTTTAACAAAGAATAATTTAGAAAGAATAGAAGAAAAAAATCCCATTTTTAAAAATTCAATATTTTCCTTTAAAGTATTTTTATATTTTTCAACTAAATCAACATTAGTATGATTAATTTTAGGAAAAGGTTTATAATCATAAGTTAAATAAGTGGCTTTAATTCCCATAGGAACTTCAATAATATTTACTTTAGAAATATTATCATTAACAATAAAAGCAATTTTAGAATAATTCATACTTAATTCTCCAGAACAAGCAATAGTATGAATAAAATAATCTTTTATATCTTTTTCTTCCATTATTCCTCCTTTAGATTTTTTCTTTGTTCCTAAAAGAGAATAATGATGAGAAAAATTAGATAAAGTTGATTGAGATTCTAATAAGAATGTATCTGTTAATAAATATATTCTATTTAATTTCATCATTGAATTTGAATCTGGAAATTTTGATGTTATGTCACTATATTTTATTATTATATTTGCATTATATGATAATTTTATTTCAGTTATGAAATCTATGAAATCTTGTATTGGATTTATATCTATTGTTTCTTCGATAAAACATATAAAATAATCATAAACTTTAAAACTTAAAGTTATGTTATTAAATAATTTTTCATTTTCTTCTTTTTTTTCTTCATTGTTTTCTTCGTTTTTTTCCTCTTTATTTTCTTCTTTTTGTTTGTTTGTATTATCAGAAGAATTTTTTTCAGGAGATGATTCTTCTTCTTTATAACTTTCACCTTTTTCATATGTTCCATTTCCGAAAATAAATTCTTTAGTATCTTCTTTATTTTTTAAAAGAAATGTTATTTTTCTTGATTTTTCTTTATATACTGAGTTTTTATTTAAAAAGAATATATTTAATTTATTTACAGTTTCAAACATTTCTTCATATTTTTGTTCTTCTTCTGTAAATATTGGATTTTCTAAACTAATAAATTCATAAAAAGCTTTATTACTTTCTGAACATATACTATTTACAAAAAGAAGAATATTAATTAAATTATTATCAGTAGATAATTTAATTTTGTTCCATAAATATTTAAAAGTTAATAAAAAAGATAAATCTTCAATTGAATTTATATCTTTTAAATGTTCATATCCGAATTTTTTAATTTCTTCATTAGTTAATTCTAGAGAATATAAAACATTAAAATTTCCTAAGGCTAAAACTCTAGGAGGGATTTCACTAGTTTTCTTTTTTTGATTCTTCATATTTAATTTTATTTTTATTTAATAATTATATATGAATTATTTTGAATGAATATAAATATATTAATAATTTAATTGTAACAAATGGGAAATCAAACTTTTTGTAATTGTGTTTCTCTTCATCCTAAACCAGAAAAAACAATTGATTTAGAAAAAATAATTAAAAATGTTGAAAAAGGAACTAATCTAGGAAGTATGAGTAATTCAAATAATGTAATGAAAAAAAATTCAAATAATAAAGATGAACAAACAAATAGTATTTCTTTAAGAAAATATAAAACAAATAATGAAAATGAAATAAATACTAATAATAATAATACTAATAATAATATTAATAATAATATTAATAATAATACTAATAATAATAATAATAATAATAATAATAATAATAATAATAATAATAATAAAAATAATACTAATAATACTAAAAATAATACTAATAATAATAATAATTCTAATAATAATAATAATACTAATAATAATACTAATAATAATAATAATAATACTAATAATAATACTAATAATAATATTAATAATAATACTAATAATAATATTAATAATAATAATACTAATAATAATAATAATAATAATACTAATAATAATACTAATAATAATACTAATAATAATACTAATAATAATAATAATAATAATAATAATAATAATAATACTAATGGTGATAATAATAATAATAATAATAATAATAATAATAATAAATCAATTCTAATTGAAAACAAGGACTCTAAAAATCAAGTAGTTTTAAATAATAAAAAAAAAAATTATGATACTTTAGAGAATAATGTTTCTTTATCTATTGACATTAAATCAAAAAGAGAACAACATTTACAAAAATTTGGTTTTGATTATAAAGGACACACTAGAAAAAGTTATGAATTTAGTGACCCTTGTTTATCTTTTGTTAAAATTAATAAAAAAAAGAAAAATAATTAATAATTTTATTTTTAATATTGTATTTTTAAGAAAATATCTCATTCAAATATGGATGATTGTGTATTTATTTATAAATAAATAAATTGGAAAAGGTACATAATTTATCTTTATTGTTTAAATTATATTTTTATATAAGTTAAACATATAAAAAAAATTTTCTGTTTAAATAAAAAGTTCTTTTGTCATATACAATATCAACAACTAAAAAATTCAAAAATAAAGAAAAATGAAAACAACAAATTTCAACTACTATTTTCTTAATAATAATAAGTTACCGTATTTATATAAAAATTTGTAAAAAAAAGAAAAAAATTAATAATAAAAATGAAAAAATAATTCTTCAATATATCTAAAAGAAATTTAAAACTGGAACAAAAAAAAATATGAGTAGAATTAATTTAAAAATAATAGAATTGAATAGGAAAAACTATTGATATATTAAGTCAAGAAGTATTTAAAATAATAAAAAGAACTTATTATAAAAAACCTCACTGTATTTATTTATTTATGATATTATTTTTTTTGTTATATTAAGAAATTGTTCTTTAAAAATTGTTAAAAAAATATTTATTTTTTTTAGTTGAAATTAAAAAGATTTAGAAGATATTTTTTTTAATATGATTATTTAAACAGAAGTCTCTTTTATTGAAGGAAATAATTTGATTTGATTAATTATTATTTTTTATAGAAAATTTAAATGTTTAATGCTTATAAAGCATCTTGCCTGAAAACATCTATAATAAATTTGAAAAAAATTATTAATTAAATATTACCTAATAATAAGTCTTAGAGGCAAAAAAAAAAAATATCATAAAAAGTACTAAAAACATTGAATCAAGCATTTATATAACATGTATTTCCTTAATTTAAATTAAAAATTTAAAATTAAAAATATTATACAAATTTTATTTTTTCAAATTAAACTTTAAATATATGTTCAAAATTTGGTGTTTTTAATAAATAATTTTTTTAGAAAATTTTCATACAATAATTTCTTTAAATATGTTAGTTTCTTTATATTTTTATATAAACAAATTCAATAGGAATCTTCTTTTCTTGAATAAAATTTAAGTTTTTAATTAATTAGTAATAACCTAATTTATCACAAGAAGAGTTTATTCATAAAATAAACAAATTTTTCTATAAATCTTCATTTGGGAAATTATATAAATTTTCATATTGTTTTTTTATCTTTTAAAAGATTATTTTATTATATTCTTAAACTATACAATAATTAAATTGGAATTTTTAAATTATTTCAAATTCAATTAATTTAATTTAACTTGAAATTTAAATTGACTTTTGTATAAAAATAATAATTAATTATCCTTTTTGGATTTTTTTAAATAAATAAAATATTTAAAAAATGCATAAATATTATAAATATTGGTGTGAATAAATGGAAATAAAAAATGTTAGATTTTATTTTATAGTTAGTATTATATTCACTTCATTATTTTATATCAATTTGATTCAGAGAAAAATTATATTGAAGCAGTTTATAAAACATGGAAAAAAAACCAATTAATAAAATAAGTACAACAGAAGCTAGTGGATATGAACCATATGAATTTTTTATTCAAGAAGAAATAGAAAAAACATTTTGTGATTGTACATTTATAACTTATTATTAAAAGCCTTCAAGTGGTAAATGTAGTGATATTCAAAAAGAATCAGGTTGTATTGAATATGTAAAAAAAAAGCATATTTATTTAAAAATAAAAAATTATATGTTAAATTTTATTATGAAGATTATTTAACACTTTTTGAAAGAATTAACAAAGAAAAAAAAAACATTTTGGAAAATGTAAAACAGGATATAAAATATATTGAATCTTAGATATATTTAACAATTCTTTTTGTGTTAAAGAAGATGAAGATTGTCCAATTAATGATATAAATATTGAATACAATGAATTTTCTAATGATAAAATAGAAAAAAGGATTATAAATCAATTATATATATCTGAAAATTCGAATGCTATTATTTTTAACATAAATAAAATATATACAAAATTAGATATTGATGAAGAAAAAAAAAACAAATAATGAGTTGTATTTTTATAATCTTTCATCTTTAAACGAAAAAGTAAACAAAAATGACTTTATAAAAGAGAATGATTTAATTGTTGGGAAACCTCCTGATTATTTTAAATATACCAATTTATATTTATTTAATTTGATTTATCCTGGTAATCTAATTAATCATAAAGTAAATTTTAAATACATTTATTTAGTACATTGTCCTATTACAATATTAATATTTGTTTATATTGGGAAATTTTTATTATATATAATGTCTTTTTCTTTTAAAGAAAATGATGATACTAAAAAAATAAATTTTTTTGTTTATTTATCACTTTCTCAGTGTTTTATTTTATTACTTGGATTATTAATTTATTATTTTATATAGGTAGATTAAAATACATTGTATTATAGATTTTTATGAAGAAAAAGTCTATCACTCAGGAAAAATTGATGGGAGTATAACTCTATTAGTTTTTAAAATTCTGTTTTCAATTATCGATTTTTGTTTATTTTTATTATTTGTAATTAAAGAATTAAAACAAGATAATAAAGAAAACAGATTAAATTTTGGAGAGATTAATATGGAATAATGGAATAAATTAAACATAAATATTTGTATATTTCAATAAAACAAATCAAAATAGAAATTCTATAAATAAACAATAAAAAAATTAAAATTTTTTTTATTTATTATATCTAAATCCTATATAATAAAAAATAATATGAAATAATCCAAAAATAAAAAAACTAAATAAAATTCTCTATTTTAAACTTATTAAAAAAAAAAATTCCATAAAAAAACAATTAAATAAAAAAGTTAATTAATTTCTATCATTCTAAAAAAAAAAATGTTCTTTGATGGCTTTTCCTTTGGTTCAGGTTTTGAGCAATTTATAAAACCTCAGCCTAAAAAAAACGTTAACACTTCTATTGATTACGAGATATTAAAAGTAGATAAGAAAGCATCTCCAGAGGAGATAAGAAAATCATATCGTAAATTAGTAAAGATAATGCATCCAGATAAAGGAGGAAACGAGAAAGACTTTAAAGATCTTCAAACAACATATGATGTCTTATTGGTTTTAAATCAACTAATTTTGTACTTCTCATTCCTTTTTCAAGTTTAATATTATGTAATTTAGGATGAATTTTTCCTGAACTTAAGTTTTTAATATCTTCATTCAATTTATTATTATTTAAAATTGAATTTTTAATTTCTTTATTCATATCATTATTATTATTTAAATTTAAATTTTGATGAGGAGCAGAATTTATATTTATTCTTTCTTTTATTTTTCTATTATTTTCAAAAAAAAATATTATTTCTTATATTTTTATTATCTTTTTCCCATAAATTCATTGAACCAAAATTAAAATTACTTGAAGGTCTTTTTAAAGTAATAAAAGGA
>JAEEGK010012510.1_pt1 | contig 19269 bp, 15 predicted proteins | sample 8958771 | NCBI WGS metagenome assembly JAEEGK01 (sample SAMN16246547, study PRJNA631951) | gut metagenome | biome: gut microbiome; feature: rumen; material: SC-attached | host: Bos | place: Iran: Karaj | collected 2018-10
TTGGGCCCAATCCCCAATCCCCAATCCCCAATCCCCAATGAAATATTTTTTTTAATTGTCTAATAATTTTATAAAAATTAATTATATTTTAAATTTATATATCTGATATAATTTAAAAATAATATTATACTCATTCTAATCAATATTTTCTCAAAATCATACTAATTTATATATAAAAAAGAATATTATGAATATCATCTTAATCATAATTAATTTTTATTGAATGATATTTTTAAATTATTTTTTTATTATTATTTTATAAAATTATACTTATTAATTTGTTTTAATGGGAAGAAAAAAAAATAATAGAGATAAATTATTTCAAACATATGAAGAATTGTGTATGAAATGGTCTGAAGATAAAATCAAAATTGATAATAATTTAAAATATTTACCATTTAATTATTGTAGTTTATCATTAATGCCTTTTGAGGATGCTGTTTGCGATGAAAAAGGAAATATTTTTGAAAATAAATATATTATTCCTTATATCGCTAAATTTCATAAAAATCCAATTACAGGAAATAATATTTCAGTTAAAGAATTAGTCCATTTAAATATTAAAAAAGGAAACAATGGAAATTTATTATGTCCTATTTCTTTAAAAGAATTGAATTTCAATATGAAAATAATTGCAATAAAAGAAACAGGAAATGTATATTCTTATGATGTTTATCAAAAGTTAAATAAAGATATTAATAATTACAAAGATTTATTAACAGATATTCCCTTTAAAAAAGAAAATGTTATATTATTAAACGACCCTAACCATAAAAAATTAATTCCAACATTTGAATATATTAAACATAAAAATGAAGTAATATTTATTACTAAACTAGTAAATGAAACGGAGGAACATGAAAAACAAAAAGAAATAAATTTGCCTTCAAATTATGAAGAAGTTATAGAAAACTATGAAAATGATAATTCAACTGAAAAACAAAGAAGATTAGAAGTAATTGATATAATAAATAAAAATGAAAATATATTATTTGTAGATTCATTAAATAAAAAATGTAAAGAAGAATATGAAAATTATTTGAAAATAGAAAAAGAAATTGAAGAATTATTATATGAAAACAAAGTTTCAATTAATGAAATAAAATCTAAAATTGATATATCTTCTAATTGTTTTTTATATCATTTAAAACAAAATGATAATTGGAAAAAATATTATCATAATAATAAAAGTAGGATTATATCAAATGGAAAAATGGCTCTTTCATTAACATCAACTCAAATGGAATTAAATACAATTTCATCACAATTAATTCCTTCAGATGATGAATTAAGAATAATTTATTATAATATTGTAAAAAGTTTACAAAAAAAAGGATTTGTAAAATTGTCTACTAATTTTGGAGATTTAAATTTAGAAATTTTTTGTAATTATGCTCCAATGGCATCCGAAAATTTTATAGAATTATGTTCTAAAGGTTTATATAATAATACTAAATTTCATAGATTAGTTCATGACTTTATAGTTCAAGGAGGAGATATTAAAGAGAATAATATTTTTGGGCATAATTTCAAAGATGAATTCAACAACAAAGTTTCTCATAGCCAAAAAGGAATATTAAGTATGGCTAACTCAGGAAAAAATTCAAATAATACTCAATTTTTTTTCACTTTAGAAAATAATAAAGCAAATAATTTAGATAATAAACATACAATTTTTGGTAGAGTAGTTGGAGGAATTCAAACTTTAGATTTAATTAATCATATTAAAGTTAATAAATTTACAAAAGAAGTTCCTTTGAATGATATAATTATCACTAATACTGAAGTTTATAATAATCCATTTAGAGAAGTTATTAGAGATATTATGTGGAAAGAAATAAAAGAAAAGTTTGGAATCAGTAAAAACAATAACGAAGATAAAAATGAAAAATTTTCTGATTATTTCAATAAATTAATTAAAGATGAAAAAAACACAAATTCAGTGGGAAAATATTTAAATAAAAAAAGAAAGATAATTCAAACAAATGATGATGATTATCAAAAAAAAATTCAAAAATTTAAAGAATCTGAAGGTATTTATTTACAAGAAATTAATTTTAAAAATAAAAGAGAAGCATTTGAAAATTGGTGAATTAATTATAAATAATATATTTTATTATTTGATATTAAATTATATTTCAATAAATTTATAAAATTAATAAACGATGAAATAATTTTTATATTTAACTTAAAAATTTGATACTACAATTCAAAATAATGTTATCAGATTAAATCCAGGATAAACTATAATAATTTATTAACAATTTAATATATTAATAAAGATTTAGATATAACATATTATATAATTTACCTTTTTAATATATGTTCTTTTTTTTTTCACTTGTTAAAGATTTTTTCTTTTGATTCAGATTTTTATTATTTCTATGGGAATTATATTGTGATGATGTTGATATACTCATATATTTACTACATTCATTTAAAAGTTTTTTTAAATAAATTAATTTATCTAAAATTTGAAAAGATGATTGTTCTAAATCAACAGATAATTTATCATAAATTTTTTTACTTTCTATTTTTAAAATCATATTGTTTTTTTTATATTGATATTCCTTTTTATAATATTCTTTCTCATTTTCCAAATTTTTATAGATAGATATATATTTTTTATTTAAAGAATCTATTCTTTCATTATGTTTTATTCTTTCATTTTCAAATTCAGGAATTTTAGAAATTAACTTATTAAAGTTTAATTTTTTAATGTCTAAAATTTTTTGTAAATTATTAATTTGATATTCACTTGATGATATTAAATTTTTATATAATTGAATTTCACTATTTTCTTCTTTTTTATTAGTATAAATACTTGGTAATTGAGTTTCAGGTAAAAAACCATTTAAACTATTTTTATTTGATAAATCATTTTCTTTAAATAGAGAATTTCCAAAATTAAATGAAGGAACTGAAGGACTTAATTTCATTTTTTTAAGATTAACCATTTTCATTTTTTTTAAATTTAATTTAAAATAAATTACATTTATTTCTTCGAATATTATAAAAAAATATTTTATAAATTTAATTATCAAATATTATTTTATTTCAGAGAACTTCTTTTCTTATTAAGAGGAAGATAACATTTGGTTTTTCTATTAAATGATTCATATTTTTTAGGATTTAATTCTTCAAAACCTTTTAACATCGAAGAATTAAATTTATTACGTTTTAAAATTAGATCACTTAGCATTCCATTTAAATAATATTCAGTTGTTAATTTTTCTTCAGATAATACTTTTTTTCTAACATTTAATAATTGTTCAAAATAATTATTTTGTTTACAATAACATTTATAACAAAAAACATCCAAAAAAGTAATGTTTTTAATTTTAATACTTTTTTTCCATAAATTATTTTCCATTAAATTTATTTTAGAAATATTTGTATCATTCATAAAATTATTATATTGAACACTTTGATTTTTTAACTTATTTGAAGTAAGAGGAGTAGAAGGAGGATTTAAAATTCCAGATAAATTTTGTGAAGTAATTCCCTTTGTCGAAGATTTTTTTCCAAATTTTTCTGTTTTTTTTAAAAAATCAAATCTCAAATCTGAAATTAATATAAATTCATGAATAAAATAATTAATAAAATAACCAATGCCCATAATTATTTTACTGATACCACTAATACTTGCAGAAACATCTTGAATTTTTTGATAAGTTCTATCATAAACTCCAGCTTGATTTCCCATCCAAAAATAAAATACTCCATAAATTCCTGTATTAGCTTTATCATTTATAAATTTTTCGTTTACATCTAAAGCAAAAGAATAAATATCAGTTTTTTCATTAAATATAATACCAGAATGTGTTGCAATACTAATTGGTTTATAATTTAAATTATTTATTGTATATGATTCTAAAATTATTTGATTTCTTATTTTATTAAAAAATCTACTAAGTGGAGAATGATAATTAGTAACATCTACATATTGATCTATAAAATATATTGCAAAACTAAAACTTCTTAAAGCAAAATCGTCTGATTCATTAATATTATAGCAATTAGTAACTTCTTCATCTGAATTATTCTGGCATCTCATAAGAAAAAGTCCATATGTATTAGAATTTGGATTTGAATTACCATGAGCTAATACAGGATATTTAAAATTAATATCATTTTTTTCAATTAATTTTTTTTTTTTTGAATCATAATATTTTTGAATACACATTCCTTGTTCAAAAGATGATTTATAATAATCATTTAAATAATCCTTTAAATTATTAATATCAGATTTTATACAAGGACCATAAATCCAATGATTATAGAAAGACATATTAGAATTTTCTTTTATTATATCTATATTTTCTTCAACTCCATAAATTGAAAAAGCTCTGTTGTCGTACAATATATTATTTTCTTCTCCAGTAACAATAAAATGAAATATTCCAGATGAATTTAAAGGAAAAAAACCTGTGTCGGATAAAAATTTATTATAGAAAAATGAAGTTGGATTTAACTTTAATATAAAATTTAATGAAAATACAGTACTTAAAGATGTTATTACAAAATATGCAATTAATGTTAAAAAACCTGATATTTTAGATGAGTGTCTGTCTCCATTTTTATAATATAATGTTATTGGAGGAGATAGTTTATCACATGATTTTATCATCTTTATTTTTGTTTATTATAATATTTTTTATTATAATAATTTTATTTTTATAAGAATTATTTATTAATTAAAAATATATTTAATCTATATTTTAATTTAAAAATTAAATATGAAATGAGATATATATATTTAAAAAAATCATACATTTGCTTTAATTAATTGTATTTATAAACAAATCTAGAACACTTATATATATCATTAAAAAATCATATATATTAAATACTCAATTTTTTAAAAGAATTTTAAAATCATTTTGATTGACAAAAATGTCACTGATTAATTTTGTTGTTAAAGGTTTCTGATAAAAACCATTAGCTTTACATTCATTTATATTCACACTTCCACTACTTAAAATATAAATTTTAATATCACTTAATTCAACACTATTTTTAATAAGAGAACATGTTGTGCTTCCATCAATAAAAGGCATATTTTTATCTATAAATAATACTTTTATTGAATTATCCATTATAAAATTTTTGTATACAATATATAAGCATTCTATTCCATTTGGACAAATTAAAATTTCTGGAGTTTGAAATATTTTACTTTTTGATTTAAAATATTTATGAAGAGAATTTCTAGTTGATAAAGCAGTATATCTATCATCATCACAAATTAAAATTTTAAAATTTTTTTGTTGAAAATCACGACTTCTTTTATAATCATTTGACACTGTAAAAGACCTTGAATCATTAATAACTTGAAAATTAAGTAATTTTTTATTGACTGTAGTTTTTAGTTTAAAACTTGAACTAATTTTTTTCTTTAATTTCGGATATACAGTATGATGATTTTTTTTTCCTAGAGAAGTATTAGTTCTAAATTGAATAATTGTAGGTTTTTTACTAAAAGTTTTACAAAATTTTATTGATTCATCATTACCATTATGAATATTAACAATGTTAACATGACTATTAATATTATTTTCAGTAAAACTTGGATTAGAATCTTTATTACCAGAATTAATTTCACTAATTAATTGTTTTAAATTATCACTTAAAATAAAAGTAGGATCAATAATATTATAATCATCTAATTCAAACCAAAATTTTGAGCCAACTCCTTTTTCACTTTCATATTTTAATTCAGAACCACAATAACTTAAAATTTCTTTAGTAATATATAAACCTAATCCTGATCCATTTTTATTTAAATGTTGATTATTTTTTAACATATGAAAAGGAGTATTTATATCATTCATTTCATTTTTTGAAAATCCAACTCCAGAATCAGAAATTGTAATTTTTATTTTATTATTTAATTTTTCAGCTGATAATTTAATAAATCCTTTTATTGTAAATTTATATGAATTTGATAATAAATTTATAATTACTTGTTTAAATTTTACTTGACCAATAGAATTTATTTTTTTATTAAAAGGAATTTGAAAAGATTTTTCAATTTTTATATTTTTTTTTTCAAAATTACATCTTGATTCAAACATTTTGGCACAAAAATTTAAAGCTTCAATAGCGTTAAATTGTTCAATTTTATCATTAATAAAATGTAATTTATTAACTTGTTCTTCTTTAGATAATCTATTAATATCAAAAATTAAATTCATACCAAAATCACATAAAGATTTTAAAAAATTTTTACTTTTTTCTGGAGTTAAAGAATCTCTTGTTTCATTATCATTACAATTATCATTTGCATTTATTATAATTTGACTATTTTCAATAAAACTTGTTATTGAAATTAATATATTTTTTATTTCATGTGCACATTTTGCAAGATATAAACTTTTAATTTTATATTCTTCTATAATTTTATCATTCTCAATTACCAAATTATTTTTCTCTATAATTTGATTTGACATTTATAAAAGTTAATTATAATATAAAAAAACAATTCAAAAAATAAATTAACAAATATTAAATAAAAATTGGAAAAAAAAGATTAAAAAATTAGAAATTTCAAAACATTCTAAATGTGTTTTTATATAATTGTTGACTTCTCTTTCTAAATCAATGTTCTCTTTTTTAATTAATTCTTTAATTAAATCATCATTAAAATCTAATATTAAATTTTGAATATTTAAATTCATAATATCCTTATTATATTATAAATAAAAAATAAACCTAATTCAAACATGAATAATAATAAAATCATTATTTTAAAAAAAATCCATTTTTCAAATCATTCTAGAAGAATTATATAATTTTTTTTTCAACAATTAGAAAAAAAATTTAAAAAAAAAAATATTTTAATGAATTTATAAATTAAATGGAAAAAGAAATTGATGATATTTTTAATTAAATAATAAATAATTAATAATATGTAAAATAAAAAAAGGTATTTTTATGAATAAATAAAATTATAAGTTTATAAATTTAAAAACTAATTATAAATAAATAATATGTAGAAAAATTTATAATCCTTTTGTATTCCTTAAAAAATTAATTTGTCCATCACAAATTTTTTTATTTAATCTAATAATTAAACTTTCAGGTTGTTTTAAATGAAAGAATTCTCCATCAACATTTAAATAAACTTTATTTAAATATTCAATTTCATTAACATTAGGTTCAGACTTAAATTTGAAAATAAAAGGTCCTTGTCCTTGATATAATTTTTGTGCATAACCACCATTAAATCTTTCTAAAGCTAATTTTATTCCACTACCATAAGTAAAAAATTCAATAATTTTATCATCGTATTTTTGTTCTGAATTATATTGTTTTAAAATTTCTTTTTTATATTTTTTATATTCATCACCTTGTAAATCAGCAATTTTAATTGCAATATGTGATGAATTTCCCCATATATTTCTAGTCCCTCCCATATAAAAATTTATATTTTGACATATCATATCAACGGGATTATCTTTTAAAATAACTTCTTTTATTTGTTTTTCACTTAAATCTTCATTTTCTAATACACCAAAAATAATTTTTTTTTTTGCTTGTTCTAAATAATCAATACTATTATTTAAAATATTATTATTATTTAATTTATGATCTAAATTATTATTATTCAGATCATTATCTTCACATTCATCAATAACATAAAAACCTTCTAAAACTTGATTTAAATATATATCACTTTGACAACAAATATATCTTTTAAAAGATTCCCAAAAATAAACAAATTTATTCATACATCTACTATTACTTCTATTTCTTTCAAAATTATATCCAATTTTAGCATCAAATCCAATTGACATATAATTAATAAAACTTTTTTTAAATAATAATAATTTTCTCCCTTGATTATCACATTTAATTCTTTCTCCATAAGAGATAATATCATTAATACTTCCTTCAGGTTTTATTTTTGTTATAATTTCCCAAATATCAATTTTACATTCTTCAGCAATAAAATAAGTATATAATATTCGATGAAGATATTTAATTTTATTTCCAATTTGAACTGTATTTCCAAATCCAGTTGCATTACTTAAATCATTTCCAGTTCCAAGTGGAATAGAACCAAAAATACATTTTGATAAATTTATTTTTTTATTATATAAATCTTCAATTAATCTTAATGTAGTTCCATCTCCTCCTCCAATTAAAATCTTTAAAAAATTATTTTCATAATTATTTAAATAATCAATAATAAAGTTTATACCCTTATCAAAATCTTTTTTATTTAATATATTAAAAATTATAGTTGAAAAAGATGTTTGTGCATTATATGGAGCAGGATGAAAAGAAACTTTAATATCATTACCATTTTCAAATATTTCTGATTGAGTTATTTCATTTTCTAAATCATTAAATGTTATAACATTATAATCAGGTATTGATTTATCTTTGTGTTCTTGAGATAAATTTAATATTGTATTTCCTTCTTGAGAACCCGATAATGGATTTATAAATAATAATAATAAAAAACCATTTGAAGAAAAATGTTCTTTTAATGGATAAGATAAATTATCAAAATCAAATGAGATAGTGTTTGAATCGTCTGTTTTCATTAAATTCAATGATGTAGATATTGAATTGATTTCTTTTTCTAATAAATTATCTTCCATGAACTAAATTAATATTTTATTCATTTTAGAAAATAAAAAAATTAAATTGGAAAAACAGAAAAGTGAAAACTAATTTTTTTAATTAATATTTAATTAAAATTATTTTTTTTCAAAAAAAAAAATAAAATGAAAGGAAAAAATCATAAAAATTCAAAGCAATTAAATCAAGAGGAACAAGCATTATTAAATATATATTTAATTGAATATAACGACATGTTCCAAAATATATATATTCAAACCCCAAAAGAATTCATTAAAAATATAATTAAAAGAGTAGAATTAACTTTAAAAAAGCAATTTAACGACATTCCTGAAAAAATAAGAACAAAAGTAGAAGATTATTTTTCAGAAAATATATATGCAAAAGATTATAAATTAGCATCAATGGCAATTAAAATTGTTCAAAAAAGATTAAATGAACCTAATCATCAATCAAATATTTTTAATGGAAAAATTATTAATCATTGTAATAATGATAAAAAAAATAATAATTATATTCATTCTTGTGGTGAAGTATTTTATACTTTTAAATACAAATTAAATAATTATAATAATAATGAAAATAATAATACAGAATTAAATGATATATTTTTAATTTGTGTTAAATGTGAAGTAATATATAAAAGTAACTTAGTTAAATTTCACTGTAATTTAAAAAAAATAGATTTTTATTCTAAAATTTTAACAGATGATAAAAATAATAATTGTCTCCCTTTTGCAACATGGAAAAAATATCATTGTAATGCAATAATAAATGATACAATGAAATGTAAAAATTGTAATGAAAATTTATATTATAATAAAGAAGAAAATAAATTAATTTGTTTAAAATGTAAATTATCATTAGATCCAAAATCAATAAAATGGAATTGTTTAATATGTAAAAAAGAATTTACATCAGATGTAAAAGAATATAATAATTTAGAATTTAAAAATATGAAAATTTGTGTGAAAGATACTTTATTAAATAAAATAAAAGCCAAACCAGAAAAATTACTTTGTGGTTGTAATGAAGATATAAAAAATTTAAAATTTTATCATAAAAATTCTTGTAAAGGTGATATTTATATTGGAGAAATGAATAAACAAAAAATAATTGTTTGTGCAAAATGTGATTCAATTGGTTTATATAAAACTTATTCTTGGACTTGTCCTTTATGTCAAAAAAGTTTTAAAATAAATGATAATTTTTTATGTACAGAACCATCAAAAGAATTAAAATTTAGAAGTAAACATGATTATAATATAAAGAAATTTGAAAGACCAGAAACTTCAAATAATATAATTAATAATAATATTTCATCTTCGAAAAAAATTATTAAAAGAATACCAACAGAAGGTAAATTTATTAGAAAAAATATGTCAAAAAGTCCATTTTCAAATAATAATATAAATAGAGGAATGATAAGTAGAAGATTATCAAATATTGATCATAATGTAATTAAAAGAATGAAAAATGAAATAGAAAAATTAACAGATAGAGAATATAATAGTAATAATAAAGAAATGAATTCTAATTTAAAAGTAAAATATAAAAATTCAGTATCAACAAATGATTCAGATAAATCTTCTAATTCAAATAATGAAGAAATTAAAAAATTAAAGTTTAATAATATTGAACAGGAATTTGTTAAAATTAAAAATTTTAATGTAGATGATTATTTAGTAAAAAATCAAATAGGTGAAGGTTCCTTTGGAAAAATATTTTTAGTAGAATCAAAAGACCATAAATTATATGCATTGAAAAAAATAATAGCAGTCACTCAAAAAGATATTGAAAATTTACAACATGAATATTCAATTTTATTAGAATTAAATAAATGTAATAATAAAATAAATTTAGTAGAAATTTATGGTATTCAATCAAAAAAATTAGATTCAACTACATATGTTTTATATGTTTTAATGGATTTAGCATCAACTGATTGGGAAAAAGAAATTTTAAAAAGGCAAAAAAAAAAAATGTATTATAGTGAATATGAATTAATTAAAATTATAAAAGATTTAGTAAGAACATTTTCATATTTACAAAAAAGAAATATTTCACATAGAGACATTAAACCTCAAAATATATTAATATTTAATGGGGGAGAATATAAATTAGCTGATTTTGGTGAAGCAAAAGAATTATTAAATAATTATAATAATACTAATAAACAAACCTTGAGAGGAACTGAATTATATATGTCACCTATTTTATTTCAAGCTTTGAGAAGTAAAACTTTTTTAAAATATATTAATCATAATTCTTATAAAAGTGATGTTTTTAGTTTTGGTTTATGTTGTTTATTTGCTTCTACTTTATCTTTTCAATCTTTATATGATATTAGAGAATTAAAAAATAATTTTTTAATTAGAGATGTTGTAGAAATCTATTTAAAAAAAAGATATTCTAATAAAATTATTGATATTATTTGCTTAATGCTTGAAATTGATGAAAAATTAAGATGTGATTTTATTGATTTGGAACAAATTATTGAAAATATTTAAAGATATTTTATATTTTTTTAAAGTTTGTTTTATTTTTTTTAATATTATTTTTGTATATAAATTAACAAATATTTTTGTAAAATCTTTTAATTTTTTTTATATTATGAGTGATTATTTTAATAATTTTCAAAAAGGAAATTATAAAAATACTTTTAATAATAAAAGAAATAATTCTCAATTAGATTTTAATAATTTATCAATAAATATAAAAATTGAAAAGAATTATTATAATTTTCTAACATTTTTTCTTGGAGGACTTGGTATAATATTTATTTCTATAATATTACTTCCAAAAATGATTTCAAATATTAAATTATTTATATTAACTTTCTCATTAGGAAGTTTAATAATATTATTCAGTTTTATTTTTTATTATGGACCTAAAGAATACTTTTTCACAATAAGAAAAAAACAATTTATAATTGTATATATAATAATAATATCAATATTAATTGGATTTTACATAAAATTTAATTAAAAAATAATATTGGAGTGAATAATAAATAAAAATGAACAAAAATTTCCTATTAACATTTTTTTTACAAAACTCTTTTTTTAAATATAATAAAATCTTTATATAAAAAATTGAAAATTAAGTAAAAATACAAAGAATAAAAAAAATACATGATTTTAATAAAGAAAGCATGATTCACAACATACTCTTTCATTACAAGGATAGATTTCTTTTTCATAATTATTTAATTTATTAAATGTTTTATAACTTTCAACTTTAATAATTTCTACAATTCCTTCTCCACCATTTTCATAATTTTTTTCTATTTTTTCATCTTCATTTACATTCAAAAAAATTGGATTATCAATAAAACTAATTTTATGTTTTCCTCCTTTTTTAATTTCATTTCCAAAAATATCTTTTCTTACATTATCTCCTTTTTCTAAAATAATTAATTGATGAGCTTCATTTTTAGTTTTTTTATCTTTATCTATTAATGTTATATTTCTATGCTGTTTTCTAATTGAAATATCTTCTGTTGCTGATGAAATATCTGTTACTCCTGTTTTAAAATTTTGATTTGATGACATTTATTTATTTTATCTCAATAATTAATGTTAAATTTATTCATTAATTTGTTTCTTTTTTTTTATATATATTTGAAAAAGGTTTTACAAAAATTGTTATCTAATTAAATTTAAAAAAAAGATAAAAATGTTAGTATTGTAATTAATATTTATAAATATTTATAACTCATCTTTTTTTTTGGAATTTTTTTTAATAATTAAATTAAAATTATTTTTGAATAATTTTAAATTTAAATTTTATCTAAATGTTTAATTACATAAAATTAATTCTATGTTTTTTTTACAAAGATCAACAAATAATTTTTTAACCCAAAAATAAAATAGATTTCGATAATATCTCAAAATTGAATTTATATAAATGACACTCACTCTCACTGATAAATTCTAAATTTATTAATCAAAAGAATTTGAAAATAATATAAAAAATAATACTCTATTTATATATAAGGAAATAATATATGTAAAAAAAACAATGAATTAAACTGACTATTAAAAAATAAAACAAGTAGAACAACGACAAAATTCTTTTTTGTCTTTTCCTTCTTTATTTACATAATTATTATTATTAGATTCAACTAGAATAACTTCAGCTATTTTTTCAGAAGAAATTTGATCAATAAAACTAACTCTAAAATTTTTATTTCCCTTTTTATTTATTTCATTTCCATAAGCATCAACTCTTATATTATCAAAATTTTCTTTTATTATTTTCATTTCAGAAGAAAAAATAGAAGGTCTTGATCTTCTACAATTTGAATTTTTTGTACTTGTAATTTCTAAAGAAGAAGACATTTTTGAACTTCTTCTTCTTTCCTCATCTAATAATACTAATGGTTTAGGATTTAATATATTTTCAATTTTAAATGTCACGTTTTTTGAAGAAGACATTTTTGATGGATTTGTATTATTTTTTATTTAAAGTTCTTATTTTTATTTTATTAAAATAATATGTAAAATTATTTAATCAGAAAATGAAGTTCAATTTACTATCTTATTTTTCATTTTAAAATACATCTTTTTATAAATTTAATTAATTTTTGTTAAAAAAATCATTTATAATTTAATGGAAAATAATTCAGAAAATTCAATAAACAAAATTGAATTAGAATTAACAAAATTATATGATTATTTCCATAATGATAATTCAAAATGTAAAGCACATCAAAGTAATTCAATATATTTTTGTTCAGAAGTATCATGTAGTTTAGGATATATATGTTCAGAATGTTTAATTGAAAATTCAGTTCATTTTTCTCAACATTTACATTATTTAGTTCCTATTGATGAAAAAAGAAAATTTTTTAAATATTTAAAATTCCCAATTGATAATATTATCAAAGATCTTTCAATACAAACAAAAAAAAAAGTAGATTTAAATTGTTTTTATGATAGATTAAAAGAAAGAATAATAAATTTAATAGATAAACACAAAGAGCAAAATTTAAATGAAGTTCAAGAAAAATTAAATGAAATAAATAATGATTCTGAAGATGAAAATCCAAATGAAATATTTGAATCAGAAATAACATCATTCATAAATAAAAATAATAAACATGATATACAAACTTTGATAAAGAATTTAGAAGTAAATATAAAAAAAATAAATGACAGAAATAGAAAAGCATCATATGAATTTGATAGTCAATTAGATAATCAAATAAATGAAATTATTGATACAAATATAATAGAATTTTATAATTTAGGAGAACCAAAACAAAATAATAATACAATACAAAAATATCAATTAAATTTTGATTTTACAGATATTGATAATGGAAATGGACAAAGTAGAAAAAAATTACCTACAATTGAAGAAGAAGAATCTGTTGATGATAGTAAATCTTCTATTAATCCTAATATTATTAAATTAAAAGAAGTTTTAGAAACTGATAATCAAAATGATAATAATGAAGATAAATCTAAAATTAAAAGTAGATTAGAAATTCTAAAAGAAAAAATCAATAAATTAACTTTGAAATAAAATAATTATTTATTGTTTTAAAGATTTATTTATTTTTAATTTTGAATATAATTTTTCATATTATTCTGAAATTAAAATTAATTTCCTTTTAAAACAAATTTAAATCCATTATTCATTAATAAATCAAAATTAAAATTAATGATTTCTAATTTTTTTTCCTTTCATTTGTTTTTTTCTTTTAAAATTTCAAATAATTATTTAAATAAATTATATTCAAGATGGGTAATGTCTCTTCAAAAAAGAAAAATATCTATTTCAAAAGAAATATCTAAAAATGAAAATGATGAAGAATCATAAAATGAATTAGAAAAAAAATAATGAAATAAGGAGAATATTAAATGCAATTAATGAGAATAGGATAATATTAATTATCCAAATAAATTAAATGAATATATTAAAAAAGAAAATATTCAAAATTAATTTTTTCCAAAAACTTTTGACAAAAATAAAAAAGAAAACATGATAAAACAAATGTGAACTTACCATAAGATATTTAATATAAATTTAGATAATTTTGAAGATTATTTATGTTTTTTAAATGTTTATTCTTTTCTTAAATAAAATATCAAAAATAGTATAATGGATAAGAATATTGAAGATTGTTTTATTGAATGAAAAATAATATAAATCAATTAAAGAATATAAAAGATAATACTTTAGAAGAAGATTATTATAATATAATTTGTAATGAATTTTATTAATATTTAGAAAAGATATCTAATGATGATAATTCATAAGAAATAATTCAAGAATAAATCATGATAATTATTCATCAACTTTTTCAAGAAAAAGTTCAAGAAATAAAATAATAAAAGTTGAAAGAAATATAAAAGAAATATTATTAGAATCTCAAATAATTATTGATGCAATTACTTTTTTACCTTTAAATTGTTTTTTAAAAATTAAGATGCATGATTTGGTAGTTATTTCCTGTTTTTTAAAGAAAAAAAATAATTGCAAAGGAAGGGTATTTTTTTAATTCAATTTTTTTGTTTTCCAATGAGAAAAGCAAATTTTAGATTTTTAAGCGTGATTTTTTTATTAAAATTTTAATTAGTTGTTATTCAGTGCGATAATTTTTTATAATAAATTTATTTTATTTACTTTTTATTAATATTACATTTTATATATTTAAACCTTTTTATTTATTCGAACAATTTTCATAACTTTAGGTCCATCTTGATTAACATTATTTTCATCTTCAAAATAAATTTCTTCAGTTTTATTTAAAGGAGGTAAATTTTTTCTATTTTTTTCTCTGGAATTAACATTATAAGTAGTTTGATAAGGTTGAATTTTTCTAAAAGGTTCTGTTTCACTTTCAGTATCATTATTAACAATAGCATTACTACTAGTAAGAATGTGATTACCATCATCAATGAATTTTTCTTTTTTATTTTCTTTATGAATATTAACTAAATTTAAAATTCTACTAAATCCATTTCCAACTCTATTAGTTTGATTAAAATGTTCGTATTCTTGAATTTTATTATGATTAAATTCATTATTATCTTTTAATTCTCCAATATAAGCATCACAAGAAGCACAATGATAAGGACCAAAAGGTCTTTTTGCAAGTAACCAATTATCTCCTTGTTCCATTTTATTATATAATTCAATTATATTTTTAACTTGAAGATCTAATTTCTTGAAATTTTTATTCACTTCTATTCTATTTGCATATGTCTTTCCACTTCTATCTCTTAATTCATCTATTAAATTCACTAAATAATCTTCTAAATTCTTTAAAGAATCTTCTTCTGCTTTATTCTTCATTGATTCAGTTAAATCATCATAATTATGTTTTTGACTTTCAATATCTCTTTTTATTCTTTGAATTGATTTTTCTAGTTCTTTCTTATAATCATCATAAACTCCTTTTTTTAAATAACTTTCTAATCGAGAATTTAAAACTGGAATTGTTACTATATTTTCACCTTCTAATAAAAGATTATTTTTCATTGAATATTGAGTAATAAATAATTGTTCTATTGATTTACTATGTTTATTACTTTCATCTTTTATTTTTTTTATTTCTTCGGAATGAATATCTTGATTTTCTTTTAAAGTTTCTAAAATATTTTCTAATGAAGCAACATGTTCACTAATATCATAAATTTCTTGTTGAGAAGGTTTTGAATTTAAAGAATTTTTCATATCTTCTATATCTTTTTTTATTTCTTCATATTTTTTTATTGGTGTATAATCGTTTAATTTTAATTCTAAAGATTGATATTTTTTTAATATACTATCTTTAAATTTCTTAAATTCTTTTGTTTCTATTGTTTTTTTTTCTTCTTCTTGTTTTTGATTTATTATTGACATTTCTTTCTCTGTAAAATCTTCTTTTATTAAATTATCATTTAATTCTGATAAATTTTTTAATTCTTTTCTTATTATTTCTATATCTTCATTATGTCTTTGAATTAAATTATTTATTGCATCTTGTAATTTTTGAAATTTATCTAAAGAATCTTTTTTATTTTCTTCAATTGTCGAATTAATATTTTCTATTTTTTCTTTTAAATTAGTTAAATTTTTAGAAGTTTGATTAGATAAATTTAATGCATTTGAAGTATCATTTTTAATTTTATAAATATCAGATTCATTTTTTTTAAATCTTTCATCTTGTAAAGATAATTTCTTCATTAATTTATTATCTAAATTTTGAATCAATCCAGTTACCATATCAACATTTCCTCCATTTTCATTACTAGTATTTTTAAATATATCATAAATATTAAAATCTGAAACTTTAACTTTTATTTGGTCTAAATCTTCTAAAATTAATTTTATTTTTTCTTCCATTTCATTATTTTTATCTGTTATATTTTTTATTCCATATTGATACTCATCTAAAATTTCTGTTAATGTTTTTCCTTTATCTTCTGGAAATTTTGGTATAAAAGTATTTAATTGAGAAAATTTCTTTTCTAAATCTTTTATTCTTTCATTGTCACCTAAATTTAAATTTGCTAATCCTATTTTTTTTTCTTCTTTTTTTTCTACTTCTTCCTCTGGATTTATTCCATTGTTCTTTAATGCTATATTTATATTATTTATAAATAATGAATTTTGGTTTTCTTTCTTTTCTAATGAATTTAATTTGTCTATTATCATTTTTTGGTTTTTGGAAAATGAACCAAGTAAAGATTTTAATCCTTCAAAATTATATGATAAAGAAAATAAAACATTTGGATCAAAATTTATTGCATCAAAATTTGACATTTTTTAATTTTATAATTAGAGGTTATTTTATTTAATATTTAATTTTAATAAAATTTTCATAACTTAGATTTTTAAATTTTAAATTTTAATTAATATTCAAAAGCTAATTCTAATATCTAAAAATTATATTTAATAGATACAAATCAATAAAAATATATACTAATATCAAAAAAAAAAATTCTTCAATAAAAGAAGTTAATCTTTTAATAATATGAAAAACATTTTCCTAACTTTTCAATCACATAAAACTTCATAATTATTATTGTTATCAACATTAACATTAACTTTTAATTTATAATTAGGATTTTCATTTTCATTTTTTCCTTTAATTTCCTTTTTTTCAATAATTGACTTACTATTATTACAAAAAATATTATAAAAAGTATTATAAGCAAAATTAAATTGTTCAATATATAAATTTAAATGAAATTTATTATATAATTCATTTCTATTAGGAATTAAACCTAATCTTTTTCTTATAATTTGAATTACTCCAAAAGCAATTTGAATTGGAGTCATAATTAAAGTTATATTATTTTCTACTAATTTATTAATATAAACAATACTCATATGATAAATTGAATATATTTTATTTTTTTTCAGAAATAAATTTTCTTCATCTTCAAAAATTATTTCTTGGTTTGTAAGTAAAAACGTCAAAATATCATATGAAGTTGTAATATTTAAATTATAATTTAATAATTGAAGAATATATATTTCATCGTTAATAAAATTAGAAGAAATTTTTTTTAAATATTTTTTTTCTAATTCTATTACTTTGTAAGTTTTATCTTCTATAAATTTAGTGGATAAAATAATACAAAATTTTCCAATGCTTTTTATTTGTAATAAAGCATTTTTATTTTTAATTAAAATTATTGAAATTCTATCTAACAAAGCCAAAGCTAAATGAAAAGTTTTATCACATAAATCAAATTCTTTTGTGATTCTTTTCATCATTAATATTGTTTTTTTTCTTAAATTAAAAAATTCATCTGTATTACTATATAAAATTGAAGTATCAATCATATTAGATAATAAATTTTTAAATATATCATATTGAAAATTAAAGTCATTATTGTTTTTTTTGTTTAAAATTTCATTTAATTCTTGATTCGAACATTTTAATTGATTATTTGGAAAAGTTGAAATTAAGTGATCATGAAAACAAACAGTTTTATTCATTTTTTATTTTATTAATTAATTTAGTTTTATTTATTATATATTAGTATTAAAAAGGCAAATCAATATAAATTAAATTTTTAATGTTTTTTTCAAATTAATTTAAAAAAAGAAATGGACAATAATATTAATTTTAATAATTTACATTGTTTAATTTGTGGTTCTACTCTTATATTTCAATATTTAAAAGAAAATAAACAAATTTTAGTTTGCTCTAATATAAATGTAAATTTGTTTATTTTTTAAATATTTAGTGTACATTTCCATTAGATTCTAAAGATATGAAATATTTTATTTTTGAAAATGATAACATAAAAGTTTTTTATCATAAAATAAAAAAATTAATAAATTCTCATATTTGCATTTAGAAAATAAAAATAAATATATTTTTTATACTTTAATTAAATTTTATACACTTGAATTTGTAATTATCATTTTATTTGAATTTTTATTTTTTAAAAATAAAAATCTTTGAAAATTAAATTGATAATTAAAAAAATTAACTTGATTATTAATAGTTCTAAAATTAATATTATCTTCAACAAATTTTTTGGTTTTACTTTTATTTTTTAATAAAATAAATTCTTCTCTTAAAGAATTAAAATTATTATTTACTTTATTACTTAATAAAATAATTTTATTTTGAAATTGTTCACAAAGTTTAATTTCTTCATAATTTATATTTCCTCTTAATTTAAGGCTTTTTATATATTCACATATTTCTTTTAATATTTT
>JAEEGK010012512.1_pt1 | contig 19266 bp, 13 predicted proteins | sample 8958771 | NCBI WGS metagenome assembly JAEEGK01 (sample SAMN16246547, study PRJNA631951) | gut metagenome | biome: gut microbiome; feature: rumen; material: SC-attached | host: Bos | place: Iran: Karaj | collected 2018-10
TTAAGAAATATTACGATGCGGCCAGACCCGCACTTGAAAACTATTACAGATCACTTTCCGGGTAAAGGAGAAAAAGGATGACATTCAATACGTTTGGCTTTCTGGGATTTTTTCTCATAGTCATGCTTGTATATTATGTCCTTCCGGGGAAATCAAGGTCTTACCTTGCGGCCTTGGCTTCTCTTGCTTTTTATGCCCTTTATGACGTAAAGCTCACATTGCTTCTCGTGATATATATTCTGTATGTGTACTTTGCGGCGCGTATATTTGAAAAAAGAAATTCGAAGATTGTTTTTGCATGCTTGGTGATACTTGCGCTTGCACCGTTACTTGTATTTAAATACTTAAACTTTTCACTTCATATAATGGACAGTGTGCTTGGGCGATTCATATCGTCATTCGGCCCTCACAGTGTCTCACTCGTGGCACCGCTTGGTATTTCCTACTTTACCTTTAAGTCGGTAGGTTACCTTGTTGATGTATATAAAAAAGACACTCCGGCAGAAAGAAACCTTCCCGTACTGGCGGCATTTGTTTCTTTCTTCCCCGAAATGCTCGCAGGTCCCATCGACCGCAGCAACAACCTGCTTTGTCAGTTAAAAGAAAAAGGTGAGAAGAAGTTTAGCGATCTTCAGGCAGGAATGCTGCTCCTTTTTTACGGATACTTTGAAAAGATGTGCGTTGCCGACAGACTTAAAGCGATAGTCGACGGTGTTTACGATAACATAAATAACTACAACGGAGCGGTGGTGATGGTTGCCATTGCCGCTTACTCTCTTGAGATATATCTTGATTTCGCAGGATGCACTCACATGGCTCTCGGTGTCGGAAAGTCGCTTGGATTCGATCTTCCTGTAAATTTCAGGCAGCCTTACCTGCAAACGAGCGTTGCCGCATTCTGGAGAAACTGGCACATCTCTTTGATGGACTGGTTAAAAGATTACATCTATATTCCTCTTGGCGGCAGCAGAAAAGGAACGGTGAGGAAATACGTTAACGCTCTTATCGTTTTTGCAACCAGCGGTCTTTGGCACGGCGCCGGACTTAACTATCTGCTTTGGGGTACGTTAAACGGCCTCCTTCAGATCGGCGGAAACATACTTAATCCTTTCAAGGATAAGTTTTATGCGCTTCTTAAGATTGGGAAAGAATCCGAGGGACTTAAGTGGTTCAAGCGTCTCGGTACGTTCATACTTATGTCATGTACCTGGGTATTTTTCAGGGCCCCGAGCACTTCATACGCTCTTTCTATCTTCAAAAGAGCTGCGATGAAGCCCGAGATCAACCGTCTTTTCGACGGAACGTTATATACGCTCGGACTTTCACAGAAGAGTTTTAACATGATGCTTCTTTTCCTTTTGTTTGTGCTTCTGTTCGATTATGCATGTGTAAGGGGAAGCAAGCCGCTTGAGGCAATCTTAAAGTCGCATTTCCTGTTTAAGTGCTTTGTTTTCGTTTTGCTTGCAGCGATCGTGGTCGTATTCGGTATATACGGAACCGCATTCGACGCAAACTCGTTTATCTATATTCAATATTAAAGGAGAAATGTTTTGCCTAAAAAGTATATCCACAGAACAATAAAGATAATACTTTTGGCCGCTATGCTCGTAACGGTTCTGTTTGTGCTGCAGAACATTCTTCGTCATAAGAGCATATATAAGCTCGATGAGACTCCCGAGACCGAGATGTGGCAGGAGTTTTACAAGCTTGAAAAGAACAGTCTCGATGTTGTTTTTTTAGGCAACAGTCATGTCTATAACGGGATAAATCCCGCGGTTTTGTACGGAGAGACCGGTCTTAAAGGATTTGATATGTCTACGTCGAACCAGGATCTGTTTGTTTCGTATCATCTCTTTAAAGAGATGTTAAAAACGCAGTCTCCGAGTGTTGTCGTACTTGATACGTATGCGCTTCACCTTGATCTTACCGACAAGGAAGAATCGCTTAGGAGCACATATTACAAGATGGCGTTTGATGACATGAGGCTTTCTTCCAACAAGATCGAAGCCGTAAGAGAATGGCAAAAAGAAAAAGATGACATAGATTTTATCGAAAGACTTTTCCCTATCTTTGAATATCATTCGCGCTGGGAAGAGTTAAACGAAGCGGATTTTGACGCTGAAGCTTTGAGATCGGTAAATCTCGGATATGCCTATTCGTTTAAAACATGCGAAGGAAGCGAATTTAAAGGATACGATCATTACGATGAACCCGTTGAACCTCAGTATCGATATCGCGAGTGGCTTGACAAGATAATAAAACTGGCAGCCGATAACGACATAGAACTTATACTTGTGTTGCTGCCGGATATGACCGTGTCTTCGGGGGCAGCAGCCGCAACCGGGCAGATAGCGGATGAGAACGGTCTGACTTTTATTGATTACAATGAAGCTATGAGGCTAAACCCGATCGACATTGTTCCTTCGCGGGAGATGAGAGACATACATCACATGAACGCTTTCGGAGCGGTCAAACTTACCAAGGCTCTGGCAAAAGATCTTACGGAATGCGGAGTGGTTTCTTCGGGCAGCAATGCATATTTTGATAAAAAGCTGTCGTATCACAACAAAGTGATGCTAAATCGCGAAGTTTCGACTATCGAAGATTACGAGACATATGTCGATACGATATTCAACAATGATTATATTGTATTTGTAAGCGCTAAAGAAGAGGCGTTTGACGGATTGACCGATTTGGACAAAGAAACTCTGATGCGAGCTTTCCCCGGCTTGGATCTGAGCGATTGCTGGGGTCGAAGCTTTGTCGGAGCAGGCGGTCATTCCGAATACTTCTTAAATAAAGACGATAACCTATGCCGTTCGGACGGCAGAGCATCTTATACAATATTAAATACTGAGAAGATCGATCTATCGGCGACATTAAAGGACGGAACCGGTTTTGAACTCGAAAGTACAGGCTATTTCGCGGGAGCGGACAGTGCGGATGGGTTTAACGCCGAAATAAGAATAGCCGGCAAAGATTTCGCCGAGAATGAAAACGGTCTGAATTTCGTTATATACGATCCGTTGACCAGGGAAGTCATCGATCATTGCGTATTCATTACGACAAGTGCTGACAAGCCGATCTATCGTTCTTTTTACCTAAAATGATGATTGTGTTTGCAAAACGGCACGTTTTCGTATAACATTGTTGTTCAGAGTTTATAGCAGAATATAATTTTTAGGAGATATAGATATGAAAAACGGTGAAAGGGTATACAACCCCAAAGAAATTGAGCCCAAATGGCAAAAATACTGGGCAGATCATGAAACGTTCAAAACGGATGTGTGGGACTTTTCTAAGCCTAAGTTTTATGCGCTTGACATGTTCCCTTATCCTTCGGGTGTAGGCCTTCACGCAGGACATCCCGAAGGCTACACCGCAACAGATATAGTTTCCCGTATGAAGAGGATGCAGGGATACAACGTTCTTCATCCCATGGGATACGATTCGTTCGGTCTTCCCGCAGAGCAGTATGCGGTTTCGACCGGAAATCATCCGAACGGATTTACCGAAGAGAACATCAAAACGTTCTCCAAGCAGCTGAAAGAACTTGGATTTGACTACGACTGGAGCAAGATGGTCGCTACGTCCGATCCCAAGTTTTACAAATGGACACAGTGGATATTCAAACAGCTTTATCTTGACGGCTATGCAAAGTATATCGACATGCCGGTCAACTGGTGCGAAGAACTCGGAACCGTTCTTTCCAACGATGAAGTCATCGACGGAAAATCGGAGAGAGGCGGATATCCCGTTATACGTAAGAACATGAAGCAGTGGGTTATCGACCAGCCTGCATTCGCGGAGAAACTTCTTGAAGGTCTTAATGAGATCGACTGGCCCGAATCGACAAAAGAGATCCAGCGTAACTGGATCGGCAAGTCTACCGGTGTTGAAGTTGAGTTTGAGATCGTAGGCGGGGGAAAATTCTCGATCTTTACCACCTGTATCGAGACGATCTACGGTATCACTTTCATGGTACTTGCTCCCGACGGACAGATCGTAAAAGATCTTATGCCCCGCATTCAAAACAAAGAAGAAGTACAGGCATATATCGACGAGACGGTAAAGAAGAACGATCTTGACCGTACCGAGCTTAATAAAGGAAAGTCGGGCTGCGAACTTAAGGGTGTCACCTGTATAAATCCCGTTAACGGCAAAGAAGTGCGCATGTTCATCGGCGACTTTGTACTTGCAAATTACGGAACAGGTGCCGTTATGGCCGTTCCTTCACACGATCAGCGAGACTTTGAGTATGCGATAGCACACAATATCGATATGATCCAGGTCATCGAAGGCCGAGACGTATCGGAGTGCGCATTCGAAAAGCACGATTACCTCGGAAAAGGCTGTAAGCTTATCAATTCCGAAGAGTTTAACGGTCTCACCGTTGAAGAAGCAAAAGAAGCGATTACCGTGAAACTCGAGAAGATGGGCGTAGCCAAGAGGACCGTCAACTATCATTTCCGTGAGTGGATATTTGCGCGTCAGCGTTACTGGGGCGAACCGGTTCCGATAGTGCACGGAGATGACGGAAAAGATTATGTGCTCGACGATTCCGAACTTCCGTTGGTACTTCCCGAGCTTGAGGACTACAAAGGAAAGAACGGAAAAGCGCCTCTTGAAAATGCCACAGAATGGAAGAGATACGACAAGAACGGAATAAAGGGAACGCGTGAGACATCCACGATGCCCGGTTCCGCAGGATCGTCATGGTATTACTTCAGATATATAGATCCCGATAACGACAAAGAATTTGCCAATCAGGAACTTTTAAAGCATTGGATGCCCGTTGACCTCTATATCGGCGGTCCCGAGCATGCGGTAGGACATCTTATGTATTCGCGTATCTGGAACAGATATCTTTACGACAAGGGACTTGCTCCCACAAAGGAACCCTTTAAGAAGCTTGTTCACCAGGGTATGATCCTTGGCGAGAACGGTATCAAGATGGGCAAGAGATTCCCTGAGTTCGTGGTAAATCCTTCGGATGTCGTAAAAGATTACGGTGCGGATACTTTAAGACTCTACGAAATGTTCATGGGACCTTTGGAAGTATCGAAGCCCTGGAGCAGTGACGGCGTTGTCGGCGCACGTAAGTTTATAGGACGTGTATGGGCATTCATTACCAACGAAGACAACATAACCGATACCAATGACGGATCGCTCACCAAGCTTTATCATCAGACTGTCAAGAAGGTTTCTTCGGACTTCGAAAAGCTTGGCTTCAATACAGCCATCTCGCAGCTTATGATCTTCATGAACGCCGCATATAAGGCAGGAAGCTGTCCCAAAGAATATGCTGAGGGCTTTGTAAAGATGTTCTCGTGTATCTGTCCTCATACCGGCGAAGAACTTTGGAACATCCTCGGACACGATTCTACGATCGCATACGAGAAATGGCCCGAGTACGATGAAGAACTTTGCAAGGATGACACTATCGAGATCGGTGTTCAGGTTAACGGTAAAGTTAAAGGAACGATCGAGGTAGGTGTTGACGAGGATTCGGACAGTGCTCTTAAGAAGGCTCACGAACTCTCGGGCGTTAAGGCGGCCTGTGACGGCAAGACGATCGTTAAAGAGATCTACGTAAAGGGACGTATCGTCAATATAGTGGTCAAATAACAGTATTTATGAGCCCATGTGTTTTCACATGGGCTTTTTTATACCTATTTAAAAAAACAGTTTGTAATCCTTAAAAGATTTGGTACAATGGTAAATGGTATTGATTTAAATTATGGAGGTTGTTTTGAAATGGCTATGAGACTTGTTACACGTTCGGACTTTGACGGACTTGCATGCGGAGCACTTCTGCTGGAAGCCGGAGTTATAGATCATTGGATGTTCGCACATCCCAAGGATCTGCAGGACGGACTCATTGAGATCACCGAAAACGACTGTCTTGCAAATGTTCCTTATGTTCCCGGATGCGGCCTTTGGTTCGATCATCACTCAAGCGAGATGGAGAGAAACCAGCTTGAAGGCAAATATAAGGGAGAGAGCAGGATCACCCCTTCGTGTGCAAGGATCATTTACGAATATTACGGTGGAAAAGAAAAGTTCCCCAATTTCGATGATATGATGGTCGCAGTTGATAAAGTGGACTCGGGTAATCTTACGATTGATGAGATCATGAATCCTACGGGATGGATATTGGTCGGATTTTTGATGGATCCCAGAACGGGTCTCGGAAGATGGAGAAAGTTTACCGTATCAAACTATCAGCTCATGGAAAAACTTATGGTAGCCTGCAAAGACAAGTCTACCGAAGAGATACTCGCAATGCCCGATGTTAAGGAAAGAATTGAAGTTTACAACGAGCAGACCGAGAACTTTAAAAAGATGGTTACCGAGCATACAAGAGTTGAAGGAAAGGTTATCATCACCGATCTTCGCGGTGTTGAACCCATCTATACCGGAAACCGCTTCATGATCTACAGTATGTATCCCGAACAGAACATATCCGCATGGATAGTAAGCGGCCGCGGCGGCATGGGATGCTCTGCAGCGGTAGGTTACAGCATTATCAATAAGACATGCGATGTGAACGTCGGAAGCCTTATGCTTAAGTATCACGGCGGCGGACACAAAAAAGTCGGCACCTGCCAGTTTACCGACGAGAACATGGCCACCGAACTTCCCAAGATGCTCGATGAGCTTTGCACTATGGCCAATCAGTAATTGTATATTCGCCTGTTTCGAGGAGACCGAAAGGTCTCCTCTTTTTCTTTGTCCCTTGTAAAAAAAGAAAAAAGCGGTGAGATCAAGGCGGCAGACGAGGACGTATGTTTCAATATTGAGAACGAATAACACTATTTTGATGACAATTGTCGGAAAATATTCGTCACGTAACGCAATGACGCAGTAGTGCACGAAAGTATACGCTGTTATGTAAACTGTTTTGTTGTGCAATAATCACAATAGAATCAGATTAAAGCAACGTGAAATAGTCAAAACAAACAAAATATCAAAAAAGTTCAATTTCTGCTTGCAACCCTCCGGGAAAACTGTTAAATATTAAATTAACAGGGGAAAACAATAAAGTAACACAAGACATTTTCTTACAAAGTAAGAGGATGTCGCGGGAGGAGAAAAAACTGTGATGGATAACAAGATCAAAGTAAATCGGGAAATTATAGCTGACATAGCGGTAGCAATACTTGCGATCATAGCGCTCGGAGCCTGCTGCTACTTCAGGGGATGCAAATACGATCTTTTCGTTACAATACTTGGTATAGTAACGGTATTTTCCGGAACAGGTTTCTTATTCGTAAGACACACAAGAATAGCTTAAATCTAAGATCTGACAGTTTTTAATCCTAACAGTTAAGGAGCAGCAAGGCTGCTCCTTTTTCTGTGCCCGGCAAGGCGCGCACAAGAGTACCTGACCAGATAGAGCGCGTGGAACAAAACGCTATTGACATATTTGCGTGGTGTTGTTATCATAAAGACGGAAAACGATTTCCGCATCATTAACGGAGGATGTCATCATGGTTTCGATAAAGGACGTTGCCAAAGAGGCAGGTGTAGCGGTATCTACCGTATCCAAAGTATTAAACAGCTATCCAAATGTCAGTGAAGCTACAAGGAAGAAGGTCAATGAAGCGGCCAAGAAGCTCAATTTCGTACCCAATGCGGTGGCGAGCGCACTTTCGAGTAAAAGAGTTGCGAGGATCGCCATTCTTATGAATCAGGCCGCACAGGCGACGGCGATCGACGAGATCGATATGAGTTATATTTCCGGTGCGATCGTAAAAGCCAAGGAACTGGGGCTTGATGTCATCACGATCTTTTATTCCATGTTTGAAGACAAGAGTCTGGATGAACTTATAGCATATTTGAGATCGCAGAGCATCGCAGGTCTTCTTATATACGGCCTTTCAAAGGACGACGATGTGCTCATCGAACTTGTGAAGAGTGAAGAGTTCAAGTGCGTAGTGGTCGATGCGGACATCGTTAACGAACGTACTACCTGCATTATGATCGATCAGGCGCAGGCTCAGTACGATGTTGTAAATGAAGTATTAAAGACCGACAGTGCAAACCGCATACTTTATATAAAGGGAAAAGACAACGGATTCGTAACTAAACTCCGTACCGCAGGTATCAGACGTATATGCGAAGAGCGCGGTATAGAGCTCATGATCGAGCCGGGAGAGTTCTCGGAAAAGAAAGCGCGTGAGATCACATTTGAGAAGGCTAAAGATTGCGACATGATCGTATGTGCTTCGGATATGATGGCCATCGGAGCCATGAAGGCACTTACCGATATGGATATCTTCAGACCTGTCTGCGGTTTTGACGGTATTACACTTATGGGTTACGCGGGAAAGCAGATGAGCACCGTAAAACAGGATTTCTATAACATTTCCGCAACTGCGGTCGAAGAGATCAACAGATTAAGATCGGGAGAATCGGGACGTAAAGTCACTCCCGAACACAAAGTTGTCAAATTACAGTATCTTGACATTATAAGATAGGGGGTTGTTACTATGTCACTTCGCGCTGATATGCAAAAAGAAGTAATGTTAATGAATATGGAGAATGAGCTCGAAGACAGAGCAAAGCATCAGTACAAAAAGACTTTTGCCGAGTGCGACAACAAAGAGGTCTATTACATTCTTCTTTCACTTACCAAAGAAATGTGTGAGCTTGCCGAGAGAATAAGCGGAGACAAGAAGGTTTATTATATTTCCGCGGAATTTCTGATCGGAAAACTTTTATCAAACAATCTTTTGAACCTCGGTCTTTACGACAAGGTTGAAGAGATACTCAACAAGAGCGGAAAAACTCTTTCCGAGATCGAAGAGTACGAACCCGAACCTTCGCTTGGTAACGGCGGACTCGGAAGACTTGCCGCATGTTTCCTCGATTCCATGGCTACGCTTGGCATCCACGGCGACGGAATCGGCTTAAACTACCATTTCGGATTGTTTAAGCAGGTTTTCAAGAACAAACTTCAGAAAGCAGAGAAGAACGACTGGATCGAGCCCAAATCGTGGCTTGTTGACACCGGCATTTCTTTCCCCGTTCAATTCGGCGATATGACCGTTCATTCAAAACTTTATGACATCGATGTTGTCGGATACAGAAACGGCACCAACAAACTGCATCTTTTTGATATCGAGTCTGTTGACGAATCAATCGCAGAGCAGGGCATTGACTTTGACAAGACGAAGATAAAGAAGAATCTGACACTTTTTCTTTATCCCGATGATTCCGATGAGGCAGGCAATCTCTTGAGGGTTTATCAGCAGTACTTCATGGTCGCAAACGCAGCCCAGCTCATTTTAAAAGAGTTAAAGGAGCAGCAGTACGATCTCAGAAGAATGTACGATTTCTGTGTCATCCAGATAAACGATACGCACCCCACGCTCATCATTCCCGAACTTATCAGGATACTCGTAAACGATAAGGCGTTTACTATGGATGAGGCGATCGAGGTCGTAAACAAATGTATCGCATACACAAACCATACAATACTTGCGGAAGCACTTGAAAAGTGGCCTTTGGCATATATCGAGAAGGTCGCTCCCCAGCTTGTTCCCATCATAAAAGAACTCGATAAGAAGGTCAGGGCGCTTCATCGTTCACCCAAGGTACAGATCATCGACAAGGACGGTCTTGTACATATGGCGCATCTCGACATCCATTACGGATTTTCGGTTAACGGCGTAGCGGCGATCCATACCGAGATATTAAAGAATACCGAGCTTAACGCGTTTTACAAGATATATCCCGAAAAGTTCAACAATAAGACGAACGGCATCACGTTCAGAAGATGGCTTCTGTCTTGCAACCACGAGCTTGCGGATTACATCACTTCCCTGATAGGACCTTACTACAAAAAAGACGCAACGCAGCTTGAAAAGTTAATTGAGTACAAAGAAAACGAAATGGTACTCGATCGTATCGCCGAGATAAAGATGGACAACAAGAAGGCTCTTGCCAGGTATATCAAAGAGCATGAAGGCATTTCGATCGATCCTCACTCGATATACGATATCCAGGTTAAGCGTCTTCACGAGTACAAACGTCAGCAGATGAACGCTTTGTACATAATACACAAATATCTCGATATCAAGCACGGAAGGATCCCGTCAACGCCTATCACGTTCATATTCGGCGGTAAAGCGGCTCCCGCATATGTGCTCGCAAAGGACGTGATCCATCTTATCCTTGCGCTTGCGGACATCGTTAACAACGATCCCGAAGCATCGAAATATATGAAAGTGGTCATGCTTGAAAACTACAACGTAAGCTATGCCGAGAAGGTCATTCCCGCATGCGACGTTTCCGAGCAGATATCTCTTGCATCTAAAGAAGCGAGCGGAACCGGCAACATGAAATTCATGTTAAACGGAGCGGTCACCCTGGGAACAAGAGACGGGGCAAACGTTGAGATCGGCGAACTAGTGGGAGAGGACAACATCTATTTCTTCGGTGAAGATTCGGATGCGGTCATAAAGCATATCGCCAAGAAAGATTACGATCCGAAAGCTTATTATGACAAATCCAAGGTCATTCGCAGCGCCGTAGACTTTATCACGAGCGAAAAATGCTTAAAAGCAGGTATGCGCGAGAATCTTGAAAGACTTAAGAATCGCCTTCTTACCGAAGATCCTTTCATGACGCTTCTCGATTTGGAAGCATATATAAAGCGTAAGGAAGAGATTTTCGCAGATTACGAGAAACGTACTCTTTGGAAGAAGATGATGCTTACAAACATTGCCAATGTAGGTTTCTTTTCATCGGACCGCACCATCGAGGAATACAACCGTGACATATGGCACATAAATGTTTAAAGTGTTATGATTAAACAGTAATGATCATGTAACGATCCCCGGGAGGATTACGATATGCGTTCAAGCGGTATTTTGATGCCGATATTCTCGTTACCGAGCAAGTACGGAATAGGCGGTCTTACTAAAGAAGCATATGATTTCGTTGATTTTTTGAATTCGGCTAAGCAAAAGTTCTGGCAGATACTTCCGCTTGGTCCGACCGGCTACGGCGATTCGCCGTATCAGTCGTTCTCTACTTTTGCGGGCAATCCTTATTTCATAGATCTCGACGAGCTTGTAAAGGACGGGCTTCTTACACAGGAAGAGTGCGCACGCTACGATGCTTCGGGTGACGATGAATATATTGATTACGAGAGGGTTTATTTTAACCGTTTCGATCTTTTGAGGATCGCGTACGAAAGAAGCAACATACAAAACAATAATCTGTTTCGTGAGTTCATACATGACAACGCTTACTGGCTTGACGATTATGCTCTTTTTATGGCGGTCAAGCGGGAGTTTGGCGGAAAGTCCTGGATAGAATGGGACAAAGACATACGCGTACGTACGCCGGAAGCATTGGAACGCTACAAAAAGCAGCTGTGGGATGAGATAGATTTCTTTAAGTTCCAGCAGTACTATTTTTCAAAACAGTGGAAGGCGCTCAAACACTATGCCAACGAAAAGGGAATAGAGATAGTGGGCGACATTCCGATATATGTTGCCTTCGATTCGTCCGATGCGTGGTCGCATCCGGAACTGTTCGAACTGGACAATGAAAATATTCCGATAAATGTGGCAGGCTGCCCTCCCGATCCGTTCGCGATAACGGGCCAGCTTTGGGGCAATCCGCTTTATGAGTGGGAATATCACAAAAATACCGGTTATGACTGGTGGGTAAAGAGAATAGGATATTGCTTCGATCTTTATGATGTTGTGAGGATAGATCACTTCAGAGGGTTTGACGAATATTATGCCATCCCTTACGGCGATCCCACTGCGGAGAACGGTGTGTGGAAGAAAGGACCCGGATACGATTTCTTTTCAACGATCAATGAGAAACTTGGCGAAAAGAAGATCATCGCCGAAGATCTCGGCTTTTTGACCGATTCGGTCAGAGAGCTTGTGAAAAAGACCGGATATCCCGGAATGAAGGTTCTTCACTTCGCTTTCGATTCATCGCCTCACAGCGAATACCTTCCTCACATGATAGGGCACAACAGTGTCATTTATACGGGTACTCACGATAATGAGACTTCAAGAGGCTGGTATTTAAGAAACTGCGAAGAAGATAAACGCACCGCAAAGTATTTTGACGATTATACGGGAAATGATTTTGTGGATACTGCGGCCAAGTCCATGATAAGACTTGCAATGGGCTCGGTAGCGGACACTTGCATAATAATGATGCAGGATTATTTGAACCTCGGAAACGAGGCACGTATCAACAAACCGTCTACGCTTGGCAACAACTGGGGCTGGCGCATGGACAGCGACGCGCTCGATCCGATGCTTGCCGAAGAGATCGCAGCTTTAACCTATGTCTACGGAAGATGCTGATAATATCATAAAAGATCGGGTTTTGGTCAAAAACCCGATCTTTTTTACTTTTTATGTTCAAAGAACTTTTGAAGCCATATTGCTGTTGTGATATTCAGGGTCGTTCGTGACTTCTTTGCCAAACCACATTGGCGGGGTGAAATTCTCGGCGGCCTCTTTTGTTGCAAACTCCACCTCAGCCATGAGTAATGGCGCGAAGGGCGGGGCGAACTCGTCGAGTTCTACCGTCAGATCGCCAAGCGGTACAAAGAAACGTTTCTTCTTAATGATATTTCCGTCGGCCTTTTTGATCAGGTGCTCAAAGGCTTCTTTGGTCAACGGAAGATTGTGCTCTTCCCGTATCATGAGTCCCGAGCCTTTGTAAGTAAGATAATATTCGTCGCCTTCACGCCTTACCCTAACGACGGGAGCGGTGTTCAAATACCCTTGCACAAGCTCTTTGTAAGGGTATTTTTTATAATCGAAAGCGTCTTTTTCTATGAGGAATTTTCTTTCTATCTCCATGTTTTTATCCTTTATTGTAATTGTTAAATGAACAGTTTTATTGTAACATAGTAAAGTGTAGGTGAAAATTCAAAATCACCGATACAAAAACTATTTTATTGGAGGGGACCATGCAAATAGGAGTATTTTTTGCCGAGAGATTCGAGGAGATCGAGGCAGTGTCGCCGGTTGATATCTTAAGAAGAGCCGGGCACGAAGTTTTTACGGTGTCGGTAGGACATTCACACCATGTGATGGGGTCACATGGGTTTATGATCAAGACCGACTATTGCATTGATGAGATCCATATCGATAATTTTGATATGATAGTGCTTCCGGGCGGCCCCGGTCACAAAGATCTGGAAAAATGCGACAAACTTATGAGAAAGGTCAAGAAATTCAACGACCAGGGCAAGTACATAGCCGCAATATGCGCAGCGCCCACCATACTGGGTCGTCTCGGAATACTTGCGGGCAAGAAAGCCACATGTTTCCCGGGAATGGAAGCGGAACTTTACGATGCAACGTATACGGGAAGCGAGGCAGAGATCGACGGCAACATCATAACCGGCCGTTCCGCGGGCTGTGCGGTACCCTTTGCTCTTAAGATAATAGAAGCGTTTGACGGCGCCGATAAGGCCAAAGAAGCAGCGCTTAAAATCTACTACGATCATATTTAAGGAAGTACATATATGAATGCTTTGGAAACAATCAAAAAATACGGCCAGGAGCAGCTTTTACGTTTTGAAAGCGAACTTACGGACGAACAGAAGAAAAAGCTTTATTCTCAGATCGAATCTCTTGATTTCGATCTTTTAAAGAATATCGAGGAAAAGCCCGCACTTAACAAAGGCGTTATATCACCTCTTAAGGCGATGGAACTTATCGAGATAAACGCTTACAGGGAAGAACTCAAAAACATCGGTCTCGACGCCATCAGAAGCGGAAAAGTCGGCGCCGTAATGCTTGCCGGCGGTATGGGAACGAGACTTGGTTCCGACGATCCCAAAGGTATGTACAACGTCGGTATCACAAGAAAACTTTATATTTTCCAGTGCCTTATAAACAATCTTTTTGACGTGGTTCATGAGTCCGGTTCATATATCCCGCTTTTCATCATGACAAGCGATCTTAACTACGAATCAACGACAGAGTTTTTCGAAGACAAAGACTATTTCGGATATCCCAAGGATTACGTTCATTTTTTCAAGCAGGAGATGGCTCCCGCTTGTGATTACAACGGAAAAGTATTCCTTGAAGCAAAAGACAAAGTAGCCGTATCACCCAACGGTAACGGCGGATGGTTCTTATCGATGATGAGAACGGGCATGCTTGAAAAGGTAAAAGATTACGGCATCGAATGGCTCAACATCTTTGCCGTTGATAACGTATGCCAGCGTATTTGCGATCCCGCATTTATCGGCGCCACCATCAAAAAGGATAAAACTGTGGGCGCAAAGGTCGTAAGAAAGGCTACTCCCGATGAGCGTGTGGGCACCATCTGCCTTGAGGACGGGAAGCCTTCCATCATCGAATACTACGAACTTACCGATGAGATGGCCGAAGAGCGTGACGAGCGCGGCGAGAGAGTATATAACTTCGGCGTTATATTAAATTATCTTTTCAGAGTGGACGAACTTGAGGAGATAGTAAAGAAGAGTCTTCCTTATCACGTTGTTGAAAAGAAGATCCCTTACATCGACGAAAACGGAAACTTTGTGAAGCCCGAAAGCCCCAACGGCTACAAGTTTGAGCAGCTCGTGCTGGACATGATCCATCTTGCCGCTTCCTGCCTTCCTTACGAGGTTGAAAGAGAGCGTGAATTTGCACCGATAAAGAACAAGACCGGTATCGATTCCGTTGAGTCCGCAAGAGAGCTTCTTAAGTTAAACGGAGTGGAACTGTAATTTGAATGTGAGCGCTATGCGCTTTCATATAAAATAACCGCTTTGTGCGGAGGAGAGGAAAAAAGAAAATGTTTAACGTAACGAACATCCTTATTTTAGTTACGATCGTTGCGTATCTTGCCATGGTTGTGTACATAGGCTTTAAGTTCTCAAAGCAGAACAAGGATACCGACGATTTCTACTTAGGTGGTCGTAAACTTGGCCCCTTCGTAACCGCCATGAGTGCCGAGGCTTCGGACATGAGCTCGTGGCTTCTGCTGGGACTTCCCGGTGTTGCTTATCTTTCCGGTCTTGCCGATGCGTCATGGACGGCTATCGGACTTGCACTGGGAACTTATCTTAACTGGCTTATCGTTGCCAAGAAGATAAGAAGATATTCGGTAAAGATCAACGCGATCACAATTCCCGAATTCTTCACAAAGAGATATCACGATAAGAAGAACGTACTTCAGACCATCGCTGCAGTTGTCATCGTAATTTTCTTCATCCCTTATACGGGATCGGGATTTGCTGCATGCGGCAAACTCTTCCAGAGTCTTTTCGGAATCGATTACCACGCAGCAATGATCGTAAGTGCTGTAGTTATCGCCATCTATACATCTCTCGGCGGATTCCTTGCAGCTTCCACGACAGACTTTATTCAGTCCATCGTTATGACCATCGCCATCATCACCGTATTCGGTTTCGGTGTATCCGTTGCCGGCGGCTGGGGCGCTGTTATGGACAATGCCAGCGCATTACCCGGATACTTAAAGCTTACCGCAATGCATGTGGCAAGTACCGGTGAATCGTCTCCTTACGGATTGTTGACCATAGTTTCAACAATGGCATGGGGACTTGGATATTTCGGTATGCCTCATATCCTCTTAAGATTCATGGCTGCCAGAAAAGAAGAGGAACTTACCTTCTCGAGACGTATCGCTTCCGTATGGGTAGTTATCTCAATGACGGTTGCAATCTTCATCGGTGTCGTAGGTCTTGCAATGAGCAATGTAGGCGCCATCGACAAACTTGAAGGAAGCGCTTCAGAGACAGTACTTGTTAAGATCGCAAACCTTCTTGCATCACACAACTGGCTTTGCGCTATCATCGCAGGTGTCATCCTTGCAGGTGTTCTTGCGGCAACAATGTCTACCGCAGATTCACAGCTTTTGGCTGCAGCATCTTCGATCACCGAGGATATCATCTCAGCCAAATTCGGTATCAAATTTGACGCCAAGAAGCAGATGCTTGTTGCAAGAATCTCGGTTCTTTGCATCTCGCTTTTCGGTATGGTAATAGCATGGAATCCCGACAGCTCCGTATTTAAGATCGTATCTTTCGCATGGGCAGGCTTCGGTGCCGCATTCGGACCGGTAGTATTGCTTGCACTCTTCTGGAAGAGATCGAACCTTCTCGGCGCAATTTCAGGTATGGTTGCCGGCGGTGCAATGGTATTCCTTTGGAAATTCGTAATATCCAAGCTCGGCGGAGCATTTGCGATCTACGAACTCCTTCCCGCATTTATCTTTGCTATCATCATTAACGTCGTGGTTTCTGTTTGCACAAAAGAACCCGATGCAGAGATGGTTAAAGAGTTCGACGAGGTCAATGCAAATAATTAATTAATTGCTTTATGGTACGCCGTTGTATATATATACAGCGGCGTATGTTTATCACGTTTAACCGAGGAGTTAATTTGGTATGAAGAAAACCGGATTGTATAAGAAGATGCTCACAATGGCGGTGGCGCCCATTCTTATTCTGGGGCTTTCGCTTACGGTATTCTGCTATACGAGATTTACAAACACCATATATGAGCAGGCACAGGAGGACATGATAAATGTCGCCCGTTCCGTCATGCTCGCATATGACATGAAATACAGCGGAGATTACTATCCGGTTAAAGATGCGTCCGGCAATTTCGATTTTTATAAGGGCGAGGCAGATATCACCAATGAGACTCAGATAGTCGACGATTTCAAGAAAGCCACAGGCACCGAGATATCCCTTCTTTATATGGATATGAGAGTAAACACCACCTTTGCGGCTTATGACGGAACGAGATTTACCGGCGTGTGCACAAATGAAGACACCACCGAGAAAGTATTGGGCAAAGGTCAGACCGTAAAATATTCCAACGTAAAGATGTTTAATGACGATTATCTTCTCGTATACGTTCCCCTTGAGAATACTGACGGAAGAATAATCGGTATGGTGGAAGTTGCAAGACCCAGTACGGCCATGACTGTGTCCGTGGTTCATGCGGTATGGCCCATACTCGTATTTGCTCTCGGTTTTATGCTCTTTGGCGCCATCGTTTCCTACAGGAGCACAAGAGAGATCACAAATGTGCTCTCAAAACTTCAGACCTTCATGAACAAGGTTGCGGGGGGAAATCTTACGACCGAGCTGGATATAGACGTACTTAAGAGAACCGACGAACTGGGCGAGATATCAAAATCTGCGACTTCGATGCAAAAGAGCATAAGAGGCTTCGTGGAGACCGATCCTTTGACCAAACTCGGAAACAGAAGATTTTTCTTAAACCAGACGGACAGAGTCATCACAAGATCCCAGGCATCGGGTCTTCCCTTCTCCATCGCCATCGCCGATATCGATTTCTTTAAAAAGGTTAACGATACATACGGCCACAACGCCGGCGACGAAGTGCTTAAAGCCGTTGCCAACAAGTTAAAGCAGGCCATGACCTCAAAAGGCTTTGCGGCCCGCTGGGGCGGCGAGGAATTTGTCCTTTGTTTCGACAAATGCGATATGCATGAAGCGGCCGAACATCTTTGGAAGACACTGGAAAGTATCCGTGAAATGGTAGTCTCAACCGAAGGCTTTGACATCAAGATAACCATGACCTTCGGCGTTGTTGACGGCTATCCCGAGAAGATAGAGCGACTTATCGAACTTGCCGACGAAAAGCTCTACTACGGTAAGCAAAACGGCCGTAACCGTGTTGTCACCACCGTTGAGGCAGCCCCGGAGAAAGAAACCGAACCGGCTAACGAAGAGCCCAAAGCTCCGGCTAAGAAAACGACTTCTCGCAAAAAGAAGACTGAGACTGAAGACAATAAATAATGATAAAATAAAAACAGCGCATGAGTCGAATGATTCATGCGCTGTTTGATGTTTGGTATTTCGATCAGATTCTGTTGACCCCTGTTTTGATGGCAACTTCTTTAACCGCAGCTGCAACGGTCTTTCCTACGCGGGGATCGAATGCGTTGGGGATGATATATTCGGGGTTAAGCTCGGAGTCGGATACGAGGCTTGCGATGGCGTATGCGGCTGCAACCTTCATCTCGTCGTTGATGTCACGGGCTCTTACGTCAAGCGCTCCGCGGAAGATTCCGGGAAAAGCGAGAACGTTGTTTATCTGGTTGGGGTAATCGGAACGTCCGGTTCCCACTACGGCCGCACCGCCGGCCTTTGCTTCGTCGGGAGTGATTTCGGGAACGGGGTTTGCCATGGGGAAGAGGATGGAATTTTTGGCCATTGTCTTAACCATTTCGGTTGTAACCGTTCCGGGTGCGGATACGCCGATGAATACGTCGGCGCCTTTGATAACGTCTGCAAGAGTGCCCGATACGTGGTCTTGGTTGGTAATCTTGGCCATCTCGATCTTTTCGGAGTTAAGGCCTTCACGTCCTTCGTAGATGGCGCCCTGACGGTCACACATGATGACGTTCTTAAGACCCATGCTTACGAGAAGCTTTATGATGGCGATTCCGGCTGCTCCGGCGCCGCTTGTTACGACTTTGATGTCCTTAATGTCTTTCTTTACGATCTTAAGTGCGTTGATCATGGCTGCGAGAACTACGACTGCGGTTCCGTGCTGATCGTCGTGGAAGATCGGAATGTCACAGCATTCTTTTAAACGTCTTTCAATCTCAAAGCATCTGGGTGCGGAGATATCTTCAAGGTTAACTCCGCCGAAACTGCCTGCAAGGAGTTTAACGGTGTTTACGATCTCGTCTACGTCCTTTGAACGGATGCAAAGAGGAAATGCGTCTACATCACCGAAGCTTTTGAAGAGGGCACATTTGCCTTCCATAACGGGCATGCCCGCTTCGGGACCGATGTCGCCGAGACCGAGAACTGCGGTTCCGTCGGTGATAACGGCTACAAGGTTGTGACGTCTTGTATATTTATAGGAAAGATCAACGTCTTTCTGAATCTCAAGACAGGGTTCCGCAACACCGGGAGTGTATGCAACGGAGAGTTCTTCTTTGTTGGATACGCTTGCACGGCTGATGACTTCAATCTTGCCGGCCCATTCTTCGTGCTGCTTAAGTGCTATTTCACGTTTGTCCATTTTTTTTGTTCCTCGTTTTCTTTATACTGAATTGTCTTTTATTCTTTTCCGTCCCAGCAGTAGGTACAGAGTTTGCACTTGTCTATGCCCACCGCATCGAGCATGTCGTCGAGACGGTTGAAGCGAAGTGAGGTGAAGTTGAGTTCCTTGCGGATCTCTTCCACCATTGCCTCGTACTTTTCGCTGTCGGGGTTTGCGTACTCTTCAAGCACTTCTTCAGTCA
>JAEEGK010012514.1_pt1 | contig 19265 bp, 9 predicted proteins | sample 8958771 | NCBI WGS metagenome assembly JAEEGK01 (sample SAMN16246547, study PRJNA631951) | gut metagenome | biome: gut microbiome; feature: rumen; material: SC-attached | host: Bos | place: Iran: Karaj | collected 2018-10
ACCCACGAACTGACGGTACGTTGGCGCTGGAATAACAATACGCCCGGCTCGCCGTGGTATGGGCAGGGCTACCATAACTATAGCGTGGCTGACGTCGACTGGGACGGCCGTGACGAGATATGTTTCGGTTCGATGGTCATCGACGACAACGGTCACGGTCTCTCCACCACAGGCTTAGGTCATGGCGATGCCCACCATGTAGGTGATTTCAATCCTTACATTCATGGCCAGGAACTGTATGCCTGCAACGAGGACAACCCTGACAACAACTACCGCGACGCGACGACCTCGAAGATCTACTACCGCCAGACAAGCGGCAATGACGACGGACGTGCCATGATGGGCAACTTCAGCAACGATTATCCCGGCTGTCTGGGACGTTCCGGTCACGACACGGCTATCAGCAGCGTCACCAACGAACATATACCGCAGGATATCGCCTTCGATGTGAACTTCCGCATCTATTGGGACGGCGACTTGTTGGAGGAAACTTTTAACGGTATGGGCACAAGGAACTCCACTGGCAGAATCTATAAACCAGGTGTTGGAGATCTGACTAAACTTGAAGGCTCTCTGACGAACAACGACACCAAGGCCACACCCTGTTATCAGGGGGACATCTTCGGCGACTGGCGCGAGGAGGTCATCATGCGTACCAAAGACAATAAGATCCGTATCGATCCCACGACGAGTCCCTCCTCCTGGCGTATCCCCACGCTGTGGCACGACCACCAGTACCGTCAGGCGATGGCCTGGCAGATGTGCGGTTACAACCAGCCACCCCACGTCAGTTATTTCCTCGGCGAACTGGAAGGTATCACCCAAGCCCCTCCCCCACTGACGATGACGAACCGGATAGAGGTGAAAGACGGCGGTGAGATCAGCGAAGTGGACACTCCCAATCCCCACTGGCTCCTGGCTGAGCCCCATGATGCGACAGTCAATGTGCAGGATGGCTGTCAGCCTTACATCCTGACAGTCAATACGCCATCGTGGGTGCAAGGACATGACAACAATAATAATATCGAATATACATATTACACCCATACCCTGACAGGAGGCGCATTCGCCGGAGATATGCGCTTAGTGAAGCAAGGCGACGGCACGCTGGTGCTCCCAACGGTAACGGAGACCTACAGCGGACCAACCGACGTGTGGGCAGGCACACTGCGTTTTGACGGCACGATGCAGAACAGCCGCGTGTGGCTGAACCGCTTTGCGGCCCTCGAGTCTAACGGTGGAAAGTTCCAGAAGGGTATCCGTATGGACTACGGGGCCACCCTCTATCCCGGACGCAAGGAAGCTGACGGTCAGGGCATGTTGGACACCGACTCGTTATTCATGGGCTTTGGTTCGCGCATCGTGTTCAATAGGATTGCCGGCAACTATGACAGCAAGAATGTCGGGACCCGTGTGCTGACCATAGAGAAGAAAGACTGGCAGAATGGTCCAGAGTATGCGGCTCCTGTATTTGAAGTGCATTGGACGGAGCCGATCACTTTCCCAGGACAGTCGCCTGATATCCCCGGCAAGTACCTCCTGATAGAGGCCAAGGAGATTGTGGGCAGCATCGACGACATCATACTTGAGGGAACTGAAGGTATGAAGGCAAGTCTGGTCTATGAAGACGGCAAACTATACATCGACGTGCAGGCCTTGCGTCAGCCCACGGCTGTCAGCTGGGATGGTGGCAACGGCGGCATCTGGGACATGGCCGTCACAGAGAACTTCATCCTGGCAGGCGGGCAGCGCGATATATTCGTCACAGGCGACCAGGTGACCTTCGGCGACGAGGCACCGACCGTCGATGTCATTGTCAGCGAGGATGTCTCACCCGCCAGCGTCGTTTTTATGAATGAGACGAAGGATTACACCCTCTCCGGCGACGGCAGTATCATCGGCAATGCCACGCTTACCAAGCGGGGTACGGGTACGCTGACCATCTCGAACATCAACAAAATGACAGGCGCCGTCACCATCGAGGGCGGTACTGTCTGTGTCGCATCGATGGCCAATGCCGACGGTGCCGACTATGGTGCGCTGGGAGGTGTAAACACCTCAGTCACGTTGCAGAACGGCGGTGTCCTGAGTACGACAGGCACCATCGTCACCACCCAGAAGCTGACCGTAGGCGAAGGCGGAGGCATTGTCAATGTGGCATCGGGCAGACTGACGGCCAATGGCGCCATCGCCCAGAGCGGAAAGTCGAACCTCACGAAGACTGGCAACGGCACGCTCGTCATCGGCAACACGCTGAAGGCCGACACGCTCATCGTGGAGCAGGGCGTCCTGCAAGGTGGTGAGGTCGGCGACCGTCATCAGTATCCCTCGCTAGTCGTATTGAACGGCGGCTCGCTGAAAGATCCCGACAACATCTATAGCTATTCCAGCAACGCCGCAAACATCGTAGTGCCTGAAGGGAAGACCGCCACATGGACCCTCGACTCCCGTTGTGACTACAAGGGTCGGCTCACAGGCAACGGGTCGCTGACGGTCAATGTCACCAGCGTGCGCTGTAACATGCAGGGCGACTGGAGCGGCTTCGAGGGCACGCTGAAGTTCGTGAATCAGAAGACGGGCAGCTACGCCCCCCAGCTGCAATGGAACAACGCCTACGGTCTGCCGAACGCCACGCTGACGGGCGACTTCTTCAACAATGGTCAGGATGTGACCATCGGCACGCTGATCGACAAAGCTGTGATAACGGGCAACGGACGCACCACCGCCAAACATCTTGTTTTGGACATCTCAAAGGTGAAGGGCAAGATCAGCCATTCATATATCGAGGTGGCAGGCACATTCATTGTCAATGGCGACATCAACATCTCCCTGAAGAGCAAAGAAATGAAAGCGGGTGACGAGATGGTGCTGTGGAAGGTCGGTGCCTTGCAGACATCATCAGACCTCGTCGTCAACCTGCCGGAGTTGCCGGAGGGATTATACTGGGATACCACAGAACTGTTGAAGAAGGAAGGCAAACTGAAAGTGACAGACATCCCAACGGCCATCGACAAAGTTCAAAGCTCAAAGTTCAAAGTTCAAAGTTCATCTTGGTACACCCTCGACGGACGGAAGTTGAACGGCGAGCCTAAGGTGAAGGGCATCTATATCAAGAACGGAAAGAAAGTCATCATCAAATAAAGGTAAAAAAAGAAATGAAACTACTAAACAAATCATTAGTGCTGTGCGGGCTGCTGACATGGGCTGTCGGCAGCCATGCACAGACATCGTTGAGCACACCACAGAGTCAGATGGAGAAACTTGACCGTGGACTGGTAGTCTCCCCGACGACAAAGGGGAAGGTGTTTGTCAGTTGGCGGTTGTTGGGAACCGAGGCGCAAGCCCCCGACCAATCAAACAATGATGCTCCCGTGACATTCGACCTGTTGAAAAACGGCCAGCCCATCGCCCAAGACATCGCAGGAGCCACATCGATGACTGTCGATGGATCGGCCGACGATGAATTCCAAGTGGTGACACTCGTAGGTGGGAAGGCCGTGGATACCACGCCAGCCGTGAAGCCTTGGGCGAAGAGTTATCTGGAACTGAAACTCGACCGTCCGGAGACAGGTGCCCAAGGTGGCACGTACTCTCCTAACGACTGTTCGGTGGGCGATGTCGACGGTGACGGTCAATATGAGATCATCGTCAAATGGGACCCCTCCACCTCGAAGGACAACTCCCAGAGCGACAAGACCGACAACGTGTTCCTCGACTGCTATCAGCTCGACGGGACAAAGCTTTGGCGTATCGACCTCGGTGTGAACATCCGCGCCGGAGCACACTATACGCAGTTCATGGTTTACGACTTCGACAAGGACGGACGGGCAGAACTGATGTGCAAGACGGCTCCAGGCAGCAAGGACGGACAGGGCAACTACGTGAACCAGGCCGCTACCGATGAACTGATCAAGGCCGCCGACAATACCAAGGACTGGCGCACTTCTGCCGGACGTATCAACGGCGGACAGGAATATCTCACCGTGTTCGACGGACAGACCGGCGCTGCCATCCACACCATCGCCTACTACCCCAACCGCAACGCCAAGGCAGAGCTGAGTGAGGCTGAAGGCACCTTCAACTGGGACGACCGCAGCGGCAAGAAAGACCGTGGCGACTACGGCAACCGTGGTGAGCGCTATCTGGCGGCCGTCGCCTGGCTCGGAGGTCCCGATGCACGGCCCAGCGGCATCTTCTGCCGAGGCTATTACACCTACGCCTACATCTGGGCGGTCGATTTCGACGGTAAGGAACTGAAGACCCGCTGGCTGCACAACTCCGACAAGAAGGACAGCTACAGCGTGATGGATGCCGACGGCCATACCGAGACCTACAAGGGCGACATCTGCACCTCTGGCCTGAACCGCTTCACAATGTATGCCAACGGTAACCACAACCTCTCCATTGCCGATGTCGACGGCGACGGCAAGGACGAGATTATCTGGGGCTCGGCTGCACTCGACGACGACGGCAAGATGCTCTATGCCGTGGGCTTCGGTCATGGGGATGCCATCCATCTGGGAGACCTCGACCCTGACCGTCCCGGACTGGAACTCTTCGACGTGCATGAGGAGAAAGGTGACTATGCCTGGGATCTGCACGATGCCGCAACGGGAGAAATCATCTGGAAGGGCGGACAGAAGGGACAGGACAACGGTCGCGGACTGGCTGCAGACATCGTAGCCGACAGTCGTGGCTATGAGTTCTGGTCTTCATACGGCGGCTTCGACAGCGGCAGCCGTAACCAGAACCCTTTCAATGCCATCACAGGTCAGGAGGTCGGCTCGTCAAAACCCTCGATGAACTTCCGCGTCTATTGGGATGGTGATGCCTTTGACGAACTGCTCGACGGCACCTCTATCAGCAAGTACGGCAAAGGCGGTCTGATGCTTGGCCCAGGCTTGTCGGCCATCGGTGCCGTATCCATGGGAAACTCCTCGTCCTGCAACGGTACGAAATCCACGCCTTGCCTCTCTGCCGACATCTTCGGCGACTGGCGCGAGGAGATTATCCTCTGGAGCAAGGATGACAGTGCCACACTGAACATCTACTCGACGGCCTACGAGACCGACTACCGCTTCCCCACCCTGATGCACGACCACACCTACCGCATGGCCGTGGCCTGGCAGAACACCGCCTACAACCAGCCGCCTCACCTCGGATTCTACCTGCCCGACTTCATCGGCGCCTATAACCCGACAGGAATAAGCGACGCTGTGCGTCTGAATGATAAAGGACAAATGATAAATGATAATTGGTACATGCTGGACGGTCGTCGGGTCGAAGGAGAGCCGAAGGCTAAGGGTATCTATCTCAGGAACGGAAAGAAACTCATCATCAAGTAACAATCATCCTCGCTGGCTGGCGGGGATTTTTGTTTAGAACCGGGTGCTGCCGTCGTAGTTGAAGATCGGCGCATCGGTAGGAATAGCCTCATCGTAGAACCATACGGCAGAGTCGTTCATCTTCGGATGCTGACGGTCGAGCAGCCGTAGCATCTCGGCGCCTGCCCAGATCACCGGTCCATAGCCGTGGGCAGCCATCACATGGACGGGCCGATAGGCATAGAACGCAGGATCGAAGCCCATGCCCGTGCCAACGCAGACACCCTCCACCTGGCCCTTGTCATTGACGGATGCCTCTACGGCGTGCCAGGCCAACTGCGCCACAGGACCATAGACCTTGGCATCCACCCACCCCTTGTTGATGGCATGGGCAAAGCAGTAGGCATAGATGGCTGTGGCCGAGGTCTCCAGATAGGTATCGCTGCGGTCGAGCAGCTGGTGCCAGTAGCCGTCGTGATGCTGCAGGGCGGCGAGTCCCTTCAGATGCGACCGCATCAGAGTCATAATCTCTGCCCGCTGCGGATGATCCTCCGGCAACACATCGAGCACCTCGCACATGGTGAGGATGGCCCAACCGTTGGCTCTGCCCCAATGGAAGGCGGGATGCTCCTGCATCGACTCCACCCAACCGTGACGGAACAGGTTCTTTTCCGGCACCCACATCCTGCTGGCAAACTGGAGTATCTGACGAGCTGCCTCGTCATAGTATTTCAAATCGCCCGTGTACTTTCCCATATAGGCAACGGCGGGGACGCCCATGAACATATCGTCGAGCCACACCGTGTTTTTCTGCGGACGGATGCGGGCAAAGGTTCCGTCAGCGAGACGGTATTCCTTGTTCATAATGTAGTCGGCATAGTTGTTTATGAGAGGTAAGAGGTGAGAGGCAAGAGGTGAGAGATTACTCTGAGGCGGATTGTTCAGTAATAAAGCTTTGATCATGGAGCAGCAGACGGCGCCGGCATCGTCGAGGGCATGCGGATCGACCACCTTACGGGCATTGACATCTATCTGCTCACCCTTCTGATGGAGCTTGGCGAAATAGGGTGCCATCTCTGCCAACAGTTTGTGACGCTTGAAGACATAGTCACGATACGCCTCATCGCCAGTGACCTCATAGGCCGCCAGCACGCCCGAATAGGTGACGCCCCACTCGTAGCTCGTCAGGCGGAAGCCACCCTGTTTCAGTTGGGTGTCGGCGGTGATCTTCTTCATGTCCGTCACCGCCTCGCCCGTCTTCTTATCCACAAGCTGGGCAGGTGTCTCGGCATCGATATACCGCAGCACGCGATCCATCGTCGCCTTGACGCGCTCTTTGGCCGACACGCCATAGCCCACCCGGTAGGCAGGCTTCATCAGGTGCAGCGGCGTGTTGTTGTCGTTGACTTTGTTCAACGTTTCCAGACGGTCGTATTCCTCCTTGGTAATCCGCAGGAACGATCCGTGCTGCGGACGGTCCACGCCCTCAATGTTACGAGGCTCGCGGAAATTGTGCATCGTCTCGTCGGCCAGACACAGGCGGTAGTTCTTCGGACGCGACGAGTATTCTATGTAGCCGATGACCCAGTCGTCACGACCGGCCAGTTGGAAGGCCGACACACCCTCGCACTTCTTCTTGCCCTCGAAGTTGACGTAATCATCCTCCGACGGTTCGGGCCAGGGGCCGGTGAGCGCGGGGGCTGCCGTCGTGAAGAGTCCCGGCGTGCCTCCCTCCTTCTTGATCATCATGTGCCACTGGCGGTCGGCCTTCACCCAGTTGATGTCGGCGTCGATGGTGGCGTAGCCCCAGTCAAAGAGCAGTCGCGGCTGCGTGAGCTGCGTGAACGACTCATCGGCATACGAGTAGTACAGCCGGTCGTACTTTTCTTCGGCACGGTTCCACATCGAGTAGTACACGAAGTAGCCTCCCCGCCGGCCGTCGGGCCATACATAGTCGTCATCCCATACGGCCTGGGGAGCCCAAACGCGGTTGACGGTCTTCCAGTCCTTATAGACACTCTCCGCCTCCGGGTTGCTGAAGATGCCAGTACCCTTTCGGAAGTCGAAGGTCACGCTCTCCCAGTGCAACAGATCATCGCTGCGCAGCAGGTCTATGCCGTAGTTGTCCCACTCGGCCTGCTTCTTCAGCCGTTTGAAGGCACCCACGTTCATATCTGTACAGAGCATCAGATAGCCCGTGCCGTCGTGCTTGCGGAAGATGTAGGCATCACGTGTAGCCCCCTCGATGCGGGCATGTTCGCTGTCGCTGAATACGGAGTCGCCGTTCAGCAGGTCGTGGTAGTGCATGCCGTCTCGACTCAAGGCATAGGCCGTCCAGGCACGTCCCCGGTCGTTCATGTGACAGTACAGATAGCCGTAGTCACCCTTCTGGAAGTTCCCTTTCTTCTCTTGCGCCGCCACCGTCGCCGGCACCATCAACAACACCGCAACCATTGTTGCTACCCATAATGACATTCTCTTTTTCATATCGTTCAGTAGTTAGTTAATTCATTATATAAAGCCAGCCCCTTTACTGTCAACAGATATTTCTGTCGTGGATGACGGGGGGATTGAGGGTATAACAAACGGACATAGCCCTCTGCTATTGCAGGATTAAGATAAAGGGCCAGAACATTTTTTCTATCTTTCAGTCCGAGGCCTTCCATCATTTCTTTTACTGACAGTTCTTGTTCACCAATCACCTGAACCAGACTTATGATGTTTGGATTATCTGTAGACAACTTGTCCTGTACTTGCGGGGTACTTGTGGGGTACTTGTGGGGTACTTGTTCGTTTTCAGGCATCTTCCAATCCTCAGGTGCATCAATCATCATGTACCTATTCTTCAAGGTGTTGTTTTCGCCCAATAGAAGGTTGCGGAAGAATCTCACCAGGAAAATCGGTTCGTAATTGATTCCCTTCTTCAAGTTCCGATAATTGGCTCGTACCAATGCATTGCGGAAATACCAAGAGTGGCGCTCAAACATATCGTTATTCACGCTGAATCCCAATGAACGCAGATACTTAATGGTAAAGAGTGCTGTAGTTCGGGTGTTGCCCTCGCAGAAAGGATGAATCTGCCATAAGCCAGCAACGAACTTGGCCAAATGCTCAACCATCTGATCCTTGCTTAAGGTCGTATAATCAAACTGTCGCTCTTGTTCCAGATCGTATTCTACTGTCATACGCAAATCTTGCCAGCGTCCATAAAGCACAGACTCGCCTTTCAAAACCCACTCTTTCTTCGAAATATCATAGTCGCGGAAAGTGCCTGCGTGCTTAAACACACCTTCAAAAATTGCACGATGAATAGCAGCCAGTCCTGCTACACTATACGTAAAGGCATCCGTCTGTAGTAGTTTCGAGATATTACTCGACACACGGTCTGCCTCTTCCTTATCCTCATTACCTTCGTCGTGAGCTGTCTTTTTGATATAATATTGCTTCACGAGTTCACGTGCCTCGTCGATGGTGATTTCACCCTCAATATTCCTGCGGGCTGTCTCTTGCAGATATTCTGATGTCTTCAGCCCATCCACAGCCTGCAAGCCAATAGCCACGCGCCATGCTTCTGCACGTTCGCGCTTCTGAGGTTCACCCTGACGGATATACTCGTCGAAATTGATATAGAGCTCTTTATCGTCCATCCTACAGGTTTTTGTCAATGAGTCATTCTCTTTTTCATATCGTTCCTTGATATTCTCTGCAAAGGTAAACAAAAAATCCCGTACCGCCAAACGATACGGGATTTTTTTATTTCGGCTGCAAATCTGCATACTCCTTTGCGACATTCTCAATACACGGGCAATCCTTCTGTGGGTTCAAGTCGTGGTGTCCCACGATCAATACACGCGGATAGCGGCGGTGAAGGTCCGTGAGCAGTCACCGGAATGACGCCTAAGACAAGAAATAAACAAGGACCTCATCATCTCACTTTCGGCCTATAACTGCATGATTTCTAGCAATTTGTAAGGATGAGGTGTTTGCAAGACACCTCACCCTACACCTCATGCATTACCTCACCATCACCTTGTAGAAGGCCACATGACCGCGATCGGATTTTTCATACAGAGGCAGTAGATGGTAAGTGAGGTGTTGAGTGAGGTGATCAGAAAACACCTCACTCCCAGAAACGCCTACCCATACAGGTGTTTCTGGATCCAAAGTGAGATGATGAGATGTTTGGACTGCAACCCTATATAAGATGGGGTGTAGCACAAAATGAATAAATATGTTGATTATGGACATTTATGCATCACATCTACGGCTGGGACTTTCCTTAGACTAAACCGAGACTTTCCTTAGACTAAAGTCCCAGTTTCCTTAGCCTAAACTCCCGGCAAGGTTAGCCGCAAATTAAAGTGCATAAAAATAGCGTTTTTTACGAAGCCTTCCAACACTTTTTTGAAAGCCATGTAAATAGTGTTGGAAGGCTTCGTAGCAAGAAATGCGTCGGCATGGAAATTCTATTGTTTCTCTGCTCGTTTGGACTCGGAGTCATTGATACTATGACGAGTCTGTCGTACCTTCTTACCACCCAAAGAATAGGTTGCTGTGAAACCTATGTAATGGGCATGGTGATTGATGTGTCTCAAATGTTTTATCCTCTTTGTTATATCATTTGAAGCGTTATTATAAGCAACTGTACTGTTATTGATGGTCTCATCAGTAACAAACTGATGGAAGGGATCGTTGGCAACAAGCGATAACTTCAAACGATCACCCGGCATTGTATATCGCAGGGCGAAATAGAAGTAACCATAGCCATCCGTCTCTGTCATTTCATGATAATCGGCGAACCAATGCTGATAACGGGCATTCAACAAAAGAGTATGCTGAGAGTTCAGATACCAGTCTGCAGAGATTGCCATGCGTTTCCCCCATCCATATAGGTGGGATTCTTCGTTATATTGTGATGTCGCATCGTGATAAAACGCATCTCCTTCTGCAGTTGCCGTCAGATGTTCTGAAAGTTGACGCTGGTAGCGCAGATAGAGGCCTGTCTGATTGATGCGTCCATTGTTCTGAGGCCAACTCTGGGCATGGCCTCTAAGAGATACGTCGCCATATTCAAGTATCCTCCAGTCAGTTTGCCAGATGATCATATTACTGCCGTGATGATGATAGGCGCAAGCATAGAGCCCATGATGGTTGAGGTAGCTCAGTTCAATGTTACTTATCCTATTTGGTTTCAACAAAGGGTTACCTTCTTTGTATTCATAAATAGACTTATAGACACGGAGGGGATTGAGGTAATAGAAATTGGTATGAATACAACTTGTTCCCCATGACAGGTTGATTTGATGACTGTCTTTTGGCTTATATGACAAGCTGAACGACGGCAGCCAATAGTCTTTTGAATCGCTTCCTTCACCCCATCCAATGTGCTCATAGCGTAATCCTGCCTTTAGGGCAAATTTGCCCCAGTCGTGGTTGATTGACAAGTAGGCAGCTTTCGCTTTTTCTTTATAATCGAGCATATTGCTAACAACAAATAGATATTTGCTATACTCACTACTAGTATTATATAGTACATCAGCCAGGTTTCTGATATAGGTATATGATGCACCGGCATCAATGTTGAGGAAGTTAAATGGCAATGTCATATCTAATCTGACAGATTGTATGCGATAATCGACATCGTGTGAATATCCTTCCCAGTTTACTATAGGAATGTCATAATTTGAATTGGTTCCCATATTTTTAGAAAAGGCTCCAGACTTACAATTGTCGTCTTTCTTGTAGTTCTGATACGTAAGGCTGATCAACTTTCCTTTTGAGTCCAGATGCCAGTCGCAGTAGGCTGTCAGGCTCTTGGTGGTGGTGTTGTCATGAGGTTCCTGATAAGCCTCTGAAGTAGGATTGTGGCCTAAGGAGTTAACAATCTGTCCGCTGATAACTTTTTCAGGCCATAACGTCTGCCATGACAACATGCCTCCTAATTCCAAGTTCTTTGTAGGCAGATATCGGAGCGTCAGATTTGCTGCCAGCTGCTTGTCAGTCTGCTTGGCATGAGTGTCTGAAACGATGTTAGCATCTTCCTCAATACAGTAGGTCGTCAGATTATCTGTTGTCTGAGTGGTACGTCCGCCGTGGGCATCAATGGTCATATCAAACTTATCCGAGGCATAGGTGACAGAGCCATTAGCACGTCCATTCCAATAATCGCTAAATCCGGCCTCTGTACCAATATCTCCTCGCCATCCGAGCGTCTGGTCACGACGGAGCACGATGTTGATATAACCGCCACCCATCTGCATAATATCACGGCCAGATGGAATGGAAAGGACCTCTATCCGCTCGATATCCTCCGAGCGTATGGTCCATAGTTTTTGTCGGATCGTTTCATCCCCCATATCCATCATGTGTCCGTTGAGCATAAAGTGGACAGGGCCTTTTCCGAGGATCATCGCCTGCCCGCCTGACATCGTCACCATCGGCACACGGCTGAGCAGTTCCTGGGCATTGAGCCCGTGGGCAAACTCATCGTTGCTAACGATATACTGCAAACGGTCTGCCTCGCTTCTGACAACGGGCATCCGTCCGTTCACAGACACGTTGCCCAGATTGTAGTTCTCCATCTGCATACGTATCGTGCCAACGTTGTCGATAGGCATCACCCGTTCGATGGTCTTGAAACCAATGCAACTGATACGCACCTTTGCCTGGGCTGCGCTGCTTGGAATCACGAAGTCGCCTGCCTCGTTGCTTACACCTCCACCGATGTAGATCGTATCGGAAGGGGAATAGAGGGTGATGTTGGCGTAGGTAACAGGCTGACGGTCTGGTCCGATGAGGCGTCCCATCAGTTTCGTACGGTCTTTCTGGATGCACTCTACGAGGATATTTCGCCCACTGACAGTCACTTTGACGGGGTAGAATCCGCAGACCTCACGGACAGCCTCTGGCAGGGAACGTCCCCGCTTGACGGTCTTGGTCACGGTGAAGTCCTCCAGTTCGTCATAGACAAAGGAGACGTCGTAGCGTTTCGTCGATTGGTCGAGTTCGATGAGTGCCTTCGAGAGCGAGGTGCCCTGAAAGACATGCTGGGCATGAGCCGAAGCACAGAGAGCATATATAAAGATAAGGTATAGGATCCTTTTCATGGTTACTCTGCGATAATCTTGTTGTCAATAAGCCGGACGTTGACCTTCTCAAATCCGTTAAGCAGTTCGATGATCTGCTGGAGTGGAGCGGTGGTGTCCCACTTGGTATAGAGGCGGATATGGCGCGATTGTTCGTTATGGAACTCAACGCCGACATGGTAGTAGTCTGACAATTCCTGGAGTATCTGTTGCAGTTCAGCGTTCTCAAAGGTTCGCACGCTTTCAGTCTCTGTCTGCACTTGTTGGGGCGAATTTGAAATTCGCACTTCCTGAGTCGGGGATTTCAATGACCCTCCAACGGAAGGTTCCTCTCCAACGACATACCGATAGGCTGCGAAAGCTATACCTGATAGCAAGATTACCCCGATGAAGACGGCGGCGACCTTGAGGAATCTGGAACTCAGGCTATAAAGCTTAGCACGTGTATATACTTTGGGCTCTTCACTTCTTTTCAGAGCGAAGCCTGCCTCGGCACTCACCATCAGCTCGTAATATGCCTTCATTTCAGGGTCACTTACCAGCTTCATGATCTCTTCGTCCGAATAGTCTTGCGGACGTTCTACCATTCTGAGCAGTTGTTCCATATCTTTCATATACATGACGGATTAAATTTCTTTCTTAACACCCGGAGTGCCTCAGCCAGATGCTTGTATACAGTTATCTCGCTGATACCCAGCCGTTCTGCAATCTCCCTATAGAGCAGTCCCTCGTCGAAACGCAGTTGGAATACTTTCCATGTCTGTTTGGTGAAAGCTTTCTCCGCATAGGAATTCATCTCCCTGATACGCTCCTGTTCTGCTTCCCAAGACGCCGGTTCTGACTCTAATAACGAAACTCTGCGCTCTATCCTTTCTCGCATCGTCATTTGGCGAATACGGTCAAAGCACAGGTTGCGGACAGTCACCGTCAGATAGCGTTCCGGATGTTCTGCCGGCAGTTCCACAGCCCCTTCTGCAAGTCTGGCGAACATGTCGCTCACGGCATCTTGGGCTTCATCATCATCCTTCAGCAGCAGTCGAGCCAAAGCTTGCAAACGCTGATGGTGGCTGATGTATAGCTGTTCTATTTCTTTCTTTTCTGCAGTCATTCTGTCTATATAACGAATAAGAAATCCGTTTTCCTAACTGCAAAGATAAGTTTTTTTGTTGAAAGTTGTGTTAAAAAAGAATAAATATTTCGGATTTCATGCAGTATTTTGGCTTCTCAGCGGTTTATATAAATAGGAGAACGATTCCGATTAAGATAAAACTTAAAAAAGTAGATGATATGAAGAAAAGTAGTTTATTGTGGCTATGCGCTGTGCTGATGATGGTTGTTGGCATGAGTAGCTGTAGTAGTGACGATGAGTTTGGGGCTTCTGGGCTATGTCATGCCTGGTATTGGGAAGACGAGATGCCCAAGAGCTATTACGATCTCTTCGTCTATAAAAACAATGGCGTCTTCGAGTTAGTCGCTATCATCAATACGGAAGACGGTCCCAGAAAGAAAGTCATGAACTACGGTACTTATCACCTTGACGGCGACCGTCTGACCTGCAGATGGGACGGCGCAGAGGAAACTTTTACCTACCGGATTGTCTTCGAGAAGAGCGGTGAAGACAGTTTCATCATGTATAGGTATAGCAAAGGTGAGGAGACTCCATCGTGGCATAACACCTATTATACCTCAGAGCGCATAGACGATATCTATCGTAACACCCCAGAATATTTGGGAGAATGGTAAGTACACAGGAACAGTACACACAGTTACAGGAACGATGTGTAATTTATGAAGATTAAATCGTGTTTTGTATGAGAAAGTATATATTGTTACTGACGTTATCAGTTTGTGTTGCTGCCGCTAACGCGGCGGCACCCAAGCGTTCCATGCTGGAGCAGGGCAAGACGTGGACCTACATCTATCATCATTTTACAGATCGTGAATCACCAGGCCCCAATGGCAAACTTTATGACGAAGAGACGTGGTTTGTGTGGTACACTCTTGAAGGTGATACTGTGATCGATGGTCGTCAGTATATGACAATATACAAGTATGATCAGCGGGGCACCGACAGAAAGTATTCTGGTGCCTGCCGAGAAGATGATGAAGGACGGGTTTATGCGTATAATAATAACGAGGAAAAAATGTCGTTTGACTTCGGCATACACTTTTCTGATGGTCATTTCTCCAATGCAACTCGTGTCCCTAAGACCATCAAGGTTAATGGCCAGTTATTCTGTAGATACCGCTATTATGATGCTCTTTTAGACGACAATATTGTTGACCTTGGCTACTCGTGTGTGGAGGGAGTCGGATTCAAAGACGCTGGACTGATGATGAATCCCTTTGCTCCACGGCCAACCTGCATCTGTGACTATATGAAGTTCTACTCGGTAAGTGGAAAAGACTTCAACTTTTACAATTCAGACTTCGATGCGCCCAAGGAGATAGAGCTGGAGGAGGGCGAGCAGGAGTTGATCAACAGCAACAACGACTTTGCCTTTAACCTTTTCCGCAAGGCACGAGGAGACAAGAGCAAGATTCTATCGCCCTTGAGCATCACCTTTGCCTTGGGCATGCTCAACAATAGTGCAGAGGGGCAGACGCTGCAGGAGATCAATCAGACGCTCGGCTTCGGCCTCCCATCCCTCAGTCCTAAGGACAGCTCCCCTCAGGCAGGTGAACAAAGTGCTGATGCCATCAATGCTTTTTGTCAGAAGATGCTGAAGGAGTCTAACACGCTCGACGAGAGGACTAAGGCCCTGATTGCCAACACCATCTTCGTGAACGAAGGTTTGGGTTATCGTCTGCAGGAAGGTTTCATCGACAAGGTGAACACCTATTACGACGCCCAGCCCCAGAACCGCGACTTCGCTGACGGCGAGACGATGGGCATCATCAACCAATGGGCCAACGACCACACGGAGGGCATGATACCAAGCGTCTTCGATGAAGAATCTTTCAATCCAAAGGCCGTAAGCTATCTGCTGAATGCACTCTCCTTCAAGGGTATGTGGAGTGACCCCTTCGATGTCACGCAGACAACGGAAGAAGCCTTTGGAGGAGGCCCCGAAGTGCCTATCATGAATAAGTATTGCAATGAAATCGACTACACCGAGAACGATTGCTATCAGGCCATCAACCTTCCTTATGGCAACGGAGCCTATCGCATGACGGTGTACCTGCCTCGTGAAGGTAAGACCATCGCCGATGTGCTGGAAGGCCTTAACGGAAAGAACTGGCAGATAAAGGGACGCAAGTACGACATCGACCTGAAACTGCCCCGCTTCGAGACGGACGTGAACATCAATCTTGTCAAGCCGATGTCCGACCTGGGTATGCCTTCCGCCTTCATATATGAACTTGCAGAGTTCCCCTATTTCTGCAACGGAGACGAAATCTTCATTGGCAATATGTTCCAGATGGCCAAGATCAAGCTCGACGAGCAGGGAACAGAGGCTGCCGCCGTCACAGTCATCGAAATGGCGGATGGGATGCCACCATTTGCAAAATTCTATGCTACTCGGCCCTTCCTTTACATCATCAGTGAGCAGTCGACGGGCGCAATCTTCTTCATCGGCCAGTACACGGGCAACGTCACCGCTGGGGATACGAACGGAATTGAGTCAATTCATAATTCACAATGCATAATTCATAATGAGGCAGATGCCATCTATGACCTCAGTGGCCGGCGAGTGGTTAATCCCAAGCGAGGACTGTATATTCAGGGAGGGAAAAGGGTGCTGATTGAGTGAGTAAAATGCCAAACTTGTTTGAACATTTTCGAGCGTGAAGCGTGAAACCGGAATGACATCTAGGCAATATCGACTTTTGGGGACAACAAAAAATTCTTATCAAATTCCCCTTTGCGTACCCCTCTTGCATGCTTTGCCTTGAGAATTGTGGCAACAAACGAGCATTCAAGGCATATTTTCCACCCCAAAAGATGGAAAATGGGTGGTAATTTTAATAACAAAAAACTGAATATCAAGGTGAAAGGGTTGGAAAAAAGGTTTCCACCCCTTTTCCTTGTAAAGACCACTGAATTGCCGTAACTTTGCAACGGCGAATAAGGTCAATCGCAAACCATGAATAGGAAAGCTCAACTTAGAAGACTCTTTCTCTTACCTATTATCGTAGTAGGTAGTTTGCTGTGGGCGTCCTGCAGTAATCGCCCTTCATACGTGATTGCAAAAGCCGAGTCGCTAGCTCTCACCAACCCCTACAAGGCTGTCTCCCTATTAAAACAGGTTAACATCGCATCCCTCGATGAGGATATCCACGCTCGTTTGGCATTGGCACAAGCACTAATACATGATGAAAAACGGTTACGTCAATTCTGCGATACAACTGTTTGTCTTCAGGTTACAGACAAATCATGGGAATTCCATCGCATCACCAAGAATATGATAAATTACCATCGTGGTTCAATATCTATAAGGAAATTACGATTAAACGATAGTACTCTACTACACGCTTATCATTATTATGATCGTAAGAGTCTTGGTGGAACGTCGGACAACCGCGAAGCTGTACGCCTCTTTGGTCGCATCTGCTATGCGCTCAGTTATTATTATGATGATACTGACTTACAACCACAGTTCGACCAACTTATTCATCTTGCCATCCACTCTGCCGAAGTGGCAGAGGATTGGGGAATAGCCTATCGTGCATATCATCGCTGGGCAAAGCATATTGTTGGTTTTTCGAATCACGGAAATAGTAAGTATGGCGAAGCATACTGGGCTATCTGTCAGGCTATGCAATGTTATAACAAAAGCCGTGATTTCCCCCAACATCTGTTGACACTCTTCAACGATTATGGATACTATTATTTAAGAATTGGCCAGTTCATGTGTTTAGACCCACAATGCTTTGGTAGAATCCAACATGCAACTTCGCTTCTACATACACAACAAACTTCACCTCCCTATGATACGCTCTTTCAGCTCATCGACAGCGTCCAAAAAGCTCCGACCTTGGATTTCTTTTGGCATTCAATTCCTTCATCAGCTCTGATTTCTAAGGGGGAGACTGGTTGCATAACATATTTTGAAGATTTCCAACAGAAAAGAGCGACGGCAAAAGCAAAGAAATCCACTATAAACTTAACTAATCTAACGACGTTGTATTCGAAATATATGACAGAGGCTGCTCGCACTTTCGAAATCGAAAGTCGTAACTATCTAGCTCCTGGGTATGTTCGCAAAGCCTCTATGCTACAATCGCGCCTGTTAATGACCATCATTGCCTTGCTTTCGCTGTGCGTAGCTATGGTATTACTGCTTTTCTGGAACTGGCGAATCAAAGTGCGGCAACGCCATGAAGCAGAACGAAAAGCACACCAGCGTGAGGCCGAGCAATTGGCTGAGCGTTTGCAAAAGAAGGATACGATGATTACTCTACTGCGTGAGCACATCATGGACAAGAGTGAAATCATGGAAATGTTGCGCCAAAACAGAGGAAACAATCGTCGCATCATTATCGACACCCATAACTGGCGAGAAATAGAGGCTACACTGGACTCCGTGGATAACGGCTTCGTCAGTCGACTGCGCCACGACTACCCCAAATTCTCGGAAGAAGACATCCGACTTTGTATGCTTACCCGACTGAAACTCTCAAATAATGCACTGGCAAACATCTATTCCCTTACTGTTTCGGCTGTACAACATCGAAAGCAGAAACTGAAAAAAGAAGGCTTTGGAATTACCGACCCAACCGTTTCGCTTGAACATATCGTGATGGCATTATAAGCGACTTAATATCTTTTTACCAACCCTCATCCCAATGTTATCAAAGCCGTTGGCTAACCCTTCACAGCTCTATGAGAAACCACATTCTTTTGTTATTTACCTTATGGATTAGTATGATAGTGGCCCTACCTGTAAGGGCTGAGATCATCCGCGGTCGCGTCGTTGATGCAGAGACAAAGGAGGCGTTGCAGGGTGTTGACTTACTTTGCACTGGAGCTTACAGCCGCAACGGGACAAATATAAATTACAGCAGTCACCTGCCTACCGATTCGCTAGGTCGCTTCCTGTTCTACTCCAACACCTCCGGCAAGATTACGGCAAAGCTGATTGGCTACTATCCAAAGGAGTTGAACTATATTGCCATTTACGACAACCACCGCGATACGGTGGACTTGGGCGACATCCTGCTGAAGCCGTCGGAGGTGATGATGAAGGCGTTGGATGTGAAAGGACGTATGCGACGCTTCACCATGAGTGGCGACACCATTGTGTTCCACCCCGAGGCGTTCCATCTGGAGAAAGGCGCTCGCCTGGAGGAACTCATCGCCCAGTTGCCGGGTGTGGAGATGAACGGGAACAGTCTTTCGTTTAACGGCAAACCCATCCGTGTAGTCATGAACGGAGAGAGGCTCCCGGGAGGTGCTGACTTCTACAATAATTTGCCTGCCGAGGCGGTGGAGACCATCAAAGCGTATAACAAGGCTTCGGAGTTTAGCGAACGAACGGGAAAGGACGACGGACGAGAGGATATGGTGCTCGACCTAAAGATAAAGAAGAGTTTCCTCGACAAGTTCTATGGTGATGTGAAGGGGGCTTACCAGACTCCCAAGCACTATGAAGCCGATGCCTCTGTGCGCAAACTCTCAGAGAACAATCCACTGATGGTAACTGCAATAGTCAACGACCTGAACAAGCAGAATCGTCGAACGATGAGAATGTCTTCATCAAATGTCTCAAAGGATTTCGGACGGGAACAGTATGGAGCAGCGGGCTATCAACACAACTGGAACCGAAAGGAGGCAGGACAGACACTGAGACGCAACTGGTCGGCAAGTGGTGGAGTGGCACACGACGACCGCTGGAGCCGCAACCGCAGTGAC